>Ga0105103_10001960_pt1 | contig 10880 bp, 14 predicted proteins | sample PPLLaktember2015_2_FD_79107 | JGI IMG/M metagenome (GOLD analysis project Ga0105103, IMG submission 79107) | Freshwater sediment microbial communities from Prairie Pothole Lake near Jamestown, North Dakota, USA - PPLs Lake P7 Core (6) Depth... | ecosystem: Environmental > Aquatic > Freshwater >...
CATCTGTATGGAACGAATGATGTCTTCGCCATCGGCCGCCGCGGGGCTCGAAGGTTGAAAGCTCCAATGATCTGCATTTCCCTTGCAGCGGCGAGTCTCTCCGGCATAGCGCCCCTCTCCGGCTTCTTCAGCAAGGAAGCGGTCATGGGGGCTCTTGCAGGATTGGACAACCCTGTCTGGGTCGCAGCAGGTCTTCTCGGCGTCTTTCTCACGGCCTACTACGCGTTCAGGGCGCTGTTCATCCTTGCACTCCCACTCAAGGAAGAGAAGGGTGGTGGGGATGAGAAGCCGGCCCTCTTCCGGACCATGGTCTGGCCCATCATTATCCTTTCATTTTTTACGGTTGTGCTGGGCTGGCTCGAGCCTTTTCTTGAGGGTTTCTTGGTGGAAGATGTGAACATCAGGACAAACCCGCATTCCTGGGTGGTGTGGGCCTCCAGCGGGCTGGCTGTCCTGGGCGTGATGGTGGCGTGGCTTGAGTTCGGCCGCAAGGGGTCGGCACGGATCGGGTTTGCGGAAAGGTGGGCCCCTGTCCGTGAACTCTTCGCCCAGCGCTGGTATCTGGATCATGCTTACGAGCTTGTTCTGGAATATGTGGTCTACAGGACCTTTGCCGCTCTGTGCAGCCGAAATGACCAAAAGGTGATTGACGGAGGCGTTGACGGTCTGAGCAGACTCACGGTGGCTGGAGGACGGGTCCTTTCCCATCTGCAGTCAGGTGCGCTCCGGTACAACGTGGCGCTGCCTTTCGTGATCGTGGGGATCGTTGTTTTCTGCGTGCTCCTTGTTTAAGGTAAACAACGTATGACCATGGAAATGGCACAGTTTCCCTATCTGAGCGCCATTCTTCTCAGTTGCGTGGTGGGATTGATCGTCATCCTTCTCACGCCTCCGGAGCGGAAAGGGCTGATCCTGTGGACCAGCACGATCTTCTCAGGCATCGCCATGGCCCTTTCCGTTTGTGTCTTCTTTGCCTATGACAAGACACAGGCAGGCCTCCAGTTCGTGGAGAAACTTCCGTGGATCCCTTCCCTGGGCATCCAGTACTTCAATGCTGCTGACGGTTTCAACCTGCCGCTCATCCTTCTGACCGGAATCGTGCATTTCACCGGGGTGCTCACCATGTGGGAGCTCGAGGAGAGGGTCAAGGAGTTCTTTGCCTTTTATTTTGTCCTCGTCACCGGAGTGTTCGGCTTCTTCATGAGCATGGACCTCTTTTTCACCTTTGTCTGGTACGATGTCTCCCTGTTCCCCATGTATCCCCTGATCGCGGTCTGGGGATCGACCCGCAAAGAATACGGGGCCATGAAGCTCTTCCTTTACCTCCTGGCAGGGAGCGCTTTGATCCTGCCGGTTTTCATCTACCTGTTTGCAAAGTCCGGCCTCAACAGCTTCGACGTGGTCGCTCTGATGCAGCCCGGGACATTCACTCCTTTTCAGCAGCGATTCGCTTTCATCTTTCTTTATCTCGGCTTCGGCATTCTTGCCGGTGTGTGGCCTTTTCACACGTGGTCGCCCACGGGCCATGCCGCTGCACCCACTTCAGTCAGCATGCTTCATGCCGGAGTTCTCATGAAGCTCGGGGCATTCGGTATTCTGCGAATCGCTATCTTTCTGTGCCCTGAGGGCTGGATCTACTGGTCCAAAGTCATGGCTGTGCTCGCCACGGCGGGCATTGTCTATGGAATCTTTGTCGGACTCACCCAGATGGATCTCAAATTTGTGATCGGGTACTCCAGTGTATCCCACATGGGTATTGTGGGGCTCGGCCTTTCGACCGTGACCGCCGAGGGGCTAGAGGGCGCTGTTTTTCAGATGTTCAGTCATGGGATCATGACCGCCCTCCTTTTTTCCTCTGTAGGCTACGTCCACGACAGGACAGAAACCAAGCTCATTCCGGAACTGGGCGGCCTGAGCAAGATCATGCCTGTCGCGTCAGGGTATTTCATTTCCGGAGCTCTCGCAGGCATGGGAGTGCCGGGCATGGCGAATTTCTGGGCTGAGCTGACGGTGTTCATCTCTTCCCTCAAGGTCTATCCGGTGCTCGGCATTCTGTCCATTTCCGCTCTGGTGATCAGTGCCTTGTTCATGCTGCGTGTCGTGCAAAAGACCTTTTACGGGGAAAAGAACGAGCGCTTCGCTCAATTGCCTGACGTTTCTTTCGGCCTGGGTCTTCCCAGAATGATACTCGTTCTCATCCTTGTCCTTTTTGGGTTTTTCCCGTCGATCATGCTGGACGTGATTCGGACTTCCACGATTCCTTTTATGGCGGGGCTGGCGCGATGACCTGGATCTCTCTTGCTCCCGAATGGACTGCTCTCCTCATGGCCGCAGTCTTTTTAGCATTCTCCATGGCCGGCAATTCAGGCGCAAAACGCAATTTCTTCACCGCTGTCTTCCTTTCAGCCGCAGGTGTGGTCGCGGCATGGAGCGCTCTCGGGGCACAGGGGGTGTTCTTCAGCCATGTGTACCAGCTGAATTTGTTCTCCCAGCTTTTCAAGGTCCTTCTTTCCCTGGGTCTTTTCCTGATTGTCTGCCAGTGTTCGGAACTCAAGGGAATCCGGGAGCGGCAGCACCCGGAATGCTATCTCCTTCTCTCCATCTCGACTCTGGGCACCATGATGATGGTGAGCAGCGTCGATCTTTTGACCCTCTATGTCTCCCTTGAGGTGTCCAGTTACTCTCTCTACCTTCTGGTCGCCCTGAGAAAAGGGGAGGGCACCCACAGGGAAGCGAGCATCAAGTATTTGCTCACAGGGGCCGCCACCTCGGCCGTGATGCTCTTCGGCCTTGCATTGCTCTTTGGGGCGGCCGCTACGACGAACATCATAGAGCTTCAGACGGCCCTCACCACGGCAATGAACAGGCCGCTTTACCTCCTAGGTCTTCTTCTCACTTTGTCAGGGTTCTTTTTCAAGCTCGCTCTCTTCCCCTTCCACATCTGGGCCCCCACGGTTTACGAGGGAGCGCCGAATCAGGTTGCAGCGTATATTGCAACGGCCACAAAAACGGCTGCAGCAGCTGTTCTTGTGCGCCTCGTGGCTTCAGCAGGGGAGAACAACCCCCATTTTGTCCGGGCGTTGGTGATTCTGGCGATCGCCTCCATGACTTATGGAAACCTCGTTGCTCTGCGCCAGAAGGATCTGAAACGCCTTTTCGCCTACTCTGCCGTTGCCCACGCAGGGTACATCCTCGTTGGGATCCTGAGCACGAGCGAGAAAGGGTACGGGGGTGCGATTTTCTACGCCTTTGCCTACCTGACCATGACCTATGCCTGCTTCCTGGTGCTGGTGAAGGTTGCCGTGGACGGAGGGAATCTCACTGTGGAAGGACTTGCCGGGCTTCACCGTCGCTCGCCTTTGCTGGCCATGACACTGCTGCTGGGAGTTTTCAGTCTGGGGGGGATTCCTCCGACCATCGGTTTTACGGGGAAATTCCTTGTCTTTGTGGCAGCGCTGGAAAAAGACCTTTTCTACCTTGTCCTCATCAGCATGATCAATGTGGTGGTTTCCCTTTATTACTATGCGCTCATCGTGAAAGCCGCCTATCTCACGCCTCCCAAAGAGACGGTAGGAGCCATCGTTTTATCGCCGGCCACGACAGGCCTCACCCTTTTGATCGACCTGATCATCGTCGTTGGCGGCCTTTTTCCGGGATACCTCTATGAACTTGCACTTGCGGCAACAAAAGTGCTTGTTCTTCCCGCCCCATAAGCGCAACAACCGTCTGCCTATGGGGGAGGCCGGTTTATGTCGCTCTTCACCTCTCAGCTCAGCCCGAAGCCCATGGAAGCGTACTCCTTGATGCTGGCTTTTGCCTCTTCGACCGTCTTTCCGATGTACCAGGGCTCCATGAATCCCTCCAGCATCATCTTCCATCCCTTCTCGTCCTCGAAAATCTCGGCGTCACTGCAAGAGACGCCGCAGCCTTCTTCGCCTATGACATCGTAGAGAAATTCTACAATTTCTGCTCTGTCGTTCATTTTCGTGCCCTCCTACTTCTGTACTGTTATTAATCACGAAATCCTTCATTGCATGCGGGGACAAGTCAGATCCTTGATTCTTGAGGCGCTCTGGGATAAATTTATAAATCAGGCGGTAGAATAGATGCTTAAAAGATTTTGGATAACTAGTCAAAACTTCTCGATTCTTGTCTCTGTGTGCCTTTCCATAGTCGTGAACCAAGGGCCTTTGCGGGAGGCAATCGCCGCGGATCCCGCTTCTGGAAGCCTTGTCAACTGCGAGATTCAGCGCGGTCCCTGCACCCAAGAGCTGGCGGGCATGGCCGTTACCCTGGATATTCTGCCCAGGCCTGTCAAAGCCATGAAGGATTTGAAATTCCGGGTCACTGTCTCAGGCGGAAAGCCGGTGAGGGCGGCATACATCGATCTGGGCATGCCTGGCATGGACATGGGGCCCAATCGCGTTGAACTCAGGCCTGTGAAGGACAATGTGTATGAAGGGCAGGGGGTCATTGTTCGATGCCCCAGCGGCCGGAGAACTTGGAAGGCAACTGTTACCCTGCCGGAATCCGGCAAAGCCGAGTTTGTTTTCGATGTCATCTACTGAGCCTCTTTATCTGGTGTTCCTGGTGACTGGTTTCACCGTGGGGTTCGGCCACTGTGTCGGCATGTGCGGCCCGATTGTGGTCTCCCTTTCTTTGAACTTGAAAGGGAAGAGCGTGCTCATCCCCCACCTCCTTTACAACGCAGGAAGGGTCATCACGTACGCCATCCTTGGAGGTCTTGCAGGGATCCTCGGTTCTTTCACGATACTGACCTCCTCCATCGTCAGCCTTCAGAAGGGAGTGCTCGTTTTTGCAGGGGTACTGGTGCTCCTTATGGGACTGGCCATGGCTGGGTGGATTCCCTTCGGGCGGATCTTTGAAGACGGTGGCGCCGGCAGCAGCGTGCTCTCGAAGTGGTTTCGCCGACTCTCTGCGGCCAAATCATCGATCGTCTACCTGCCGCTCGGTTTGCTGCTCGGGCTCCTTCCGTGCGGCCCTGTGTATACGGCGCTGATCGCCTCGGCAAGAGCAGGAATGGGCTCGAAGAGTGTGCTGGAAGGTTTCTTTTCAGGCATGGGTCTTATGATCGCTTTCGGCGTCGGGACTGTCCCGGCTCTTCTACTGGTTGGGAAACTGGCCGGCCTTCGATGGATGAAATCAAGAGAAGTGATTTACCGGATCAGTTCGTTCCTCATGATCTTAATCGGCATTTATTTCATCATCCTGGGAATTCGCTATTGAAAGCCTCTTCGCATGCGTATCTTTACGTGCGAACACTCCTAGACCTTTCTGTCTCAGTGATCTTCGTATCACAAAAAAATGGTGACCCCAATCCCCGACGACCGCGATTTTGGCCTGACGTCCATGTGCCGTTGGACTTGATTCCCTTATTCTGGCCTCGGCGCATGCTAATTGCGCCGAGAGGCAATCAATTTGGCCGTAGAGGGGCTCAATAAAATGTCCGTGCATGTCCATATTTGCCAGGGGAACTACGCAGTGGGCGCTGAGTACGACGGCCAAATCGGGCATCGCTATTTTGACACCGGGACATATCCAGCCGAACTTATTTCCAAGATCAAATGCGACGTGCTACTGATCGAGCATGACCAGACTCCCCAATATGAAGGGCTTCTTGGTAACAAATATTTGGCGGTCGGAGCAGTCGACGTCCAGGACTTAAATGTTGAGTCGGCTGAAAAGATTGCCGAGCGGATCAAGAAACATTCATGGCTTGCGCCGGAGCAAACGCTTATAACCAGTTCCTGCGGCATGAATCACTTACCCCGGCACATCGCTTACGGGAAACTCCGGGCCATGGTAGGAGCAAAGAAGATTCTGAGCACGTGATGAGCACGTGAGAGGGATAGGGCAAGAGGATGTGGGCCTATTCATTCCGCCCTAGATCTAGATCACTACCGGCTGCAAGTTCCACTAGAGCATCCATTATTCTGCACTCTCTATCCGGCCTGTCTCTTAGCCACATGGATAGCCCCAGGTCGGCATACCAACCATGCTTTTTGTTACTCCTCCATCGCAGGAAAGGCTTATGCACCGCTGGTGCCTCCCAAATTTACCTGCCTTCGGTGGCGCCGGAGGCGACCAGGGGCAACTTGAAAAACATTTTTAAAGCCTTAATTAGTCTCCATGCACGAAGGATGCGAAATCGGGTGTGGAGTCACTAATCGGAGATTGGGATTCCATAGTGAGATTTCATTCGTTATCTGTAGATAAAGCAAAAGAAAGGGGTGAGTGTTTATGGAAGAGGAAAGCAAAAACGGCGGAAATCAGGAAAAAGATCGGCGTCTTCCTCCCTGCACCTTGGCTGCGGAGTGGGCGGAACATGCGAGGGCTTATCTTGAAGATGAGCCTTGTGACGACGGAAGAGCAGGCCAAACTTGCGGAAGTCGCAAAGATGAAAAACCTTGTCCGATATAATCTTTGAGAAAGGATTTTCAAAAATGAAGGTCCTCAAAAGGACAGCTCTCAATGAGAAACACAGGTCGTTGGGAGCTAAGATGATTGATTTCAATGGCTGGGACATGCCTCTTTACTACTCCAAAGGTATCGTGGAAGAGCACCTGGCCACCCGGAAGAAGGCAGGGCTTTTTGACATATCCCACATGGGACGGTTCATCCTACGAGGGCCAGGGGCATTGGGAGTTCTGAACCATGTGCTCACCAACAACGCGGGAGCCCTCCGAATGGGGGTGGCGGAAATGACCCGTTTCGGCATGAGAGAGGAATCCTTCCGGACCCTGGCAGGGCTGATCCATGATGTGGTGGTGAACAATGCCAAGGTGATTGACCAGGTCAAAGCCTTGCGAAAAGATTTTCAGGAACTTGGGTTTTCGTTCAAGGGAGAGGAGTTCACAGGAGTAGTGGAAAAGCTGCGCACTCTTATTTAGAGAGCGGCGGAAGTTGCCTGGTTGTACCAGCCCTTGGTAGTGGGGTTGAACTCCTCTCTTGCCATCAGCACAGCGCTGTGGCCCTTATGTCGTTCCCCTTCTACCCTGGGGTGACAAGAAGATTGTTTTACTTAAGCCTCCCTTCGGCTGCCTTCCAGTCAATGTTCTTGAAGAAAGCGGTGATGTAATCGGCCCTCTTCAAACCGTAGTCGATCATGAAGGCGTGTTCAAAGACATCCAGGATAAGGATGGGGTTACAGCCCGCCAGATGTCCCCCGTCGTGCTCGCTAATCCAGCAGTTGAACAGATTTCCCGAGGCGGTGTCCTGGTAGAGGGTTACCCAGCCGATGCCCCGCATGGCTCCTACGCCCTTGAAATCCTTCTCCCATTCTTCGTAGCTTCCAAAAGCATCCACCATCTTTTTGGCTAACCTCCCGCTCTTATCGATAGCCCCTTTGGCGCCAAGGTTTTCGAAATAGTACTCATGAAGCCTCATCCCGTCGAACTCCCAGCCGAAGCGCCTTTTCAATTCGGCGTATTCTGGAGCGGCGTTCTTCCCCTCTTTGAGCATCTGGGCTAGGGTGTCAGCCACTTTGTTGGTGTTGGTCACGTAACCCTGATAGAGGGTGAAATGGTTTTTCAGCAAAGTCTCACTGAAACCCTCCAACCCGATAAGCCTGCTGTAATCTTTGGCATTGTAAGACATTTTTTCCTCCTTTCTGATTTGCGCGAAAGTGAATTTGGGTTGGCCGATTGATAACAATAACCCGCCCGTCACGGAGAGGGTTAAAAACTGACGTCGAGGCATGAGAAGCCTTTTCATAAGTCCGTTCTCCGTTTCTACCCTGTATTAAGTCTTATGGTAATAGGCCGGGGGGCCAAAAGAAACGGGGTGAATCATGTATTTAAGTGAAGAAAATGCTGTATTGAGGTTTTTTCGACTGCTGATACCACCCTACCCACAAAATACAGGATTGACCTGATTGACTCTGTGGGCCCAGCGCGTAGTGTGGTGGCCTACAGTACTGGGCAGAGGAGATACCAGCAGGGCTTATCGACGCGCTCCACCGAAGAGAGTGGCTCACTAAAATCTTAGGAGATGCAACGGTGGGACAAAACCTTGTTGTGCATTTTGACGGCGATCCAGTGAGATTTACCCCTGACGGGGAAGTGTCAGTCATCGACGCCATCGGAGCATTGACTCACTCTGAGTGTCCCGGTTACCTCTGGGATGACGTCAAAAAGAAACACCCGGAGATTATGAGCTATTGCGACAATTATTCTTTCCAAAATGGGCAATCCCTGCCTGTCGTCGACAACGAAGGGTGGAATATGCTCTCGATCGTCCTGATGGACTATCTGGACGATTCCGATTTTTCATGTCCGGAAGAAGCCACGATCTGAATCTTCTTTGAAGTGTACGCCCCAATGTCCGCCGCGTTCAAACCTATTCGCAGGGAACCCAAAAATAAGGTGTTTGCAGGGCAGAAATACCATAAAGACCCTATTTACTGCTTGGTGTCGACTCGTCGAAACTGACGGCAAAGCGCCTGCTATCGAAAGCCCCCGAGGGAACCATTCCGATGGAAAGAAGGCTCGAAATATGAAACGAATTCTTATCGTCGACGACGATGCAGCGATTCGGCTGCTCTACGAGGAAGAACTTTCCGAGGAAGGCTACGATGTCATCTCCAGCGATCGCGAGGACGGTCTTCTTGAGTTGATCGCCGCCAAGAGACCCGATCTCATAGTTTTGGATGTCAAACTCAGGAGGCGAAGTGGACTAAATCTTCTCAAGGATGTACGAAATGCATTTCACGGGACTCCCATAATAGTGACAACGGCTTATCCTACTCTCCAAATTGATCCGAAATCGGTCGGTGCTGATGCTCATGTCACCAAGAACTCAGATTTGACTGGGCTGAAACAGCAGATCGAAAAGTGTCTTGCACCTCCGCGCCCTCCTGAAGAAAAGGGATTCATCCCGGCGAAGAACGCCCAAACAGCGGTCACGGAACCGGCAGTCCAGTTAGGCATGCGTTTCCGCAAGTAATCTGAAGGGGCTTGTTCCCAAAAGGGAAGTCCAAATAAACCCCTTACCCTGAAATCTCCAGGAGGCGTGCGATGGCCAACAATTTCAAGATTCGCGATCTAAAGAAGAGTACCGATCTTCATATCAAGCTGAAGGGTGATTTCGACGGGATGTCTGCTTATCAACTCATCCGCGTCCTGAAGGATCATTCGAAAACTTGTTCAAGAATCTTCATAAACACTAGTTCACTTAAGGCAGTCAACCGCCATTCCTGCCGCTTATTTTTCACGGGGCAAAAAGGGTCGGAATTCACTACCTATGGAAATGCGGCGTAGGCAAGGCCGACTACACCTGATGCCAGCAAAGTGCGCGAACCGAACGAAGTACTCAAGTCAGAGCTTCGGCCCTCGTAACTGATAGAAGAGAAGAAAAGATCAGGCGAGGGGACAGCACGACTCGCTTCTTCGGATTCGGACCATATGGGAGATGGCCTTGTGGGTTCATGTTGGGAGGCAGATTCCTTCATTGCTTCAATCAGAGATCCTCGTGGTCTCGGAAAGGAGGATGATACACCCTACACGGGGAGGCGATGTAAAAGTAAAGGTTCAGTGTGTTAACTGGCATGGGTGAGTTACTTACTTTCGGAGCGCGGTAGCGACCTTACACCGGGCGAAGGATTTCCGATTCGATCGGGAACGCAAAACGGACATCCCGGATGCGAAGGAGTCGGGCCAGGTGGGAGCAAAACGACCCAATTAGAAAAAAAGAGGAGGCCGAAGATGATAACTTGGGAAGAATCTATTGACCACGGGGTAACGAAGGCAAAACAAGAGGGAAAACTGGTCCTTGTTGATTTTTTTAATCCTCAGTGAATAGGCTGCCAACAGCTGGATGCTGTTACCTGGAAGGATGAAAAGGTCGAGCGTATTGTTCATGATTGGTTCGTGCCGGTACGGATAAACAGGGAAAAACAAAGAGATCGATTCAAGGAATATATAGTCTCCTGGACACCCACGATAGTGATTCTGGATACAGAGGGAAAGCGGCATTATCGTTGTACAGGCTTTTTGCCGCCCTTTGAGTTCTGCGCGGCAATAATCCTGAATGGCGCCAAGACAGAGTTGGACTTGGAAAACTATGACCTTGCAATCAAATGCTGCGATGAAGTGATCGAAAAGTATCGGGGAGCCTTTGCGGTCCCGGAGGCGATCTTTTACGTTTTCGTTGCCAGATATCTTTCCACTCACGATCCGAAAAACTTGCGAGCTGCATTTGACAGGTTGAGCCAGGAATTTCCTGGTTCAGAGTGGACGATGAAAACAAATCCTTATAAGCAGATAGGGAGGTGATGGCTGAGAGTATGCTTTAATGGCAGGTGATGAATTAGCCTTAAACTGTCGAGGCAATCCTTATTCAAAGGAGGTCAGTTGAAATGTACCAAAAGGTATTGATCCCACTCGATGGTTCCGAGCTGGCAGAATGCAGTCTGGAACACGCCAAGGCTATTGCTCAAGGATGCAACGTCGCGGAAGTCATCGTATTCCGGGTTATCGAACCCCTTTCGACACAGACCATATCGGCCCTGGCTGAGGCTGGCGATGACAGTATAAGAAAAGCTCGAAAGGAAAACCAGCAGGAACCTAAAGACTACGATACTTCTGTTGAGGAGAAAGCTGTTACCGGCGGCTCCGTGCATCCTCTTTTTCGAAATAAAGGTCACGAAAGACGTCATCCTGCCGCGTGGGACCGTGAGAGGGTGTTAGAGGTCCCCTCTACTCGGCGAGCATGACGAGATTGTCATTCTTCCAGTCCGTCATGTAGAGGGTTGGATTGACGTTCTTTCCGTTTTTCGCTACCTCGTAATGGAGGTGGTGACCCGTACTTCTTCCTGAGTTGCCCATGTATCCGATCACCTCACCTCTATCCACATGCTGCCC
>Ga0105103_10001962_pt1 | contig 10877 bp, 10 predicted proteins | sample PPLLaktember2015_2_FD_79107 | JGI IMG/M metagenome (GOLD analysis project Ga0105103, IMG submission 79107) | Freshwater sediment microbial communities from Prairie Pothole Lake near Jamestown, North Dakota, USA - PPLs Lake P7 Core (6) Depth... | ecosystem: Environmental > Aquatic > Freshwater >...
AGGTCTACGGCTTCGGCAAGAAGCGGGCACATCGAATCGAACTGATCAGCCACCAGGACGGCCAGGTCGAGGCAATCATGGAAGTGAAGCCGGGCGACCGCGCGCTGCGTGCGGTGGTGCGTACGGCCGTCAACGAACCGGCGAGCGCCGTGGGAACGTTGCCGCTGATTTGCCTGCGGGTGATCCCCGATGCGGAAGGCGGTGACCGTCCGGCGCTGGCGCAGCTGATCTCGGTGTTGTTCTCGGCGAGTCCAATCATCGGGACCGACGGCAAGGCCGAAGTATTCAGCGGCCCAGGCACGCTTGAGTTTGGGTGTGCGTCGGATGCGCAACTACCTGTCAAGAAGATTCTCGGCTGCAAGTACGCGCGCTTTAACGCCGACCTGCCCTACGGCAAGGTACTGAAGACTTTTACCGACGCGGATTTCAAGTAGCGATCACGGCGGGGCGGCCCACCGGTCGCCTCGTCACTCGGCGTCGACGAGGGCGAAGATCGCCGCCTTGATCTCGCTTTCCAGCGCGCGCATGTCGGCGCTGTTCGGATCGTCGTGCACGAACTGGATGCCGAGGCCGTCCAGGAAGGCATGAATGATTTTCGCAATATGCCGGCGCCGCTGCGGCGACAGATTCGGAGCGATCTGCTTTAGTTCCTTGGCGACTACGGCCTCGTAGAGGTCATTCTCCTTCTTGAGGAGCGCGGCCATGTCCGGGCTATGGTCGGCCATGGACATCACCATGCGCCACAGTGCGGTATCCGGTGATCGCAGCTCTGTCAGGCCGGCGTCGATGATGGCGGCCAGCCGGCCTCGGCGCGTCGTCGTGGCAGCCACTGCTTCCTGCAGGCTGCCGGTGTACTTCGCGAGTTCCTGGTCAAAGATCGCGACCAGCAGGTCCTGCCGGGTGCGAAAGTAGTACTGCAGGTTGCCGTGCGTGATGCCAAGCCGCTCGGCCACGTCGCGCAGCACGAACGCCTCGACCCCACCTTTGAGCAGCATCCCTTTTGCGGTGTCAAGGATCTCTTGACGCTTGGCGTCGCCTTTTCGTCCCATATCTCCAGCTCAATCCGTCGGCAGGCTGTTTCTTTTCGTCCGGCCCTGCATTCTGCCACTGCATGACCGGCGATCCCATCCAGCAGCGCGCCTACGCTGTAACCGGGTCCGCTCCGCGATTCGCGCGCATGGCGAAAAGTGCTAAAACGATGCTGATGACGGTGAGGAATGCCACCAGCGCAAGAACACGCGAGTAGTCGTTGCCGTGCAGCACGGCAGCGCCGAGCGCCGGACCGGCCGCAAGCCCGACGCCGATGACGGTGCTGGCCAGCGCGAGCGCCCGGCCGCTGGGTTCGACACCAGCAAGGATGCCGATCTGGATCGGGTTGACGATGTTCCAAGCCAGCGAGATCACGCCGATCGCAATGAGGTATCCGGACGACCTGATGATGCCCGACAGCGCCCACAAGCAAGTGAGTTGAATGGCGGTAGACAGGACGAGTGGCAGGAGACGGCCGAAGCGAGTGCCGAGCCACGCCACCAACGAGGCGCCGGCGAAGCCTGTCAGGTTGGCAAGACCGAGCGTGAAGCCGATGAACTGCACCGAGAGACCCGCAGCATTACCAATACGCTCCATGTAGGCATAGAGGGCGTTTTGTTGCGCCCAGAACAGCGTGATCGACAGCAGCACGATGCCAGCCAGGATCCAGCTGCGCTGCGGGGTCGCGCTGTCGGACGGCCGCGCCTGCGGCGTGCCACCTGCCGGCAGCGACGTCGACAGGAAGCCGACGACCACGGCCAGCAGCGCGATGAAGACGTACGCGCCGTTCAGGCCGACGCGGTCCAGCAGCAGCGGCAAACCCCAAAGGCCAGCGGTCCCAAAAAGCAGCGAGGCCGCGAAAAGAAAGCCGTAGTTGCGGTCGGGCTTGTCCGATTGACCGAGCGAGACTGTCGCAATGGCCGCAAGGATGCCAGCACCGAGGCCGCTGAGAAAGCGCACGGCCGCGAATGCGCCGGCAGCGCTGACGAAGGTCGTGGCGATGTTGGCGACGAACATGATCGCGACGCCGACAAGGGCCATGCGCCGCCAGTTACGTTGGATCAGAAACATCGCGGTGACGAACGTCATGACCGCGTAACCGGCGAGATCAGCCGAAGCGACGAGGCCGGCCTGCTGATCGGTGAAGCCGCGGTCCGCCACCATCGCGCCGATGAGCAACGGGATCAGGTAGATACCGGTGTTCCCCATCACGCCGACGACGATCGCCGGCAGGAGCTTTCTGAGATCTCCCAAGCATCACCTCTGCGGGTAGTTGGCGTAGCATAGTAAGCCGCTGGCCTAAATTGGGCAATGACGGTCTAGACCGGCACGGAACCGCAGGACAGAACGATGAATCTGATGGGCAAAATCGCAGTCGTGACGGGTGCGGCGGGTGGCATTGGACGCGCCGTCGCGATCGAAATGGCGAGTCAGGGAGCGGCGGTGGTCCTTAGCGACGTTCGCGCCGAGCTGCTCGAGCACACGGTCCGGGAGTTGCTCGAACGCGGCCGCAAGGTGATTGGGTCGGTTGTGGACATCACGACGCCCGCTGGCAATCAACAGCTCGTCGCGCGTGCTCTCGAGGATTTCGGCCGCATCGACGTGTTTCACGCCAACGCGGGCATCGCGCCGTTCGAGGATCTGCTACAGGCGACAGCCGAGAGCATCGAGCGCACGATCGCCGTGAATCTCAAGGGCGCCATTCACGGCTGCGCTGCCGTGCTGCCCACCATGGTGGCGCAGCATTCCGGCGTGATCCTCCTGACGGCATCGATCGCCGCATTCGTCGGCGACCCCACGATACCGGTCTACAGCGCCACTAAGGGCGGACTCACCGCGCTATGCAAGTCGGTCGCCGTGCGACATGGACCGGATGGCATTCGCTGTAACACCATCTGCCCAGGCGATGTCCGCACGCAAATGCTGGAGGACTATCTCGCACTGAGTGCAGATCCTGCCGCGGCACGACGGGAAATGATCGAACGCTATCCGCTGCGCCGGCTGGCCGAGCCGGAGGACATTGCACGGCTGGCCGCGTTCCTGGCATCGGACTCGGCTAGCTGGATCACAGGCACCGACGTCGTAATTGACGGCGGCCTTACCGCACGCTGTTATTGAAGCAATCGATCAGCGCCACTTCACTTCATGGTCGGCCATCAGACAAGCGATATCCGAAAAGTCATCGCTGAACTCAAAGTCGACCGACGTGCCCTCGCGCAGGTACGCCACATCGCCTTTCCTCAACTCGATCGTCTCACCCCCATGCACATTGATCGTTGCCGTGCCGGAGGTGACCACGAGGAATTCGTCGAAAGGATAGGTGAATGTCGCCTTCCCGGATTCCTCGAACGCCGCAGCCACGCGCTTGCCGTCCGGCGAGCGGTAGATGATTGCTTCGCGGCCTCCGAACTCAGGCAGGTCGACCCACTTGAACGAACTGAGCGGACCGTACGGGATGTGAGCCTGCACCTTGCCCTGGCCATACGCCGTGCCGATAACGACACCAACGGCGAGTAGCACCACGGCCCCCGCAGTACTCTTGAGACTGGATGGAATTTGCATGCGGTGACTCCTCGTTCAGGCGGGAACGCCGGCGATGCGACCGCCGTCGACCACGATGCAGTGACCGTTCACGTAGTTCGCGAGATCCGACGCCAGGAACACGACGACGCCGGCGATGTCTGCCGGATCAGCGACGCGGCGGGCGGGCACCCCATCGAGAATCGCTCGGGCCGCATCAGGATCCGCAAAGAATTCGTCCGTGAGGCGTGTTTTGACCCAGCCCGGCGCGAGCGAGTTGACGCGCACGCCTTTGCCTGCCAATTCCCTCGCGAAGTACGACGACATCCGCACGAGTGCGATCTTGGAGATGCCGTAGGGTCCTTCGTCCACAACCACGTCGAACGCGCTGTCGGAAGCAATGTTGACGATGGCGCCGCTGCCCCGCTCGATCATGTGTGGCAGCACCGCCTGGCACGTGAATAGCGGCCCCTTTACGTTGACGGCCATGACCATATCCCAATCGGACTCGCTGACCGTCAGCAGAGGCGACGGATACATGTGGATGCCCGCGTTGTTGACCAGGATGTCGATACGGCCGAGTTGCTGCAGTGCAGACAAGACCAGGTCCTCGACTTGTGACTTGCTCGCGAGGTCTGCCGTGAAAGCATGTGCACGTCGGCCGGATCGCGCGACTTCGCTCGCCACCGATTCCAATAAAGTCGCCTCGCTTGGAAGGTCCGTGACGACGACGTTCGCACCGCGACTCGCCAACGTGATCGCCACGGAGCGGCCGATGCCTTGCGCCGCACCAGTGACCATGGCCACCCTACCGATCAGAGATACAGGATCGTCAGCGAGCATCCGGCCTCTTGTTCGCGTCTGGGGAGTTGAAGCACTCCCAGCGAGTTTGACCACAATATAGGCCGCCGGCCTATGCAAGGTCAATTTTGCGCCGCGTTAATCCGCAGTCATGCTTGCTAACGCTGCCCGACGCGAGATAATCTGGGCCAACGGCCTAGATAAGCCAGGCCGATGCGACCTGCCAAAGTAGCCTTTCCACTGGGGGGACACCCATGTTCCTGCGCCGACTCCTGACGATGCTGCCGCTATTTATAGTGCCGATGGGATCGGGGGCCGCGTCTGCGCCCCCTGCTCCGCGTCGATCGCCCACCACGCCTCACCTCGAACACGTCGCGATCTGGGCCGCGGACATGGCGAAGACCGAGGCGTTCCTTGCCGATGCACTGGGCTGGCGGCGTCACCCGCTCGAATTCGGCGTGAAAGACGACTCGACCGTCTTTGGCGGCATGAAGCTCTCTTTCATCGATGCGAATGGCTTCTGGCTCGAACTGGTGGAGCCGACCACCGAAGGCCCGGGCATGGAATTCCTGAAGCAGAAGGGAAATGGCAGCATCGTCGAGCTCGACTTTTTCGTCGACGATTTCGACAAGAGCGTTGAACAGCTGAAATCAAAAGGCATCGAGCCGATTGGCATGGACGGCAAGCCGATGGTGAACGGAGGCCTGCTGCAGGAGTGGGCACTCATCGATGGCAAGGTCCGTGACGCGGACGAGCGCCTCGCTTACCTGCCGTTCGACGTCGCGCGCGGCACCAGCATCGAACTCGGCTGGGAGTATCCTTCCGGCGTGGTCTTCTACCGTGACGAGACGTGGGGCCCGGACAAGCGCACACCGGCCAACACGCCGCGTATGGACCACGTGTCCGTGGCGTCGGCCGACCTGGAGAAGAGCATCGAGGTCTACACGAAAGTGCTGGAACTCAACCGGGTACCGGGACCGGGCCTTCGCCGTGACTGGATGGGCGTGTCGGAGACTGGCCAGGCGTGGATCCACGGCAACAGCAACGTGTGGGTCAACGTCGTGGCACCCGCAGGCGCCGAAGGCACGAAAGTCCTGCAGGATCCCCGCTTCGGCGATGGCAACATCATGGAGTTGGCTGCCGAGGTCCAGGATATCGAGGCGTTCTACGATGCGATGCAGGCAAAGGGCATCACGATGACAGCGGGCGACAACACGACGTTGCCAGCAGGAAGCAAGGCCGTGACGACGCCGACGGGTGACCGCTACTCATATTTTCCGCTCGATCGCAGCGAAGGCCTGCGCATCATGATCTTCGAGCGTGCCAAGAGCGGCAACGGCGCGCTTGCGCAGCGCGACAAGGCGCTGCGAAAGTAGCAGTCCCTGACGCAACTGACGATGGGCATCCAGACTCGACAGGTACATCTCATCCGCCGGCCGGAAGGCACCGCGCAGCCCGGCGACTTCCGTGTTGTAGGTGCAACCGTGCCGGCGCTCGCGGATGGCCAGGTCCTCGTCGAGAATCTCTGGATGTCCGTCGATCCGTACATGCGTCGTAGCATGAGTCCGGACGCGACGGACCTCGAGCCCTGGCCGCTGTACAAGCCGCTCGATGGTCCCAGCGTCGGCCGCGTCATCGAATCACGGAACTCCGCCTTCACCGTGGGGGACCTAGTTGAGAGCATGTCCGGCTGGCAGGAACACTTCGTATCCAACGCCGGACCGTTCGTGCCCTATCTCTCGCCAAACGACTCCCTGGCCATACGCACGGCGGCCGGCGCACAGCCGAAGGATTACGTAGGCTTGCTCGGCGTGGCTGCACTGACGGCTTATCGCGGCATCGTGCACCTCGCCAATATCAATCCTGGCGACACCGTGGTCGTCTCGAGTGGTGCAGGCACGGTCGGCTCACTCGCATGCCAGATGGCGAAGGTCCGAGGCGCCCGGGTCGTAACGTCTGCCGGGAGCGATACGAAGGTGGAGTGGCTTCGAAACGTGATCAAGGTAGACCACGCCTTCAACTATCGAAGCCAGGAGATCGGCGCGGCGCTCAAGGCTGCTTGCCCAAGAGGCATCGACGTCCTGCTCGAGAACGCGAGTCCCGAGCATCTGTGCGCCTGCCTGCCACTCATGAACTTGCAAAAGCAGGTGCTCATCGCCGGATTTGTTGGAACCTACAACCTGAGCAGCAAGATCGGTCTGCCAGAGAACTTCGAGTACGTCCTCGACCGGTTCCTGACGATTCAAAGCTATCCGTTCATGGACTCACTGGACCGCTACGACCAGTTCGTTGCTGACATGCTGCAATGGCGCCGCGAGGGACGGATGCACCTGGAAGAGACTGTCTACGAAGGGCTGGAACAGGCACCGCATGCGCTTTGCGCATTGCTGAACGGCAAGCACATCGGCAAGACCTTGGTCCGTCTCGCGGCCTGAGCCAACCCGACTCTTGATGTCGCCCCCGTACGTCGCACCCGCGCCCACTCCGAGGCAACTTCGGGCCCCGCCGGGACACCCCCGTCGACCGGCCCCGCACGCTGCCAGCCTCCCAGGTTCCCAGACCGCCAGCCCCGCCGGCCGCCCCGGGGCATCGAATGACCCAATATCCGATAGTCCGCGGGTCACCCGATTTCGGGGCAAAACGACGCCCGATAGTCCGCGGGTGATACCCGAAAACTCATGCAAATCAGAAACTTGGAAGTGGTGGCCGGGGACGGAATCGAACCATCGACACGCGGATTTTCAATCCGCTGCTCTACCAACTGAGCTACCCGGCCACGGTAGTGCCCGGCGCTGATGGCCGGCCTGCAGTGAGCCCGAAATTAGACCCGAGGCCTCTCCCCCCGTCAAGGATTGCTCCATGGCGGGCCCGGCGACGGCGGCCCTAGGCAATAGTCACGTTGCGGCGACAGCACGGCCCGATCACCGTGAACTGGCCATGCAGCTCTCCTCCTCTGCGTTCGGCCCGAGCCAGGCGATCCCACGGCGGTACACCTGCGAGGGCGACGACGTGTCGCCGCCGCTCGCCTGGCAAGGCGTGCCGCCCGGCGCGCGGTCGCTGGTCCTGATCGTCGACGACCCGGACGCGCCGGACCCGCGCGCTCCCCGCCTGACCTGGGTGCACTGGGTGCTCGCCAACCTGCCCGTCGACCCTGGCAGCCTGCCCGAGGGGGTCGCCTCGTCGGCGCTGCCCGTCGGCACGGTCGAAGGCCGCAACGACTGGAAGCGCACCGGCTACGGTGGTCCCTGCCCTCCCGTCGGCCGGCACCGCTACTTCCACAAGCTCTTCGCGCTCGACGCGGAGTTGAGCGGCCTGCCGCCACACCCGACCAAGGCGCAGGTCGAGGCGGCGATGAACGGCCACGTGCTGGCGCACGCGGAGTTGGTCGGAACCTACGAGAAGTCGTCAGGACGTTGAAGTCATCGCCCGCGCCGACAGCGGGCATCGCGCGCCGGCTGTGTAATCCCCCGGATGTTCACGCCGTCGCCGCGGCGTGAAGATGAACGCACCATGGACGGGCTGTGGAACAAGCGCCCGGACTTCAGCGCCCGCCGTCGCGCGATGGTGGACCGCCAGATCGTGCACCGCGGCGTGCGCGACCCGCTCGTTCTCGACGCCATGCGCAGCGTCCCGCGCGAAGCCTTCCTGCCTCCGGCACTGCACGAGTTTGCCTACGAGGACAAACCGCTGCCGATCGAGGAAGGCCAGACGATCTCGCAGCCCTACATCGTCGCGCTGATGGCGGAAGCGCTGCAGCTCAATGGCGACGAAACCGTGCTCGAGATCGGCACCGGGTCGGGCTACGCCGCTGCCGTGATCGCCCGGATCGCGGGCCGCGTGTACACGGTCGAGCGCTACGGCCAGCTGGCGGTCAAGGCCGCCGAGGCGCTCGTTGCCGCCGGCTGCAACAACGTGCACGTGCTGCACGGCGACGGCACGCTCGGATGGCCGGAGCACGCGCCGTACGACGCGATCGTGGTCGCGGCCGGCGGCCCGCGCGTGCCGGAGTCGCTGAAGGACCAGCTCAAGATCGGCGGCCGCATGGTGATCCCGGTTGGCGCCATCGACCGCCAGACGCAGGAGTTGCTCCGCATCACGCGACTGTCGGAGCGCGAGTTCAGGACCGAAGAACTGCTCGACGTGCGCTTCGTGCCGCTCGTAGGCGAAGAAGGCTGGCGGCCCGACCGGCCGGACGACCAGCCGATACCGCCGACTCGCGCGCGGACGCGGCCGGCCGAGGATGCGCGGATCGCGCGACTGATCGCCCAGACCTGCGAGCCGTTCGCCGACCTCGAATCGGCGGACCTGGCCCCGCTGCTCGCGCGCATCGGCGACGCCCGCGTAGTACTGATAGGCGAGGCCTCGCACGGCACCAGCGAGTTCTACCGCATGCGCGCCCGAATTTCGCGCGAGCTGATAGCGCGCGGCGGATTCTCCTTCGTCGCCATCGAGGGCGACTGGCCGGACGCGGCCCGCGTCGATCACTACGTGCGTCACGCGGACACGCCGCCGTCGGAGTGGACGGCGTTCGCGCGCTTCCCGACCTGGATGTGGCGCAACCGCGAGACGCGGGCCTTCGTCGACTGGCTGCACGCACACAACACGCAGCGAAAGTACGCGCAGCGGGTGGCGTTTCACGGACTCGACCTGTACAGCCTGCACAGCTCGATCCGCGCGGTGCTCGATTACCTCGACCAGGTGGATCCACGCACGGCGCAGCTCGCGCGGCTGCGGTACGGGTGCCTGACACCCTGGCAGACGGATCCGGCCACTTACGGCCACGCCGCGCTGACGGGCGAGTACCGCAGCTGCGAGGACGACGTGGTCGCGGTACTCGTCGAACTGCAGCGCAAGCAGCAGGCATACGCCGAGCACGATGGCGAGCGCTTCCTCGATGCGTCGCAGAACGCGCGGCTGGTGGCCAACGCCGAACACTACTACCGCATCATGTACTACGGCTCGCGCGCGAGCTGGAACCTGCGCGACCGCCACATGTTCGATACGCTCGAGGAACTGCTGCGGCATCACGGACCTGCCAGCCGCGGCCTGGTGTGGGCGCACAACTCGCACGTCGGTGACGCCGGCGCGACGGAGATGTCGGACCGCGGCGAATTCAACCTTGGCCAGCTGTGCCGGCAGCGGTTCCGCGACGACGCGTACGCGATCGGGTTCGGCACGCACGACGGCACGGTCGCGGCAGCGTCGGACTGGGACGGCCCGATGCTGGTGAAAAACGTCCGTCCGTCGCTCGAGCAGAGCTACGAGCGCCTGTTCCACGATAGCGGCGAGCCACGGCTGCTGCTGCCGCTGCGTGCGCCCGTGTCGCCGCAGCTGCGCACGGCGCTGCTGGCGCCACGGCTGCAGCGGGCGATCGGCGTGATTTACCGGCCGGAGACCGAACTGCAGAGCCACTACTTCCAGGCCGTGTTGCCCGCGCAGTTCGACGAATACATCTGGTTCGACCGCACGCGCGCGGTGACGCCGCTCGACTCGACCGAGCTGCACGGCACGCCGGAGACCTACCCGTTTGGCGTCTGAGCGCGCACCGTGAATGCCTGGCGCGACATCGACTACGTGCTCGCCAAGCTGGCGTGGATGCGCCAGCAGCGCATCTGGCCCAACGGCCTGCGCTATCTCTGGACCGACGCTTTCGGCCTGGTGCTGCTGCTCTCGCTGCACGCGGAGCTCGAGGACCCGATCTACATCGAACAGGCGCGCGATCTCGTCGACGAGGTCGAGCGCGTGCTCGGCCGCCCGCGCGGAATGCGCATCGGCGAGGCTCCCGACCGCGACGGCCAGTACTACCACTACCTCGCGATGTGGCTGTACGCGCTCTCCGTGCTGGCGCGCGCTGCGCCGGAGTACCGCGCCCGCGGCGTGCAGCTCGCGCGCGACGTGCACGCGGCATTCGTGGTTCCGGGCCGCGGCGTGTGGTGGAAGATGCGCGAGGACCTGAGCGCGCCGTACCCGGGCTACGACGGCTTCGGCGCACTCGACGCGTTCGACGGCTACGTCTCGTACCGGTGCCTGGACGAGACTTCGCTGACGCCGCAAGTCATGGACATGCGCCACCTGGTAGAGCGCGACGCGCGGGACCTCGTGATCCGCCAGGACCTGGGCCTCGGCATGATGCTGTGGATGACGCAGTTCTTTCCGCAGGAGCCTTGGGCCGTCACGCAGCGCGCGCGCAGCCTCGCAATGCTGGATCGACTCTGGGTCGACGACGCGGGTTACTTCAGTCGCGGACCCGGGATGCCCGACGTCCGGTTTGCGTTCACCAACTACGGCATCTCGATCGGACTGCAGGCCGTCGGCGCGTCACCGGAGCGCGTGCGGCGGGTGCACGAGTACTTCGAGGGCTACCGTTCGGGCGACGAGTACGACCACGAGGCGATCACGCACGTGATGGCGTGCAGCGCGCATTTCCCGGGGTACCTGCTGAAGGGGTACGGACAAGCCTAACGCAACTGGCTGTCCTTGCTGCCGCGCCGGTTGTACAGGCTGGCCGCGCCCTGGGCCTGGTCCCA
>Ga0105103_10001963_pt1 | contig 10866 bp, 10 predicted proteins | sample PPLLaktember2015_2_FD_79107 | JGI IMG/M metagenome (GOLD analysis project Ga0105103, IMG submission 79107) | Freshwater sediment microbial communities from Prairie Pothole Lake near Jamestown, North Dakota, USA - PPLs Lake P7 Core (6) Depth... | ecosystem: Environmental > Aquatic > Freshwater >...
GCTTGACAAAAAACAGGGTGCAGGCGCACCTGTACCCCAGACTGAAATAAATAGCAATGAGGGCTCAGACAAGGAATCACCAGGTTCTGAAGTGAACGACCCTCCCGCTAATTATCAGGCAAACAGCGAAGATGATCTGCCGTTCTGATACCTGTAATTAAATCTGATCCAGTTGGAACCTGCATTTATATCAATATTTATTAAAGCCACCCTGGGAGTTACGATGTATGCTCCTGATAATAAAATCATTATCGGTTTTATTGTACTGGCAGCACTCCTGTTCGCATCAGCACTGATGTCTGGTTCTGAAGTGGCCTACTTTTCACTCAAACCCGAAGACATTGATAAACTCAGATCATCCAAAACCAAAAGGGCAAAAAGTGTTGTCAGGCTGACAGATATGCCTGAAAAACTTCTGAGTACAATTCTTGTTGCCAATAGCAGGCATCACATAGCAATAGTTCTTCTGGCCGATTTTCTCAGCGCCAGATTGTTTGACTTTACATCAAACCCTGTTTGGGGATATATCATTGAGGCAGCCGGAATTACATTTATACTGCTCTTCTTTGGTGAAATAATGCCTAAAGTATATGCCACAAGAAACCAGGTCCCCCTTGCCCTTTTTATGGCGATCCCTTTCACGGTACTTGAGAAAATTTTCAGACCGGTAACAGCATTGCTTGTCCTCTCAACCGCCTTTGTTAGAAAAAGGGCTTTGACAAAACGTACTAATATAAGTATGAATGATCTTTCCGGGGCCATTGATCTGGCTTCTGATGATATCAACGAGGATGAAAAAATCCTTAAGGGAATAGTGAATTTCGGTAATATTAACGTCAGCGAAATAATGTGCAGCAGAATTGATGTTACTGCTATCGAAATTAAACTTGGATTTAATGATGTAAAAGATATTATAATAGAATCGGGCTTCTCCAGGATCCCTGTCTACTCGGGATCATTCGACACAGTAAAGGGAATTCTGTATGCAAAGGACATACTTCCCTATATTAACAGTCCCGATACCTTTAAATGGCAGTCGCTGATGAGGCCCCCGCACTTTGTGCCTGAAACAAAAAAGATCAACGATCTGCTCAAGGAATTTCAGATCAGAAAGATCCATATGGCTGTGGTTATTGACGAGTATGGAGGGACATCGGGAATTATAACCCTTGAAGATATCCTTGAGGAAATAGTTGGTGAAATAACCGACGAAAGTGACGAAGACGAAAGCCTTTTTCGTAAAATTGACGAAAAAAAGTTCATTTTTGAAGGAAAGGTTCTTTTAAATGACTTCTTCAAAATAATTGATATTGAAGACGACACGTTCGAGGAGGTGAGAGGCGAATCAGAGACTCTTGCAGGTCTGTTGCTTGAAATGACCGGAGAGATCCCGCAGAAAGGCCAGGTGATCAGGTATCAGAATTTTATGTTCCGTATTGAGTCTGCTGACAAGAGGAGGATTAAGGAAATTATGGTAGAAATTATTGATGATGGGGAGAAACATGAAGGGTAGTCTGCCGGTTATTTTAATACTCCTGTCCTTGTTAAGCAGCTGCAAAGATGTTGCCGTTCCAAGGCCAAAGGGTTATTTCAGGATAAGCCTCCCTGATAAGGCTTATGTCTCATTCGGCGAAACAGAACTGAAAAACAAACTTCCTGTCGACTTTGAATACCCAGTGTATGGCAACCTGAAATTTAACCTTGATAATATTTCCCAACCTGGCTGGTTCAACATAGAATTTCCATCGTTTAAAGCAAAGATCCACCTGACCTACAGGGATATCAAAGGAGATCTTGAGGAACTGATCGAACAGACTTATACGATGAATGTTAAGAATCATATAATAAAAGCTGACGCAATAAATGAGCAGGTAATTAACAAAGACGACAGTAAAATTTATGGAATCCTGTACGAACTTAAAGGAAATACAGCCACGGCAGTACAATTTTATGTAACCGACAGTATTAAACATTATCTTAGAGGATCATTGTATTTCGAGGCAGAACCAAATGCTGATTCACTTGCCCCTGTCATTGATTTTTTCAGAGAAGACATAATTCATCTTATTGAAACTCTGAATTGGAAGGATGAATAAATATAATTTTAGTTAATGGGTTGTATAACAAAACATTACCTCAACGAATTCAGCATTCTGGGTGTCTGGAAGATCGAAGAGGATCTGAAGATCCTCCTCGATTCCGTTACTCTTGACCCGGACGATAAAAAGAAATATAAGAGTTTTTCAAGCACCTCCAGAAAGCTTGAGTTTCTCAGTGTACGTGCTCTGCTTGCAGAACTCCTTGGAGAAGATGCACGGATCGTTTATAATAAGAACAATAAACCATTCCTTAAAGACGGCTCAAGATTCATAAGTATCTCCCATTCTCATAAGCTGACATCCATCCTTGTCAGCACAAATGAGAAGGTGGGCATCGATCTTGAATACATGAGTTCAAATATAGGGGCAATAGCTTTTAAATTCCTTAACCGGAAGGAAAAGATCTCAAAAGACCCAGAAAACCGCAGGTACCATCTCTACCTCCACTGGTGCGCAAAGGAAGCTCTTTATAAAATCTGCGACAAGGAAGGAATAAGCATAAGGAAAAACATCACAATAGAGCCATTCGAGGTAAAAACCTCGGGAGAGATAAAAGGGAAAGTAGAAACGGAAAAGATCAACGATACCTTTGACCTTTTTTATTCCCGTTATGACAACTATGCAATAGTCTGGACAAAAAAGAATTATGACAAGGTATAATTTCCCGGGGGAAAAGAGTGTTGCACTGCTTCTCGATCCTGATAAGTCAGGAGGGGAATCCCTTATCAATATTATTAAGGTTGCAGTTGCATGCAACACTGATTATATCCTTGCAGGAGGCAGCCTTACCTTTAGTTCTGTCGACAGCCTGATAACGGAGGTAAAAAAACACTGCAACATACCTGTAGTCCTGTTTCCTGGTAATCTTTTGCAGCTCAGTCATAAGGCTGATGCAATACTGCTTCTCTCACTCATTTCAGGAAGAAATCCAGAACTGCTTATAGGAAATCATGTTATTGCTGCACCATACCTTAAAGATATCAGGGACAGACTGATATCAGTGGGATATATTCTTATCGGCTGCGGGTCGAGGACATCTGTCGAGTACATAAGCCAGACTGAAGCTATCCCTTCCGGAAAACCTGAGATTGTTGTGGCAACTGCTCTGGCGGGAGAGATGCTCGGACTGCAACTGATATATCTCGAAGCAGGAAGCGGGGCCGACTCTCCGGTACCACCTGAAATAATCAATTCGGTAAGGAATAATATTTCAATACCACTGGTTGTCGGAGGCGGATTGAGAAATGCCGGTCAGATCTCAGAAGCTTTCATGGCCGGTGCCAACATGGTGATTCTGGGTAATGGTTGCGAGAATAACCCTGAACTGCTGACCAAAGCCTGCAAAATCAGGGATACATTGTAACTGACTTCCTACCTTAACAATTCCGACAACGGCTCTCCTGTACAGGCATTTGGCAACGGAACCTTGCACAAAGAGGATAGTGTTGCTGCAATATCAGTCATGTTAACTTTACGGGTTACAGTTGCCCTGTTTACTGTCCATCCGTACCATACCAACGGGACATGGACATCATACTCATATGGAGAATTATGGTTTGTTATCTGATCACCATCCTTCTCAACCCAGCCCGGATTAAGTGTAACAATAACATCTCCCGATCGCTGGGGACTGAAATTATTTATCATTTTCTTAAGGTGGCCGCTACCATAATCATTCGCTTCAAAAGCCGAATAAGGATATGCAGAAGCAACCCCGGTGAACTGTATCAGGAACCTGGCAACCTTCTTCTGTATATCTTCGAGAGGTATCTTTGCATCCTCAACAAGCGTCCTGTTAAGAAATATCTGTTTCTCTGAATACCCCTTTACCCAGTTGCCCTCTCCATAAACTGCATTCAGATAACTTCTGAGCAACTGAAGCGCCTGGTTCTGTTTGAAATAACCTGCAGGGATCCTTGAGCTTTCCATAACCTGGGGCACTTCGGAGACACCATGGGTAGCAGTAAAGTAGACAAGTACATTCTTCTTGCCAAGATAATCATTTATAAATTTCAGGAGGGCCTCAATCTCCCTGTCAAGCCTAAGGATTGCATCACCTGCTTCAACTGACGAAGGGCCGAACCTGTGGCCAATGTAATCAGTTGCAGAGTAACATATTGAAATGAAATCAGTAAAATCATCCTTGCCAAGGCTCTCTTTCTCCATTAACTTCAAAGCAAAAGATGTGGTGAAGGAGTCACCAAAGGGAGTCTCCCTGAGCAACGAGTAATCATGAGAAGAACTCTTTGGCCCCTTCTGACTCAGCTTCTTCAGATCATATGGAAAAAAGTTGCGTCCGGAAAACCCTGTTTCAAACTTGCTTGAATCCGGAAGACAATCGGAATAATCTTCTTTTGGTCTGAGAAGGCTCCATGTTGAATTCAGATATGTATCAGAATACTTCATAGCGTTGAAATCCTGCACCCACGCAGGAAGTGCCGGCATAAAATAGGTACATGACATCCAGGTACCGGTTGTGTTATCGTACCAGTAGGCACCGTCAGCTGCATGTCCCGCTGAAAATATCGCCGATTGCTCCTTCAGTCCAACAGCATACACCTTTGATTTATGTTTCGATGCGAGTTTCAATTCATCGGAGAATGTCGAAGCCTGAAGGTTTACAGGTGAATGCAGTCCCGCTTCATAACTTCCCCCTACCGGGTTTACAGAAATATCTGTCGTACAGTATATGAACTCGTTCTTTAGCGGCAGATACCAGCTGTCGGATGTGATCCCATGATATGAAGGTTCTGTGCCGGTCGCAATTGTTGAATAGCCCGGAGCCGACTGGGTAAGCATATAGTCAAATGAGGCGTTTCTGAAAGAAGTACCCTCATTCAGCAGCCTCTTAATACCATTTTCCGACAGCCTGTCCCTGAATCTTTCCAACTGATCATACCGGAACTGTTCAACAATAATCCCGATTACCAGCTTTGGTCTGTCGGGCGGAAGATAAGCTTCCTGACCCGAAATTCTGAAAACAGTTGAAAATGCAATTAATAATGCTATAAATCTTTTCTTAATCATATTGATTCTGTCTGAAATTTTAAAACCGGCTTCTGCCGGATCAAAAGTATAACTCTTATAAAATTAACAAAGCTCCAAAAGTAGCTTTTTTAAACTGACAAACAATAACCGGTTAATGATTTGACATGAATTATCAGAAACGTCCTGAGATTATCAGCCTGCTTCTGTATGCAACCCCGTTCCCTTTGTTTCTGAATACAATAATATAAGACCCCGCAGACAGTTTGTTTACATCAATTATCAAAGGCATCCTCCCGGAGGTCCCGGTATCATAATCAGACAATATCATTCCTGTGTTACTGAAAATCTTGATATTGACCTCACCCCTTAAATCTTCTGGCAGGACAGCTTTGATATATCCGCTGCCAGGATTCGGATATAATAACGGTTTTTCATGATCGATAGTATCGGCAGGGTTAATTTTGGATCGCATTTCGACATCCAGAGTGTATCTTTCGTCAGGGAACGTTATTATATCTGTTACCACAGTATCGAGGTAGCCCTCTGCTGAAAATGTAATATCCCACGAGCCGGGCTCAATGAGCCGGGTAAATCTTCCGGTTATACTATCGGAAAAAATATATGAATTATCAAAGTCATGATTGTTGACGGTGATCCTGGCAGGAACGGGATCTCCGGTTTCAGAATCCCTAATATGGCCATGTATCCCATACAGCGCACTTTCTATGTACCCGATCATTGAACGGTAGTTTGACTCCCATAGTGTAGCAAGATCTGTTTCAGGAGTTAAATGGGTATTATCAATCTCAATTGTAACCTCACGGCCCTGAAGTTCCCATGTAACATAATCCTGTCTGCCTCCGTAAACCTGGTACCAGTCATAGCCCTTTGTGATACCATTGTCAAGAAAGATCATATAACCAGGCGAAGAATAGGTATGTACTGTGTCGGCATATCGCCTTGACAGGTCATAAAACCAGTTATTATCAGGATGCTCCCGCTCCCACCGGTCCCAGGGATAGTTGACCACTTCAGCGCCGGAATGAAAATTTGCAGAGAGAACAAACCTGCGTTCAGCCATGAACCTTATCATATCCCTGGTCTCCTTTTGCATTGTACCTGTCTGTGAGACCGGATCAGGAAAGTTCCTGTTGAGGTCATAGCCATTTGCGTTATGTCTTACCGGGGTTGTAATTTCATTCCCCCTGTTATAGGTCCCGTCGGGATTTGCCAGGGGATTGATCCATATTTCAAGGTTGTCAAGAAGATTTCTGATCCTGCTGTCAGTGTGGTAATTGTTCAGAAGATAGTCAGCCAGCCTGAGCATTAAGACAAATCCTGCGGTCTCATTACCATGCATTGTAGATGAATAAAATACTTCAGGCTGGTCTTTATCTGTCCCTGCGTCCGGGGAGATCTTCAGTACAAGTATCTGACGGCCCCTGACGCTCGCTCCAATGGTATCGAGCCTGCACAGAGCCGGGAAGGTGACAGCAAAAGATCTCATAATAGAATCGTACTGAGGCAAAGAGGGATAACTCTCCCACTCCATCGCTTCCTTTACCGATGATGCACCTGCAATTCCCTTCGGATCTGAGCTTTCAATTATTGAATAACTTTTCCTTGCTGAGATGAACCACTCAACTGTCAGCGGTGATAGGAAAATATGAACTATGTTGTCTTTTACGGAGGATATTGAAACATTCTTTGACAGGATATCCATTTCTGTCTTACCAGGGAGTGTAACCGTTACCTCAGCCTCTCCCCTCTTTCTGATTATTTCACGAAGATGGTCATCATCTGATCTTGTCTGCGGATAACACCAGATAAAAGAACAGACAATGAGCAGAATGGTTATCGGTAAACGTTTTGTCATCCGCAGTATTAAACATTGAACCTGATGTGAAGGATATCGCCATCATCTACAATGTAGCTTTTACCTTCGATATAAAACTTACCGGCCTCTTTGCATGCATGTTCGGAACCAAGTTTAATGAAATCGTGAAACTTCATTACTTCTGCCCTGATAAACCCTCTTTCGAGATCACTGTGTATCACACCTGAAGCCTGCGGAGCGGTCATCCCCCTTTTAATCGTCCATGCCCTGATCTCCTTTGGACCCACTGTAAAGAAAGTCTGAAGATTGAGCATCTTATAAGCAGTTCTGACCATTCTATCAACCCCGGGCTCGCTTAATCCTGCATCATGAAGGAATGCAAGGCGGTCCTCCCTGCTTTCAAGATCAGCAATCTCTGCCTCAACAGCACCGGCAATTGTCAAAATCTCAGCATCGCTGTTTTTTAAAGATCCCTTTACACTATCAACATATTTATTTCCTGATATCGCTGATTTTTCATCGACATTGCAAACGAACATAACCGGTTTCATTGTCAGCAGGAAGAGATCATCAACGAATTTTTTTTCTTCCTCCTTAACTTCGAGTGTACGGGCATTGTTAAAATTACCTATATGATCGCGGTAACGGGTAAGTACCTCGATGCCATGTTTTGCATCTTTATCACCAGCCCTGACCAGCTTTTCATAACGTTGCAGCTTTTTCTCAACCGACTCAAGGTCTTTTACCTGCAGTTCAAAGTCGATTGTCTCCATATCCCTGACAGGATCAACTGATCCGTCGATGTGAGGAAGGGAATCGTCATCGAAGCATCTTAGAACATGGATCAGGGCGTCGGTATTACGTATGTCGCCCAGAAATTTATTGCCGACACCTTCACCTTTGTTCGAACCACGGGCAAGACCAGGAATATCAACAATCTCCATTGTTGTATGAATGATCTTTTCAGTAGCCTGATGTTTTTCAAGTTCATATAACCTCGGATCAGGAACCTGGATCACACCGATATTTGATTTTGTAGCGCTGAAAGCATAAGCATTGGTTTCTCCCTTTGTATTTGAAATACAGTTAAAGATCGTTGTTTTGCCGACATTGGTTATTCCTATTATTCCGCATTGAAGAGCCATCAGTTTTCCAGATTGATTTATGGTTGCAAATTTATCATTATTCCCGTTCTAATTCAACTATAAGTTCCTATTAACTATAATACCTGAGTAGAACCAGATAACCAGGCACCGGCTCACACTAACCGCTTCATTCTTAACCCTGAACAAAACACTATGACTGCCAGATCTTAAAATAAATACCCCAGACACTCTGGTTGAAGACTGAAACTCTTACTTCTCACATTGCCGTTTAAAAATTCTCCCCTACCTTTAAACCTTTCTGACTCTTTCATATCTAAGAACAAAAAGCCACGCTTCATTTGAGTGAAAGTAAACCCGACAGGGACATCCTTGAGCTTCTTGAGACTGACATAAACAGAGGTTTCAAACTTATTGCAGAGAGATACAGTAAAAGACTCTACTGGCATATCCGTCGCCTTGTAATACTGCACGAAGATGCCGACGATGCATTACAGAATACTTATATGAATGTATGGCGACATATCGGAAGCTTCAGAAACGAAAGCTCACTCTTTACATGGCTTTATACGATTGCAACAAACGAAGCACTGACCCTGATAAACAAGAGAGCAAGAAATAAGGCAGTCCCGCTCGATGACCTGGGTAGCCTTTTTACCTGTTCAGGGGAAGGAAGTACCTGGTTCGACGGTGATGATGCCCAGCTGAAACTCCAGAATGCAATCCTTAAGCTTCCTGATAAGCAAAGGATTGTCTTTAATATGAAGTACTATGAGGATATGACCTATGACGATATGAGCAAGATCCTTAAAACATCAACCGGTGCACTTAAAGCATCCTACCATCATGCAGTAAAAAAGATCGAATATTTTATTAATAACAGTTAAACCATCAGCCTTTTAAATCATCTAAATGAACGATGAACCAAAACAACAAAATACCGTCAGGAAATCCTTTCAAAGTACCGGAAAACTACTTTGAGGAGATCAACAGAAAGATACTATCCGGTACTGCAGGGGGTCATAATGCAAGCTCCGGGAAAAACCTGTCAGTCAGAATAAGGCCTTACATGGCAGTTGCAGCAACAGTAGCGGTACTTTTGGTATCAAGTGTTGCCGGATTGATGTTGTTCAGGTCTGACAGGAATATCCAGGTTCTTTCCGGCATTAATATGAAGGTAACCCAGGAGATACTGCTTGACGAAATTGACCTGATCACCCTCGAAGAAAATGCAGCTTCATACGGATTGTTTGAAGAGGGCCCAGGGGTGGAGAATAAGGTAATTATTGATTATCTTATACTAGATAATATTGATATTAATGCTATTTATGAACAATTATAAGAAAAGTGCCATGAAGAGTAAGATTATTCTTTTTCTGATATTCTCATTTTTTGCAACATCATATTCAGGTGCACAGAATGCAAACCGCGAAAGGCTCGATGCATATAAGATCGCTTTCTTCACCAAACGGCTGAACCTGACCTCACAGGAAGCCGAAAAATTCTGGCCTCTTTATAATGAATACCAGGATTCGAAAATAAAGATACAGCTCGAACGACAGGAACTGAACAGAAATTTCAACCTCAATGAATTGAACATGTCAGAACGTGAGATAGCTGAAACAGGTGATAAGATCATCGGAATGGAGGTTCGTGAAGCAGAACTTGCCCGGGAGTTCCATAACAGGATAAAGGGTGTTCTCTCTCCGGTAAAGGTAATGAGACTATACCAGGCTGAAAATCAGTACAGGTTACAGCTCCTTAATGAATTACAGGAGAGGAGACAGGTCAGAAACACTCCCGTTCCCAGGTAAAACCCTGCAGAGGAGTATCAGCCAGGTCTAACTCATGAATTAAAGAATGATATTAATTCATCAGGAGTCATCTTCTTCTGCTCACCCGACGTCATATCCTTAAGAGTAACGGCGTTGTTCTTTATCTCTTCTGCACCAGCCAGGATGATGTAGGGAATTTTTTTGGCGTCAGCATATGACATCTGCTTCTTAAGCTTTACAGCGTCGGGATAAATCTCCGTGCTGATACCGAGATCCATAAGATGGTTCCTGATTTTCAATGCAAAACGTGTCTCATCCTCTCCGAAGTTAATGAAGAGCACCCGGGTACCCATTCTTTTCCCTTCATTGAAAATTTCGAGTTTGCTCATTACATCATAAATACGGTCAGCACCAAATGAGACACCTACTCCTGATACACCATCCATTCCGAATACTCCGGTAAGATTATCATACCTTCCTCCACCGCATATGCTCCCAATGGGAACATCTTTTGACTTTACCTCTATTATTGCCCCGGTATAATAATTCAGGCCGCGGGCAAGTGTAAGGTCAAGCTCCACCTCACTGTTAAGCTGTGTCTCCCTGATATACCCGAAGAGTGTCCGGAGTTCACTTATGCCTTTCATTCCCGTTTCGGAACAGGAGAGGACCATATCGAGTCCCGCAAGCTTCCCGTCAGTATCACCGGCAAGCTGCAGCACCGGCTGAAGTTTCCCGATTGCCTCAGATGAGATCCCCCTGCTGCCAAGCTCCATGTTGACAGCATCAACACCAATCTTCTCCATCTTATCGATGGCTACGGTGATATCGGTTATCCTGGCCGCCTCACCAATGTATTCAGCAATCCCCGAAAGAACTTTCCGGTTGTTAAGCTTGATGACGGTTGAGATGTTCAGCCTGCTGAAGACATCATCTATTATCCTTACCAGCTCATATTCGTTCAACAATGAATCACTTCCGATAACATCGACATCGCATTGGAAAAATTCGCGATATCTCCCTTTCTGCGGACGGTCAGCCCTCCATACCGGCTGGATCTGATA
>Ga0105103_10001964_pt1 | contig 10858 bp, 13 predicted proteins | sample PPLLaktember2015_2_FD_79107 | JGI IMG/M metagenome (GOLD analysis project Ga0105103, IMG submission 79107) | Freshwater sediment microbial communities from Prairie Pothole Lake near Jamestown, North Dakota, USA - PPLs Lake P7 Core (6) Depth... | ecosystem: Environmental > Aquatic > Freshwater >...
CACTTCGGCGATTGCTGCCTCCAGTTTCGTGTTCTCGCTGTCGACGCGCTGTGTCCAGAAGAGCCACGTATTGCTGCCGGGGCACCAACTGATGTTGACATCGAGCTGGCGATCGTCGCTTGCCGTAGCGCGTGCTGCGCACCACTCCAGCAGCTGCACCAGTGCCACGCGGTCAGCGCGCGTGAATACCGCATGGTACTCACGCTCAGGCGCTGCCGGCTGCAGATCTCGGAGTGAAAGTCGACGCTGCTGAACCTCGGGTTTCTTGTGCGCTTTCGGCTTCTCAGCCTTCGGCCTGGCCGACGAGAGGATCTCGTCGGCCATCGCCTCAAGGTCGATGTCTTTCCCGTGCTTCATAGCCGCCCCACCAGCACGATCAGCACTGCCACCAGACTGCAGAGGATGCAGCCGAGGACCGTCAGGACCATCATGAAGAGCACACCGGCGAGCGCACCGCTCTCGACTGGCTTGACGTCATCGCCCATCACTGCACCTCCGGCCAGCCGAACTCCTCCGGGCTGAAATACGTGTTGTGGCCGAGCTTCTCAGTGACGTACAGATCGCGCAGCGGCAAGCCTTCGAGCATACGCCATCGCGACCAGACGTGCGACAGGAACACCTTGATCATCTTCCGCATCGCAGCGGCGTGCTGGTGCGCTTTGGTCCAGTCCGTGCGGTTGGCCTCGTAGTAGCGCCGGGCGTCATCGTACACGCGGCGATACGGGCTGTTGCTCTTGAGGAAGCTGCCGGCAACCAGGTACATCGTCGTCTTCAGGCGGATGTTGTAGTGCAGCCGCTCGCCCTTGACTGGGCGTTCGCGCGAACCGTCGATGACGGCGTAGCCGGCGTAGCGCCACAGTGCCGAGACGCTGTCGGCGCGCGTGATGTCGATCATGCTCATCATCTTGGCGGCCAGCATCGGGCCGATGCCTTTGACGGCCTTCAGCTGCTTCATCAGCGGATGGTCCTTGATCAGCCTGGTGATCTCGGCGTCGGCGTCGGCTTCCAACCGCTCGTAGACTTCCAGCCATTTGCGATACATGGCCAGTTCTTCCTCGAGCGTCTCATTCGCGCCGCTCTCCGACGCAGACAGGCGGTTGCCCCAGCGGATGCGTTCGTTCTGGAGGCTGTTGCGGTGGTCGACCAGTGCGCGCAGGATCGGCATTACCTGTGCGCTGTTCATGGTCGAGATGTCGGTCTTTTTGCGTGCCATGGTCCGTCTCCTGTGTCACTCAGTTCTGTCGGGCCGCTTGATATAACCGGATCGTTGATTTCGTTCGGGTTGCTCGGTCTAGTTGACTCGTTTACTAAAAATGGGTTCCTCGCACATTTCGACTCGTTTTGAGGCTATGGGGTTATTCAATACGTTGACTCGCTGCACGATCATGGTTTGCTGACAACAACCGGCTCTCTCCTTGACATCGGGTTGCTCATAACTCTCGGATCGCAGTGGCGTAAATAGGGTTGCATATCTCCAAAGGCTCGCATCGTCTCGGTCAGGGTTGCTTTACTACTGCGGCTCGCCTGCATCTTACGGGTTACACACATTTGTCGGCTCGCTTGCACAGTATGGATTGCACGTATGTGTCGGCTCGCTTCAACTCCATTGGGTTGCATCACTACTGCGGCTCGCTTATCTCCGGTGGTTTTCATGCAGGCGCAGGCTGCGGCAGCCGACTGGTGAGCCGGCTGCCGCAATGGTAGGATCAGAACGGGAGGCTGCGGGGGCGGCCGTTCGGCCACACGTCCCAGACGCTGCAGCAGTCGGCGATCACCAGATACTCGAATCGCAGGTAGTCGCTCGGCGCGTCCTCAACCCGCGTTTCGCCGTCCTGGTTGGTCACCAGAACGATGACGTCGGCGCGGCCGAACCGCCGGTCCAGATCGTCGTAGATGCGGGTGGCGATCGTGCTGCGCACGTCGTCCTCGTTGTACGCCACGCCGTTGGCCGAGCACCAGGTGCGCACGATCTCGAGATGCATGCCGGCGTGGACGGTGATGACGGCGGTCTGAGTCTCAGTAGTCATGTCAGTCTCCTGTTCTGCGGGCCCGCGTTCGGCTGCGGGCCCGCGGCTGATGATTGATTAAGCGACGACAGCAACAGCGGCGTTGATAACATCGGTCGACACGTGATCGGCGTTGACCAGCCGTGCGGCCTGCTCCATGACGACGGCGATCTCGTCCTCGTCGCCGATGATCGTCGGGAGGTACCACACGTCCTCGACGGCGTCGTTGTTCTGGACGGTGACCCACGTCCAGTCGGTGCGCTTGACGTAGCCGCTGTGCGCGATCGTCAGGCCGCTGGCGTGCCGGCCCATGCGCTCGACCTGCACCCACCACACGCCGTCGAAGTCCTGCTCAGCGCTCAGCACGCTGTCGTGCATCGTCCAGGCGTCGACGTCGGCGATCAGGGCGGCGAACTGGGTGGTGGTGATCTGGGTGGTCATCTCGGTCTCCTGTGTGTGGCCGCGTTCGGCTGCGGCGATGTGCTGAGTATATACCCAAGATGCGGGTATTGCAATACCCTAATTGGGCAATTTTGCAGCAATTTCGGTCATGAGTGCCCATCCCAGATCTGCTTTGTGCGGCGCATCGTCTGACCATCGATACAGATCAGCACGGACACCGCGACGGCGCAGCTCTCGGACTAATTGCGGGCCGCGCGGCAGCGGTGCCTGCGGCTGGCCACCCGGCGCATCTTCACCCCGGCGCGCGTTGATGTCGGCGCGCCACTCGGCCAACCAGCGCCGGTTATGCTGCTCGTTGCCGTTCCCGCTCAGGTCATTGTCGAACCACACCAGCACGTGCCGTGGCTTCTGCGCAGCCAGTCGATCAAGCCACTCATCCCGCCACGTCAATCCGCCCGTTGCAACGAATGCCAGATCGGCGTATTGCTGAGCTCCCAGCAGGCGGTCGACCAGACTCTCGCACCAGATGACCTCCTGGCCGGCCTGCACGTCCTCAACCCCGCATAGCCACGTCTGAGAGTTCGTAGCACTCAGCCACTTCGGGCCGTCATCCATCGGATGGTATGCTCGCCCCTTGATACCGATGATCTGCCCTTCTCGAACAATCGGCACCAGCAGTCGAGGCTGCCGCGCTGCATACCACTCCTGCCGTTCCGGAGCATAAAATGTCAGCTTGTCGACAGCGAGTCCAAAGCGCTGGACCGTCTCAGCAGTGAACGGCCGATAGCCGGCCCACTCACGCACGATCGCATCGATACGGGTGGCGTAGTAAGCCTTCCAGCGCTGCCATGCATCAGGTCGCTCCCACGGCGCCTGCGGCCGTCGCATCTCGGCGCGCGGTGCGGGCATCGGCAGGTTGCCGTCTGCGCCCAGTTCGCGCGCTAAGTCGTACAGCCTTGTCTTGTAGCCGCACACCTGGCACTGCGCGCCGCTACCGACGCCTTCCAGATGGTAGAGGTAGAAGTGGTATGCAGGACGTCCGTGCTTCGTGCCGGCAGCGCCACACTGCGGGCAGTCGGCGTGCCATCGCCCTTTATAGTCCGGCACGGCCTGCAGCATCTCAGCGAGTCGCTCGATCAGCGTTGTCATCATTGACCTCCCAGCGCATCGAGTGCCTGAAACCGTGCAATCCATTGAGCCGCCTCACCGCGGCTGAGCAGCCGGATCTCGTGCAGCTTGAGCCGACTGCGTGACAACTTCGACAGGAACTTGATCTGGCCTTCGCTGATGAGTCCGGCGCGCCAGCCGCGGTCTCGACGCATCAGTGTCGGGTCACCGTGCTTCTGCGCAATCTCCTCAGCGCGTACGTGCGGATCGTCGCATTCCAGCCGATACGCTCGCCAGTTATCGTAGCGCGGCCGACCGGCATCATCAACACCCGTCTGTCGACGAGCGATACCGTACAGCACATTGTCACGGATCGCCAGGATGCGATCAATACCATCTGCGCCGCGGCCGATAGCTGCTGTCAGCACGTCACCGCTGTTTCGTACACCACGCGGCGGGAACCATGCCAGACGCGAAGCCTGCAGGTAGTTCAGTTCGCGCGCGATGATCTCGAGCGGCGTGCCCGATGCATCGATCTGAATACCATCGAAGGTAAAGCCAGCCTGAACCGCGCCGTCTTCGGCTTCCTCCTTGACCATCTCCTTAATGGCTTTCGCTTGTTCCTGAGGAATGCCCAGAACGTCACCGGCGAGCACGATGTTTCGCGCATCGCGCGGAACGAAGTCGAGGATCAGACAATCCTCACCGGGTTCAGCGCGGCCATTCGCCGGCCGAAGCCCGCGGCCCATGCACTGGATGTACAGACCATCGCTCTGCGTCGGCCGACACATCAGGATGCAACTGGTACCCGGCGCATCGAATCCTTCGGTCAGTACCTGGCAGTTCGTCAGACCGTCGAGATCGCCGTTGCGGAACGCTGCCAGCAGGCGTGCCCGCTCGACTATATCCGTCGTGCCGTCAATCGCCTCAACGCGCATACCGGCTGCGCGCATCTGCGCTGCGAGATCATGCGCGCCCTGAACTGAAATTGTGAACGCGATGAACCGCCGGCCAGCACCATATTTCTGATAGCTCTGAATGACCAGATTCCGATACGCCGGCGTCTCGATGGTATTAGCCAGTTCGCCGGTAGCGTAGTCGCCGTTGCGTGTATGAACGTCCCGCAGTGATACGCCGTTCAGGATAGCCAACCAGCGCGGCTGAACGAGCCAGCCCTCTCGAACCAGATCGGCAATACTGATAACCTTCGCCACCGATGCGTACGTGCCGCTCAGTCCGTCACCATCGGCCCGCAGAGGCGTCGCAGTGACGCCGAGGTGATAGAGGTAGGGGTTGATGTCCAGCAGCGTTCTACGGACCTTCTGGTACGTTGCTGCCTGTACGTGATGCGCCTCATCCGTTACCAGATGCGTGATGCGGCCGTTCTGCAGGAGCTGCTGAATACGATGCTCTCGCAGCGACTGGACTGTCGCAACCGTCAGCTGCCGATCGATATCCGAATGCCCCTGGGTGATCATGCCGACACGCGGCCGATCCAGCGCAGGACCATTCATGAGCCAGCCGGCGTCCATCAATCGGATGCGGTCCAGCGGCTGTTCGATCAATTCGCGTCGGTGAGCAATGATCAGCGCACGTGCCGTAGGATCGGCATCGAGGTCGTGCATCAGCAGCGAGAGGAACATCTGCGTCTTCCCGGCACCCGTCGCTGCTACCAGCAACGTCTCCCGGTTCCCGCTCTCCCACTCCTGGCGTACTGCGGCAATAGCTGCCGTCTGGTAGTCTCTCAGTCCCATGTTCAGTCCTTGTCAATCAGTACAGAGTCAGTAAGCCGTTTTCAGCCTCGGAATAATACGATCGCCTCTTAGTATTACTTTAAGGCGCGATCGTATTATTCGCCATGCCCGAATACTTTACACTCAGCAGGCCTCACGATGGCCATAGCCGGACGACCGCGGCCCGTTGAGGGAGCGGTTGTCACTACCAGATTCAGCTGCTGCGCCATCGCCTTCATGTACTTTCTCGCTGTATCGAGATTCACCACGAACTCATCGGTCACATCGGTACTGACTACTATACCAGCAGTGTCAAGCCTTTCATTTACCCACTGCAGCATAGCCGGCCACTTATACGGATCAACACCCTTCGGCGCGCCGAACAGTTCCTGAGTGCTGTACAGCACCGGCTGGATACCCGGCAGCGGCAGACTCGTCAGCAGCCAGACATCGACGGCCTGACGCAGCGGCCGAGCTCGATGCAGCGCCTGTACCAGTTCGGCCTCCCGGTACTGTTGCAGGATGATGTGCAGGTCTGGATCATCCCAGAACCCGCTTGTCTCTATCTCGTAGTGCGTACCTTGATACGAGGTGTACCGCAGTGTCCATGTTGTGTTGAACGGTAACACGCGGCTGTCAAATACCATCGATGCCGTCTCTACCAGGCTGGGTGTCGGCGGCTGCGGCGTGCCGATGACGATCAACGCATCTCGGTCGACAAGTCGATTAGTGCCGCGCTCGGCGCCGAAATGGCCATCGCCGGCGAACAGATCGCGTGTCGCTTTGTACGTGATGACGCCAGGATTGAGGTAGCCGCCCATCTGGCGTATCCGGTCGATCTGCAGCTTGATCTGCTTCGCTTTTTCGTTGTCGTGCTCAGCGCCGATAGACGTGCGGTTGTTCACGCTCGTCCAGACCTGATGCACGGTACCCTGCATCTCGACGTGCGGCTGAATAACTTCAACCGGCATGTTCAGCAGCAACTCGTACAGACGGGGATCGCCAGTCGCATCACACCAGATGACGTGCGGCGGCAGCTTCTGCGGACGCCGACGCAGCAGCAACTTCAATCCGTCGACCGTGATATGTACGCGCCGTACCCAATCGCTGCTGCCGGCAAGCGCAGTATTTGCTTCATCCCGCAGCATCACGAGCAGTAACGGCAGATGCCGATAATCGAGCTCATCGACTGCATTCGGATCCTTGATTTTCGGCTCCCAGAACTCAACACCAACAGTCAGACTGTTATGCTCCTCAACCATGTCGACGATGTGCTGAGCCCCCCCCAGCGCATGAAGCAACGCAGGCCCTGACCACCCGCCATCTGGTGCCGTTGCCGAACACAGCGATCGTATCGTCCACAGCAGGTTCTCGATCTCGCGCGGACACTCCTTGACGACAATATGCGAGGCCGGAATCAACCACGGATGCAGAAAAGCGCCCAGCGGCAGCTCATCACCGATAACGAGTGATGACTGCTCCATCAGCGGATGCCCGACGGCGATGTGCTGATGTTGCGCGTAAATGATCGGCCTGGTCTGGCCCTTCTGTCGATGATACGGGCAGCTGTTGTTGATGTAGGTCCAGCCGCAGATGCGCGGATTCGCGCAGAACTTCATCGCTTCGTAGCCGCGTGCCAGCCACCGCTCCATCTGCGGAGCCCATCGACATGTCGTCTCCTGTTCCTCATCGCCGAGTCGGCGCGGCTGCCAGTGATACCACCAGTCACGTCGCTCGGACATCGCCATCAGGTCATCAAACAGATCGTGCCGCGGCCCGCTGTAAATGACGCGCCGTCCCTGTGATGCGACAGCCTCAGCCAGTGCTACCATCGCAGTCGTCTTTCCGCTGCCGGCTGGCAACGCCAGCAGCAACGCTCGGCCCGGTGCGGGGTCGGCGAGATACGCCAGTGTTCGCTCCTGAATCAGCGCAGGAAGCGCATCCAGCGCCACGCTGACGGGCTTCGGCGTCTCAACCGCATGATGCTCTATCAGTCGGATTCTGTGGGGGTGACGTTGCTCGCGGAGTCGTGCGAATCCGTCGTCTATAATGCCCATATGGTATACTCTACCTATTCGCGGCCGTCCGCCCGAATCCCCTGACACCGTCGACTCGCTACAGTCGGCGGTGTTCGTTTGTCCAGAATACCATCATCGTCAAATGAAAAGCGCCGCATTGCTGCGGCGCCTGTTGACCAGATCGGCCGACTCAGTCCTCGATGCTGGTGGCCATCATGCGCACGGTGTCGAGGATGCTGCGCAGTTCGTCGTTGCTGGCGCCAATGACGTGCTCCTTCGTCGGCAGCATGCCCGCTTCGACACCGGCCCGCTTCGCCAGTGCGTAGGCCTGGCGCAGGTCGGCCAGCAGGCCCTCACGCTCGATCTCGCCAGCCGGCCGCTGCGGCGTCTCATCGATGATCTCGCCGGTGCTGGTGTTGACGACCGTCACTACCGGCGCAGGCTGGTACGTCGCACCCTCATCACCGAGTTCGTCCGGCGTGTACACCGGGCCGGCGAAGATGTCAGGGCAGAACCACTTCGCGCCGTTGCTCATGGCGCGCGCAAAGAGCATGTTGCGCGGTGTCTTCTTCCACGGATCGCTGCTGCCCCAGAGCCCTGCGGCCTTCGCATCGGCCTCGCTGAAGCTGCTGGTGCCGATGACTTCCTTCCCTTCGAGGAAGTCGATGACGACGTTGGCGTTGCTCATCTCGCGCACCCGGTAGTTGTACCGGCCGCTGCGCTTGATCAGGCTGCCCATGAGGTTCGCCGACATCGTGACGCGCCCCTTGACGATGTAGATGCCGGTCATCGCGGCAACCGGCCCGATGCCGAGCTCAGCGCCGGCCATCACCTTGACGGCAGCCTGCGCTGCGTCACGGGCATCGCTGAAATAGCCGCTCTTCGCCAGCACGCCACCGATGCTGATCGGATCCATCTGCGCGGTCGTAACCTTGACGATCTCAGTCATTGTCGTTCTCCATCATTGCAATCATTCCACGGCCAACCAGTTCGATCAACGTCATCATGCCGACTGCCAGCACGACCGCCACTACGATTCCGCCTGCGACGCCCATGTCCCTGTCTCCTCAGTCGTTCGCTTCCTGACGTGAGTATATACGCTTATCTCCAAGTTTGCAATACCCTCCCAGGCGGCATTTTGCCGGATCATCCGGCGCACCATCTCGCTTCGGGAAACCGCATTGCGACGCGCTAACTCGTCGAGCGCCGTCAGATACTCCGTGGGCATGGTCATCAGGATACGTTCCATCGGTTCCTCCATCATTGCGGCTGGGATCAGTATATCATGCGGGGGCGACGTCTCCTGTTGCACGCGGCCGGTATCGTTCGGCAAATGGTGCCGGCCGCACCTCCCAGTCATCTGTGAAGAGTGAACCGATAACGTAGAGCGAGCCTTGGAGGTTGAGCAACCCCGATAGGAATTGCGAGTCAGAGGTACGAAGTAACCCATAGACATCGAACGAGTCATGGTGAGGTGAGATACCCATATCTGATGATCGAGCCATAGACTATCAGCAGACCATACCCGGCAGGCGAGCCAGGATCTCATGATCAACCCGAGCTGCGTATGCGAGTCGTTTTTGACGATCAACCCGAGGTACCAGAACGAGACCGCAGCAACAAGCAGCCCCAGCCGCTCGATCGAGTCAGCTGGCGTAAGCGAACCGTATTATACGAACGAGCCGTATCACTGATTGATCCCGACGTGGCAGAGTGAGTCCAGATCCGCAAGCACTCCAAATAGCGAAGAACGAGCCAAGGATTACGAGATAGCCCAGATTCAGAGAGTGAGCCGTACGAACTGATTACCCCGCTACAGACACGCGAGACAGGTTGAGTGAGTCACCCGTAACCGTTGATCGAGCCAATGGTACAGAGTTTATACCGTGCGATATGAGTGAGTCGGAATGGCTGAGCAACCCGCTAAAGGTGAACGAACCGTCTTTTTTGAGCAACCCTGGAATCGGGAGTGAGTCGTAATAGATCAGCAGCCCGCCGCTACGAGAGCGAGTATTAGTACAGAAGCAATCCTCCGCAGCGAAAACGAGTCAGCTGAGATCAGCAGACCATGAAGTTCGAACGCGACACCGGCAGTATGATATACTGTCGGTGTCGGCTTGTTTATGGAGGACTGCTTATGCGACGATTGCTCTCTGTGCTGCTGCTGGCGCTCACAGCCTGCTCGCCTGCCACGACCTCAGCCAAACCCCTCGAACCGTGCTGCCCGCCGTATGCTGACGTTCAGCCAGTACCGCAGCCGGCGTACATGCCGACGGCCGTGCAGCGGCTGCGCGCGGCCAACGGATACGCGCCGCTGGTCTCGGTGCGCCGCATCGATCAGTACCAGGTGGTGCAGATCGGCGACGTCGGCGCGCTGCTGAGCGGCGATATTGTGGTCAACGTGTGGAGGCTGCGGTGAAGCATCGACGCGACACCGACTGGGGTCTCGAGCGTGGCGCGCTGTACGTGCGTTACCGGTCGTTGTCGCTGAGCCAGCACCCGCAGCGCGGCGCAGTGAGCATCGGTATCGTGATCGGCCCGTTCCGCGGCGTCACGGCGTTGCAGCGGGCCGATGCAGTCTGGACATGGTACAAGCAGGTCGCCGACAATTACCCGGCGTACTGGCGCGCGTGTCTCGACGCCGATATTTCGATGTCGCATGAGAGCGGCTCAGGCACTGAGCAATGGGCTCCAGTGCAGTGCCACATCCTGACACCAGACGACGCGCTGCCGATCGTGCAGGACATCGCCCGCATCCGTGAGCTGTTCGAGACTGAGCCGGCAGCGCCGGTTGCAACGCAGCGTGTACCGGTTACACTGTGGGATATGTTGGACGACGAACAGGAGGACATCGATGATGATGCTTGATCCGTACGCCGAATATCTTTGGTACGTCGATTACGCTGCGGTACGCGCAGGCACGTTCAAACAGTCGATTAGCATCATAGTAGGTCCGTTTACCAATGACGTGTACGACTGGAAGATGGCAGTATCAGCGCCGTATCGCAGTCAATACGACAGAACTGTAAAAGGCAGTATTGAGCGATACGAAACGACACTGGCCCGTAATGACATATTGTATTCGCAGCATGACGGCGAGGAGACAGACCAATATGCGCCGAAACAGCGCCATCTGCTGACACCTGATGAGGCATTGCCGATTATGTCGGACGTGACGCGCATCCGTGAGCTGTTTCAGCCTGCGCCGGTTGCAAGGCAGCGCGTGCCGGTTACACTATGGGATATGTTGGACGACGAACAGGAGGACATCGATGACTGACAAGCCGGTACAGACGCTTCGCATTCCCGGCAATCCCTACGAGGGCGCGCCGGTGTTCAGCGCCCGCAGCGCCGACGGCGCGCTCTACATCATCTACGCCGGTGTGCAGCCGGGCAGCAGCGTATTTGCCCAGCAGTGCGCCGTGCTGCGCGACGGCAAATGGAGCTGGCTCCGCGTGCCGCAGGCGTGGCATGCGCGGCCGTCGATGACGGTCGAGCATGACGGGCTGTACATGACCTACGCCAGCAGCGAGAGCACGACGGTGCGGTGGCGTGTACCAGGATTCGTCGTGCCGGCCAGCGGCGGCGGCAG
>Ga0105103_10001965_pt1 | contig 10858 bp, 7 predicted proteins | sample PPLLaktember2015_2_FD_79107 | JGI IMG/M metagenome (GOLD analysis project Ga0105103, IMG submission 79107) | Freshwater sediment microbial communities from Prairie Pothole Lake near Jamestown, North Dakota, USA - PPLs Lake P7 Core (6) Depth... | ecosystem: Environmental > Aquatic > Freshwater >...
ACGGGAAACTATAGAATACTATATAAATGGCTTTTCAAGCAGCCTGCCCATGGAGGTTCAGCTTAAGGCTTTGAGGAAGATAAGGGGATTGGAAAGTGTCGAGATATTCAGGCCGGGTTACGCGATTGAATATGATTTCTTTCAGCCGACGCAATTAAAGCATAGTCTCGAGACAAAGCGAATCGAGGGACTCTATTTTGCCGGTCAGATTAACGGGACAACTGGTTACGAGGAGGCCGGCGCTCAGGGGCTGATGGCAGGAATCAATGCAGTAATGAAACTGAGGGAAAAGAATGAAGTTGTTTTTGGCAGGGATGAATCATATATCGGGGTTCTTATTGATGATCTTGTTACAAAGGGAATAGACGAACCTTACAGGATGTTTACGGCAAGGGCCGAATACAGGATATTGCTGAGGCAGGATAATGCAGATGAAAGACTGACACGGAAGGGAAATGAAATCGGACTGGCAGGGAAGAACAGGGTCGAAAGACTTGAAAGGAAAGAGGATCTTGCAGGGAAAGTAATTTCGGCACTGGAGGCGAAGAGTATCGAACCAGATGAGATAAACGGGTTGCTCGAAGAATCAGGAACAAGTAAAATATCACAAAGAATAAAAGCAATTTCAATTGCATTGAGGCCGCAGATAAATCTTGGGATTCTTATAAATGTCGTGGACAGGAAATTGCTTGAGGAGCTGGATGAGGCTGGCTTGAAGGAGGAGGTGCTGGAATCGGCTGAGATAAAGATAAAGTATGAAGGATATATACAGAGGGAGAGGATTGTTGCAGAGAAGATTCAAAGGTTGGATAAAGTAAAGATTCCGGAGGATATTGATTATTCAGAATTATTATCGATATCTACCGAAGGCAGGCAGAAGCTTGCAAGGATAAAGCCGTCAAGCATAGGCCAGGCCGGCAGGATTAGCGGGGTGTCGCCATCGGATGTAAATATATTGCTGATGTATCTTGGACGGTAAGTGTTCCACGTGGAACATGGGAGAAGGGGAAGAGGATTGCTTCGACCTCCTGCGTCGGCCTAGCAATGACGTTGAACAGCTGCCAGAACAAGATTTTATATATAATAAACTAGCAGGATACTGGATCATTGCGAGGTATTGCATTGCGATATCATCGCAATGCAATACCGAAGCAAACCTTAGGCTAAAAAAAAATTGCAATGAAAATATCTGGCCAGTTAGTAGACATACACAAGCACGAAATATACCCTGCGGAGATAACTGTCCTCGACCGGCTAATCAGTCGAATCGAAAGGATCCCTTTGGCCCCGAACAGATATATCCTCCCTGGATTGACGGATGCACATATCCATATCGAAAGCTCCATGCTTACACCCGGGTCCTTTGCCATGGCAGCTGTTTCACGTGGAACAACCGCTGTCGTTTCTGATCCGCATGAGATAGCCAACGTTCTTGGAATCCACGGCGTAATGTACATGATAACTGATGCCTCGCGCGTACCGCTGAAGTTTTTCTTTGGCGCTCCGTCATGCATTCCGGCAACATCTTTCGAGTCGTCCGGTGCAATTTTGGATTCTGCCAGTATAAAGGAACTGCTTCAGCTTCCGGAAATAAAATATCTTGCTGAAATGATGAATTTTCCGGGGGTTATTTACAATGATCCTGAAGTAATGAAAAAAATCGCATTCGCCAGGGATTTAAACAAGCCTGTAGACGGTCATGCACCAGGATTAAGTGGCAGCAATTTGAAAAAATATGTTTCTGCAGGAATCAGCACGGATCATGAGTGCACAACGATAGATGAAGCAAGAGAAAAGATTTCCCTGGGAATGAAGATCCTGATCCGGGAAGGCAGTGCAGCCAGAAACCTCGATGAACTGAAAGAACTGTATAAAACAAATCCGGCACAAATAATGCTCTGCAGTGATGATCTTCATCCTGAAATGCTTGTCAGGGGACATCTCGACAGGCTGGTGGGAAAACTTATAGCTGAAGGGTTTGATGTGTTTGATGTTGTCAGGAGTTGCACGGTCAATCCGGCAATGCATTATGGCCTGGAAACCGGCCTTCTGCAACCAGGTGATCAGGCTGATATTATTATTGTGGATGATTTAATAAAAATGAACGTTCTCGAAACCTGGATTGACGGCAAAAAGGTATTCGATCAGACGGGAGTATTGTTCAATTACGAAAATGCCGGACCGGTCAATAATTTCAATAGCAGATTTATAAATAAGGAAGAAATTGAAATAACTGCAGATGGAGGAAAGATGCGGGTGATTGAAGCAACCGACGGGGAACTGATTACCAGTGAATCACTTTTAACCGTAAAAAGAGGTGCGGAAGTGAAATGCAATACTGAATCAGATATTTTGAAAATAGTCGTAAAGGACCGGTATCGTGATCTTCCCCCTGCCGTTGGTTTTATAAGGGGATTCGGGCTTAAATCGGGTGCCTTTGCAAGTTCAGTTGCACACGACAGCCATAATATCATCTGTACCGGCACCAATGATTCAGATATCGTATCCGCTGTAAATGAAGTTGTGAGAATGAAAGGCGGACTGGCTGTCGCAAATAAAAATAAAATAAGTTCATTGCCCCTGCCCGTGGCCGGAATAATGTCGGACCGACCGGCGGGAGAAATGGCTTCGGCTTATGAAGAACTGTCGGACGAGGTAAAATCGTACGGATGCCGGATGTCAGCACCATTCATGACACTCTCTTTTATGGCATTGCTTGTAATACCAGAATTAAAACTGAGCGACAAGGGATTGTTTGACGGAAGGGAATTCAAACTTGTAGCACTGTTTAAGGATTAATGCACGGCTTCGGATGTCAGATATAATAGATATAAAATCAATTCTGAGTTCTCTTCCGGATAATCCGGGGGTCTACCAGTTTATTGACTCAACGGGGCGGATAATCTACATCGGCAAAGCCAAAAACCTGAAGAAACGTGTCACTTCATATTTTGCAAAGAACCAGACGGGCAAAACAACGATGATGCTCAGAAAGGCGGCAGATATAAGGCATATTGTCGTTGAGCATGAATCAGATGCGTTACTGCTTGAGAATAACCTTGTGAAAAAGCTCCAGCCCAGGTATAACATACTGTTAAAGGACGATAAAACATTTCCCTGGATCTGCATAAAAAATGAACCGTTTCCCAGGGTCTTCAGCACAAGAAATGTAATAAGGGACGGATCGCATTACTACGGTCCGTACGTATCGGGTTTGATGGTGAAAACCCTGCTTACCCTGATAAGGCAGTTGTATAAGCTTCGCACATGCAATTACAGCCTGACCGAAGCAAATATTTCAGCCGGAAAATTCAGGCCTTGTCTCGAATTTCATATTGGAAACTGCAAAGCTCCATGCATCGGAAATCAGACACCAGAGGAGTATGAGGAATCGATCAGGCAGATAAAGGACATTCTGAAGGGTAACATTCTTGCCGTAACCGGACACCTGAAGGAGAAAATGGCAGAATTCTCAAGAGATCTCCGTTTTGAGGAGGCCCAGATCATCAAGGAGAAGATTGAGATCCTCAACAGGTTCAGAAGCCGCTCCGCAGTGGTAAGCAATACCATAAAAAATGTCGATGTGTTTGCATTCACCCAGGACAATGACAGGTGCTACATCAACTTCATGAAGGTAGTTGAAGGAGCAGTGGTACAGGCTTTTACACTCGAAATACGATCAAAGGTCGAGGAGGAAAGGGAAGCTTTGCTGGGTTCCGCAATAACTGAATTAAGGGAGCGCTTTGCGAGCGATTCACCGGAGATCATTGTGCCTTTCAAGCCTGATATTCAGCTCGATAACATTAAATACACGGTTCCGAAAATAGGGGAAAAACTCAAGCTTCTGGAACTTGCCGAAAGGAATGCTATTTACTATAAGCTTGAACAGAAAAAGAAACTGCTTGAGCATAAACCCGAAGCAAGAACGGGGAAAAATCTTGAGAAAGTGAAGAACGATCTTCACATGCCGGTTCTTCCCGTTCATATCGAATGCTTCGATAATTCAAACATCATGGGTGCAAATCCCGTGGCTGCATGTGTTGTGTTCCGCAATGGCCGGCCAAGCAAAAAGGATTACAGGCATTTCAACATAAAAACCGTTACCGGTCCCGATGACTTTTCATCAATGGAAGAAGTCATTTTCCGGCGGTATAAAAGAATGCTGGAGGAAAAGAATCCGGTCCCGCAGCTGGTTGTAATCGACGGGGGCAAGGGCCAGCTCTCCTCTGCAATGAAAAGCTTCGAAAAGCTTGGACTCAGGGAAAAGGTAACCGTTATAGGAATTGCAAAAAAACTCGAAGAAATTTATTTTCCGGGTGACTCTGTTCCGATCTACCTCGACAAGAATTCGTACAGCCTGAAACTCATTCAGCAAATGAGAAACGAAGCGCACCGGTTCGGTATAAATTTTCACCGCGACAAGCGTTCATCTGAAATGACAAAATCGGAGCTGGATCAGATTAAGGGAATCGGACCAAGGACAAAGGAAATCCTGCTGAGGAATTTTGACTCAATTGACAAAATCAGAAAAACAGCGGAAGGTGAACTTGAAAAGCTGGTCGGCAGCAGCAAAGCTGAAATATTAAGAAAATTCTTCCGGAATCAGCCCTGAAACACATTTCGGCCATTGCCGGATATAACACCCATTATATAATTGATTAACAGCTGAATAAGTATATACTGCACACTTATTAACCTGCTGAGAATCGAATGGATTTATTTGTGACGGGAACAGGTGCCGGATTTGCAAGAGAGATTCCGTTAAAAGTTAATGCCGAGAACCTTTCCCAGCTCATCCGAGATCTTCAGGGCGCCATTTGTAAGGAGTGCCTGCATACCTGTTGTTTCTGCCGCCAGTGTGTTTTCTTCAATATCATCGATGTAAAGACATCCGGCAGGATCGAGGGAGTACTTTTCAAGAAAATGCGTGTAAATCCTTACATCAGGTTTTGACAGTTTTGCCTCGGCCGATATTATGCCTCCGTCGAAATGCCTGAAAAAGAAATAATCATTGCTTACCTCTTCAAACATATCGAGCGGGAAGTTGGAAAGATAATATAGCCCGAAACCATGCTTTTTAAGCGAAGGGAGAAGTCTGACATTATCGTCGAGGGGAAACATTATATCACGCCTGAAATTGAAAACAAGGGCTATTTCCTCCCTTTTAAGGGGTGATTTTAGTGATATTGAATCAATGGCATCATTTACAGTGATCACTCCGTTGTCGAGCATTTTCCATTCTTCGCTCTGAAAGACATCTCTGAGTATTGTATTTCTTATTGTTGAAGGATAATTTTTTTTCTTAAGGAATTCGGAAGGGATAAAGCTTATAAGCACGTTTCCCAGGTCAAAAACGACATTACTGATCATATCAGTGATTTTTCATGCTTATGGGCTGGCCGGTGGCTTCAAGGACATTCCACCAGAGCTCACCTTCAACGTCGATTTTTTTCCGTTTTGCCACAGCCATTGAAATCGGGATCAGTGTGAATTCGTAGTTCCAGTATCCGACAACGAAATCGGTTTTGCCAGCAAGCGCCGCATGAACCGCATTCTGGGCAAGAAGATTGCTGAACTTGCTGTCGTTTGCATTTGCCGGGGCGCTTCTGATAATATAACTAGGATCGATATATTTGATCGAATGCGGAAAACCCTTTGCATTGAATTCTTCACGTATCTTTTCCTTAAGGTAGATGCCTATATCCTTATGCTTCAGATTCCCTGACGCATCCCGCTCGGCACTTTCAGATTCAAAGAATTCCTGGCCTGCCCCCTCGGCAACTACAATCATTGCATGATGCCTCTCTTCGAGGCGTTTTTTCAGAACCTTCAGAAATCCCCTGGGACCGTAGAGATCAAAAGGCACCTCCGGGATAAGTACAAAGTTCACTTCCTGAACAGCGAGGGCGGCGCTTGCCGCAATAAAGCCCGAATCTCGTCCCATCAGCTTTACAAGTGCAATCCCGTTATAGGCTCCGTGGGCCTCATTATGGGCATTCATTATAATATCGTTTGCGATCGAGAAAGCAGTTTCAAAACCGAATGATTTCTGAATCAGATCAATATCATTGTCAATTGTCTTTGGTATTCCGGCCACCGAAATTTTAAGCTTCCTTTTTTCTATCTCCTTGTAAATGGCATGAGCTCCCCTGAGAGTTCCGTCGCCCCCGATACAGAACAAAACATTGATATTAAGTATTTCAAGGGTATCAACCATCTGCTCAACATCCTGATTGCCCCTGGAAGTGCCAAGGAATGTACCGCCCGACTGGTAAATATCGCTAACCATCGGCGCCGTGAGTTCAATCACTGAATGGTTGTACTTTGGTATAAGTCCTTCATATCCGTATTGTATTCCAAGGATCCGGGTAATACCATACCTGTATACAAGCTGATTGACAATGGCCCTGATTACGTTGTTGAATCCCGGGCAGAGGCCTCCGCAGGTTACGATTGCGACCTTTGTCTTTGCAGGCTCAAAGAATATGTTTTCCTTTGGCCCTGCTTTCTCAAAGGAAACGGGTGTCACCCCGGTCTCTCTGTATTTGTTGAAATCATCAAGGGTTATCTCATAAAGGATCCGTTCGTTATCATTTACAAACTTATATACAGGACTGTCTTCCCGCTGAGAAGTCTTAAGGGGCGATACAACGCCGGGTTTACCTAAAGTAGTTACAACAAAATCCTCGTAATTCATTTTGACAGGAATTAGATAAAAAAATCAGATGGATGCTGTAATCCATACCGTACAATTCAAAATTAAGCAAATTTATGATTGCCGCGCAAACCGGAGTGGCTAAAAACCTGCGGTTAACAGGTTATTTGTGCAGAACGCAGTAGAGACGCCCAACCTGGGCGTCTCTACATCAATAATAAATTATATTATCAGTTTGACTGTATGATTTGTTTTATTCTTCCCACCAGACCGTTCTCAAGCTTTACCTTTATCCCGTGAGGATGCATGGGAGCCGAAGTAAGTATTTCCTTTACCTTGCCCCCTGTTAGCCGTCCGGTCCGCTTGTCTTCCGTAAGTTCTACCATTACATCAATACCCGGTCTTATGTCTGCCCTTCGAGTTCCTTCCATTTCAGCCTGTTTTTGAAACGTAAATGTTACAACTTTATTCGATATCGTATTTCAACAAGAATACAATGTTATATAAATTTAAATAATGAAAACAAAAAAGTGTTAAAGTTTTTATGAATTTACGGAGTTTGAGGATCAATAAGCTCCCCTGATCCGGGTCTCAATCATGTAAAGACCTTTGCTTGCGGTAATAAAGAGGGATTTTCTGTTTTTACCTCCAAAACAGACATTGGCAGTCCAGTTCTCCGGTACTGCAATATTTCCCATCTTTTTCCCGGATTTATCAAAGATTGTAACTCCTTTTCCCGTCAGATATATATTTCCTTTTGAATCGATTGTCATGCCATCGGATCCCAACTCGCAAAAGAGCTTTTTATCCGAAAGTGTCCCCTCGGAATTTATTGAATACGACCATGTTTTATTGCCTTTTATGTCAGCCACATATAGTGTTTTTCCGTCGGGTGTTCCGATGATTCCGTTAGGCTGAAGCAGATCCTCCTCAACCCGTTTCAGGGTTTTGTGATCAGGGCTAAGGAAATAGACACACTGTTTCTCCTGAGGCATCTCCGAATGATTCCACCAGGCCCTTTTATAATAAGGGTCGGTAAAAAAAATACTTCCATCAGGAGCAACCCAGAGATCATTCGGGCCATTGAGAAGCTTGCCGTTGTACGTATTCAGGATTGAATAAACTTTTTTATCGGGACCTATTCGCCAGAGCTCGTTCTTCTCATCGGCGCATGACCATAGGATTCCCTTGTTATCGAAAAAAAGTCCGTTTGAACGGCCCGATGGCTGCATGAAAGTCGATAATTCTCCTTTTACGCTCCAGACCATAATCCTGTCGTTTGGCTGATCGGTGAAATAGACATTCCCTGCCTTGTCGGGCGCAGGACCCTCAGTGAAGCTGAAATCACCCGCAAGCTTTTTGAGCTCAGCTCCGGGTTTAAGAATTGATGAGAGGCCAGAATCCTGGGATATCGCTGAAAATGGGAACAATATAAATATCGCCAGGAAGGGAACAATGGATTTCATATTTAATTGATTTAATAAATAGAAGTTGTCTTAGAATTAGTTAATCGTTTGTTTTCCTTTGTGCGCCTTTGTGTTTTCCTTTGTGATCCTTTGTGGTTCATGGATTTAAATATAACCACAAAGGGACACTAAGGTTCTCACAAAGGACACAAAGGGCTTTTAAGACACCCTCAATTTTATTTATGTAACCTGAATTTTCTTGATACGTTCAAAATAATTATCTATCTGCTCCGGCTTTTCGAAGCCGACGATTATCATGTCAACGGTTCCCAGCCCCAGGACAAATTTGAGCGATTCGTCGATCTTCTGCGGATCATCCTTAAGCTTTCCGCCGCCTATCAGCTTCATGCCGATAACACCTTTGCCGGATTTATGGAATTTTTCAATAACCGGAACGACCAGCGACGGATCGCGTTGGTCCATGGCCTCTCCGAAAGGATTGATCCGGACATGGATCACATCGACCCACGGATGTTCAGAAGCCACTTTGAGTGCGTCGAATGAATGAACTGATAATCCGTGTGCCCTGATAATATTTTTTGCTTTCAGGTTCTCAAGGCCGTCCATAAATCTCTTCTGCTCATCGGACCATTCTCCGGTTGTCATGCAGTGTAGCTGGACAAGATCGATATAATCGGTATTCAGTTCTTTTCTGAAACGGTCGACCACAATTGCCGAATCGGGTCTTTCCTTTTCGGGGATGCCTCCTGCCGTCACCCACATTTTTGTACCGAGTATGTATTTTTCCCTTGGAATGCCTTTAAGTGCTGCCTGGGTAAATGGATGGGTTCCATAACTGTCGGCACAGTCAAAAAAGCGGATGCCTCTTTCCCATGCCGCCCGTATAACCGACTCTGCAACCCCGGCCCTGGTTATGTTTGAGGACCGGTTATAGCCGCTATAGCCTGTTCCCATGCCCAGCAGGGTGGTTTTTATCCCGGTCTTTCCCAGAGTGACAGTTTGTAACGGATCGAACATCCTGGCTTTCTTTTCGGAAGGAATTGCATTTAGTGCCTTACCGAGAACCACAGTCCCGGTACCGGCTACCAGGGTAGTCACGAACTCCCTTCTTGTGAATTTATTTTTTCCCATAATTCAGAGTTTTGAATCGGTTAATTGCCTTATCATATTTTATGAGCAGAAACAAAATAAAGGAATTTTATGTTCAAAATTGCTATTTGTCCGGACTAATTCGTAAAACACTGTTTCTTTCTCCGATCTGCTGTCTCCACATCGCATAATAGAGGCCTTTCTTTTCCAGAAGGGCATTATGCGTTCCCTCCTCGGTGATCTTCCCTTTTTCAAGGACATATATCCGGTCGGCATGCATGATTGTGGAGAGCCGGTGGGCGATCATAAGAATTATCTGTTTTTTCCCTGCAGATATTTCCCTGAGTGTCCGGGCGATCTCTTCCTCTGTAATAGAATCGAGAGCCGAAGTGGCTTCATCGAAGATAAGTATGCGTGGATTGCGGACCAGCGCTCTTGCTATGGCAAGCCTTTGCTTTTCACCTCCGGAAACCATTTTCCCTCCCTCGCCGAGTAAGGTATCAAGTCCATGAGGCAAATCCTCAACAAGTTTTATTGAAGAGGATTTCTTCAGTGCCCGGATTATTTCCTCATCCGTTGCATCCTGTTTTACGAACCGGAGGTTTTCGCGGATTGTCCCGGAAAAGAGCTGGGTATCCTGGGTAACGAATCCAAGCTGCCTCCTCATATGGTTATACCTGATATCCTTTGCCGGCACCTCGTCAAAATAGATTGTTCCTTTCGTCGGCAGGTACAATCCGACAAGAAGCTTTACAAGGGTTGACTTGCCGCATCCCGAAGGACCGGCAAAGGCAATAGTCTCTCCCTGCTTCACCCTGAATGAGAGGTTTTCAATCGCATCATGATCTGCTTTCTTGTAGCGGAAGCTGACTTCCTCAAAACGCAGGGCTTCAATATCCCCGATGTCAACAGGTTCATCGGGCCTGTATTCCGTCTTCTTCTGCATCAATTCATTGAATATCTGCAGAGAGGCTTCTGCTTCACGATATGACATGATTATTGAACCAAGGTCTTTCAGGGGAAACAGTATGCGGGTTGAAATGAACTGCATTGAAATAAGCTCGCCTGTAGTCAGAAGATTCCTGAAAATGAGCCATAGCAGGATAAAGAGAATGGATTCCTTAAGGATCAGCAGAACAGAACTCTGGATGAATGTAAGAGTCCTGATTTTTTTCACCTTGCTCATTTCCAGTCCGAAAATTTTGGCAGTAAAAGTCTTAAGCCTTCTTATCTCAGGCCAGGTGAGCCCCATGCTTTTTACAAATTCAATGTTCCGCAACGATTCAGTGATTGTCCCGCTCATCTTGTTCGTCTCCTTTATTACGGATCGCTGGATTGTCTTGATCTTCTGGCTGAGAAGCCCCGTCAGGCCTCCAAGTACGACCACTCCTATCAGGAATACAGGGATCAGGGCCCAGTGCTTTGTGACCGCATACCATATCAGAAAGGCAATTCCTACAAACGCAGAGAACAATGAGGAAATAAAGGAACTGATGAACCTTTCAGTATCATTTCTTACCTTCTGAAGCACCGAGAGGACATATCCGCTGCTTGTCTCCTCAAATTCATGGAAAGGAAGCCGAAGTGTATGTTTCAATCCTTCATCGAAAATCGACAGCCCGAATTTCTGGACTACCAGGCGGGTTACATATTCGGTAAAGGCATTGGCCAGTCGTGCAAGCAGCGC
>Ga0105103_10001967_pt1 | contig 10852 bp, 6 predicted proteins | sample PPLLaktember2015_2_FD_79107 | JGI IMG/M metagenome (GOLD analysis project Ga0105103, IMG submission 79107) | Freshwater sediment microbial communities from Prairie Pothole Lake near Jamestown, North Dakota, USA - PPLs Lake P7 Core (6) Depth... | ecosystem: Environmental > Aquatic > Freshwater >...
CTGCATGGAAATGATCGCCGACAGCGGCTGCCTGGGGTCCCTTGATGTCATGGAACTCAATCCGGCGCTCGACGTGCGCAACAAGACGGCGCTCTTGACGGTCGATCTAATCGAAAGCCTGTTCGCCAAGAGCACGCTGATGCGGCCGAACGGGCGCTGAGGTGCGCGACGCTGCCGAAGCGCGCCCTCGAGCGCCGGGGGTCAGCGCGACGGGCCGTTGGGCGGCACTGCGTCGGCCGGTACGGTCGAGAAGAGCGCACGCCGCTCCGCGCTTAGCCCGCCGAGCACCTCGACGGCATGGCGCTCACCCTGGCGCACGATCTGGTCAAAGCGGCTCCACTGCAGCATCCCCACCTTGAACAGCGGCGGGTTGAAGTAGAGATCGGTCAGGCGTTTCGCATCCGACTGTCGGGACTCGCTGTACAGGACGGTGACGTTGAGCAGGTACGACACCAGCGACGGGAGGCGATAACGGCGCTTGCGCCGCGGCCGCAGGCGGTCGCGCAGCAGCTCCCAGGTGCCCGGGATCTCTGCCAGATCGAGGCGCTTCGCATGGCGCACGCCGAGGTCGACGCCGATCACCGGCCCGACACCGCGGAGGTCGCGCATGATGTCGACCGGGAAGTTGTTGAACGTGCCGCCATCGCACAACAGGTTGCCGTCGTGCACGACCGGCGGCAGCGCCCCGGGTATCGCCATGCTCGCCTGCAGGCTGAGCGCAAGGTCCCCGGTATGAAAGTCGTGTTCGCGCGCCTGCGAGTAGTTGGTCGCGACGCAGAAAAATGGCTTCCAGAGATCCTCGATGTCGATCGGGCCGCCCGCCAGTTCGTCGATCGCGCGGTGGATTGCCGCCCGAACGCGTCGCCCCTTGACCAGCGAGACGAGCGGCAGCAGGTTGTAGTCGGAGGTCGGGCTGGCGCTGAAGGCGCGGCGCGCGATATCGATCGCCCGCTCGACCGGGGCGTCGGCCGCGATCAGCGTCGCCATCGCCGCGCCGATGCTGGTGCCGCCGACGACATCAACCTCGATCCCCGCGGCGTGCAGGGCGCGCCAGATGCCAAGGTGCGCAAACCCGCGCGCGCCGCCGCCCGCCAGTACGAGGCCGACGGCGTTGCGGCTCAGCATCCGTGCCAGACGCGCCATGTCGCGGTCCAGTGCGGGGCGAATGTGCAGATGGCCGGCCACCGGTCGCCGCGCCAGCCACCGGTGCGTGCCGTGGGGACACGACTGTTCGGCCGGATGCAGCAGGACGAGGATCTCGGCAGCTTCACTGCGCGCGGGTCTGTCGACCATGCAGGTTTGCTCGGTCGGGTGCAGGGCCGGCGCTGCGGCGGCCGAGGCGATGAGCAGCATTTCGTCGCTGTTCCGGATGCACCTCCGCGTCCAGGCGTCCGGTGCGCTGTCGGCGAGCAGCAGCACGAAGTCGTGCTCGCTCTCCATGCGGTCGAGCGCGAGCGAGATGCGATGGTCCGCCTCGGCATCGTCGCTGAGCGTGATGCCCGGGATGCCGAGCGTGCGGTCGAGCGAGGCGGCGTCAACAACACAGGCGCGGCCGAAGCGGGCCAGCTGCGCCTGCAGCGCGTGCGCAAATTCGACGAGTTCGACGCCCTCCGAGATGGGGAGCAGGCCGATCGTCACCGGTGCGGCGACGCGATGGCGCTGATGCTCGGACTGCAGGCGCCGGATCATCTGCCGCGTGAAGGTGAGCGAGACCTGCGGGTGATGCAGCAGCATCGCCTCGAAGTGCCTTTGGGCGAGCTTCACCAGGACGGAGTCGCGCACGGCCACGACCGTGGCGGCGCGCGGCTCGCCGGTGTAAAGGCTCATCTCGCCGATCACCTCGCCGCGCGAGAGCTCGCGCACCATGCGGGACCGGCCGTCCTCGCCCGCGACGTAGACCCGGAGGCGGCCGCTGATCGTCAGATACGCCGAGTCGCCGGTCTCACCCTGCCGGATCAGCGTCTCGCCGGCGGCGATCTCCACCCATTGCAGGTGCTGCAGCAGAAAAGCCCGCGTGGCGTCGCCGAGGTCCGGAAACAGCCCGCGCAACTGCTCGATCAGCAGCGCCGCGCGGTGCGGGTGTGAGGGCGGCTCGGCGGTCATCGCGGAAAGAGGCGCGCAGACGCGGGGTCAGGTGCGCTGCGCGGTCGTGCCGGCATGCCCGCGCCAATCAGCGGGCCGACTGCTCCGACCGCAGTTCGTCGGTCAGCGCGCGCACGCGCGAGGCGAGCAGCAGGCCGATGTTGAGCAGCAGCTTGCCGGTGAGCGCCGGGTGCTCGGCTGTGAGGCGCTCGTAGTTCTCGCGCGACAGTTCAAGTAGCACCGCATCCCGTTCGGCAATTGCGTCGGCGGAGCGCCGGCGGCCTTCCATCAGTCCGAGTTCACCGAAGATGACGCCCGGCGCATAGGAAACCATTCGTCGATCGCGCGCTGCCATGCCGGCCGTGTCCTCGCGCGGCAGCCAGATACCGATCTGGCCGGCGAGCAGGGCGTACATCGCGTCGCCGGCATCACCCTTGCGGAAGACAGCCTCGCCACGCGCCACCCTGCGCTCGGTCAGTTGCGCCCGTAGCACTTCGAGTTCGGACGGGTCGAGGCCCGAACCGAACAGAGTCTCGTTCAACTCGAGCGGAACCTCGGCACCGACCTCCGGGCGAAGCGATGAGAGCAGCGCGTCTTCCGCGGCCTCCATGGCCCGGTCAGCGTCAGGGAAGAACTGTTCATCCGCCAGCACTTCCTTCACGTCCATGCCGCGCAGGGTCCGGGTGCGGCCGTCGCCCGGAGCGAGGCCAGCGATCAGCATCTTCTTGCCGGATTCACGCAGGTGCTCCGCCACATGCAGCAGCACACGCGCGCCGCTCGCGTCGATCTCGGAAACCCGTTCGAAGTCAACGACGATGCAGTCGGACGCATGCGACCGCCGCGCGATCTCCTCGTCGGCCGCTTCGGCAGTTCCGAAGAACAAGGCCCCGTTGAGTTCCACCAGCGCAATGCGACTGCCGTTCGTTCGCAACAGGGCGACATCCGTGGCCGGACGCACCTTGCGCGAGCTGCGTTCGCCGGCGTCCGCCACCTGCCGGACCGGCGCCTTGCAGTTGCTGCGTATGAACAGGATCATGGCAATCAACGTGCCAATGGCAACGGCCAGCGCAAGCGATACGAACACCGTGATGCCTGCCACCAGCAGCATCACGCCGTAGTTCTGCAGCAGCGCAAGCGGTGCGCGCCAACGGAGGCTCTGGCGCCATAGGACGACCGTCGCATTGCGAGTCCAGTCGTCGATCATCGAGAAGGCGACGGCGACGAACACGCCCGCGATCGCCGCCATCGGGACCAGGCTCATGAACTGCAGTCCGTAGTCGAGGGCGAACAGCAGCGCCACGCCGAACACCAGGCGCGACATCTTCGTCATGCCGCCGGCATCGATGCTGATCTTGGTGCGCGTCGTCGAGCCGGCGCTGGGCAGCGCTCCGATAACACCCACCGCAACGTTGGCCACGCCCTGGGCAAAGAGCTCCCGGTCGCCGTCGCGCCGCTTGCGGGTCAACTCGTCGACCGAAGAGCCCGACAGCACGGTCTGCAGGCTCGACATCATCGCGACGCCCGCGGCGAACAGCAGCAGCGGGCCGATGTGGTCACCGAGCAGGCCCCAGTTCATCCGGTCGAACAGCGGGGCCATGGTCTGGACGTCGGGCCAGTCGAAGACCGGCGCGACGAAAAAGGGACCAAGCGACGCAGAGAGCGGCGTCAACGCCAGCAAGTGGTGGACCATCGTCGCGCCGGCGAGCCCAGTAAGGTAGGGTGGAACCCAGTGTGTCCAGGCCGGCGGCCGCAGTGCGAGCCAAAGCGCGACGAGCGTGATGAACGGCGCGAGCGGCTTGATGCCATGCCAAGTGAAGGCCTCCGTCCCGGCTGGCAACCCGATCATGTGAAATGCCATCGATCCGATCATCAGAATGGCAGAGCCGTTCATGTAGCCCGCATGCACCGGATAGGGCACAAAGCGCACGAGGCCGCCGATCTTCAGTCGTGCGAGCAAGGCCTGAAGCAAACCGGCCAGAACGAGCCCGAGCGCGCTGAAGGCCAGGATCATTGGCAGGAACGGCTGGCCGTCCGCGCCAAGGAAGCGGACGTCGGTGATGAACCAGCCGAACAGGGTCGCGAGCAACAGCGCCAGCGCGGCGCTTGAACCGCTGAGCATCGGACCCCGGCCCCCTGCCACCAGCGCCGCGATGCTCGCGATGGCGGCGGTGCTGGCGCCGAGTAGAAAGCCGGTCTGGGCGTGGTCTGCACCCAGCGGCTTGAACGCCAGCAGGCCGTACGCGCCTTCGATCGCCGGCAGGACCATTGCCGCCGTCGCGCCGGCGGCAATGTCGCCACGCGCTATGCCGCCGCGCTCGAACAGGGAACGCCACCAAGTCGACCGCGCAACCGCCTCGCTCATCCAACCCCCGAAGCGACCCGCCGGCACCGTTTCACGAAACGGAACGGCGCGCTGCTGGCCAAGGTACCGGCGTTGGCGCCGCCCGCGAGGCCGCGAGTCGCGGCGCAGCATAGCAAGGAGCCTTCATCCGTCCGTCGGATCCGGAAAGCCGCAACAAAGCCGACCGACGGGGGATTCATTTCATTGACGACATCCCATGTTTTGGTCATGCTGCGGCGCTCAACGGCTAGATGAGCCGTGTTTTCAGGCCAATTCGATCGATTGCGCGAAGAACGTGGAACCGTGCTTTCTGGCTTCTCTGTCACATCGCGTTCCATGCTGGAGGGAATGATGGGTTACTCGAAAACATCTTGGGTTGTCTTGCTGGCATTGCTTGCCGGTACGCCGGTGGCGTTCAGTCAGCAACGGCAGATCGATACTCAGATCAGGTCGCTAGGCGATGCTGTTACATACAGCACGGCTACGGAAACGTACGTTGTTGGCTACGAGGTCACGCTATCGAATCTCGGAAACAACACAGTCAACAATGTTAGGTTCGTTGCTACGACGTCGGTGCCGGGGCTGGTCGTTGGATACAAGGGTACCAACGGCATCACATGCGATCCGGTGTCAATCACCGATAGGACCAACACCACCACGACGGTGTCCTGCCTGCTCGGTACGGCTACTGCCGGGTTCTCGAAGACCTTTTCGATATTCTTTTACTCTCCGGTCAGCACTGACATCGCTCCTCGCACTGTCACGTTGGACGCAACAACGATTTACGCGGAAGGTGCGACCGACAACCCGAACAATCCACCCGCCAACGACACGAGTTACAAGTCGGTGTCGACGGTCGTTCTAGGCACGTCAAGCCCGGCAGTGGTGAAGAGCGCGCTCACTCCTGACGGCGGTACGTTCTTTACGGCTCCGGTCGACCAGTTCCAGTCGAAAGTGATCGTTCCGGCGCAGCAGAAGTCGTCATCTGTCAAATTGGAGGAGACTCCCGCCGCCGACGCGACGACATGTAACAGCCAGAAGAACTTCAATACCTGCTACCGGTCGCTGATTGAGGTTCCTGACGTGGTTTTCGCTCCGGGCAGCGGGAACTTCCTCACTTTTGTCCTCCGCGTGGACACTGCGAACATCCGAAAGGGTTCGAAGATCGGCCGAGTCGTCATTCGTTACTCGGCACCCGGTATCCCGGAATTGGGTATTCCTGCGGTCGATTTGACGAACCTGCAGTTCTGCGCAAAGGATACGAACAACAACCCGGTCCCGAATTCGAACTACGAGCCTTGCATCGCTCAGGCGAACGACTTCACGCGTAAGGGAAGTCTGGGCTTCTTCGGCTACGAGTGGTTCATTCTCAATCTCAAGAACGGATCGTTCGACATCTTCTAGGCGCACCCATCGCCAAATGTAGCTGGGCCGGTCCGTGCGACCGGCCTTTCTTTTTGCTGCGTCACGTCGTCCGGGCAGAGCGCCAAACGGCCCAGCGCGTGTGCATTGCGGTGTTGCCCTTGGCGGCGTAAAGCAGCAGCGCTTCGTCGATCGTCTGTTCTGCTTCGACGGATTTCCCTGCCGTCTGCAAGACGACGGCAAGCTCCGCTAGTGTGTCGGCCTTCAGGTTCGGCGCTTCCAGCGGCCTAAGCAACTCGACGGCGGTGCGCGCCACGTGTTCGGCGTCGGCGATTGCGCCACGGCGAGCGTCGATGGGCGCACGGGTCGCTCGCCAGAGTGCCTGCGATTCGATGTCGTTTGAAGCGCTTATTTCCTCTGCAATTTCCAGAAAGCGCAGCGCTTCATCGTCGCGGCACTGATCACGAATCAGACGAGCGAGTAACGAACATAACGTAGAGCGGTAATACTTCTCGCCCTTTCTTTCCAGGAACTCCACGTCCGCACGGACCGCCCGTTCGGCAGCCGCAAGATCACCACCGCAAAGTTCAACGCGGGCCTGGTCTATTCCCGTGGTCGTTGCGAACAGGCTTTGGCCGAGATCCCGTAACATTGTCCGGCCGCGACCGTAGAGCTCACGCGCAATCTCCAGCTTGCCATTCATGGCATGCAGCTGAGCGAGCTTGCACATGACGCGGCACTCGACCTGGCGATCAGTTAGACCATCCTCGATGAGACGATTGCAGACGGCGATCGCCTCCTCGACGGGCATCGGGCCCAGAACGGCAAAGTCGGCTAGGCTGTTTCCGATTCGAGCAACCACACGCTCATTCGCGGCGCGGCGCGCATAAGCAACAGAGTGCTCGGCAGCCTTGCGCGCCAAGTCGTACTCACCGGCTACGCCGTGTTGGAGGACGACGAGCCGCCATGCTGCTGCAAGTTCGTTGTCGGCACTTTCACGCTCTAGCAATGGGATCAGATCCGATGGCTTTGGTAACCGATCTTGCTCCTCGCCAGCGTCCTTGCCCGTGAACAAGCGCATCTGCAGCTGAACAAGCTGGCTCGACGCCTTTACGCGGGGGAGGCTACATCGATCCGCGATGTCTTCCGCTTCAATCAGGATACTTTTGGCTCGTGCAAAGTCGCCCAATCCGATCAATGACTCGCCTAGTTCTGGCAGCACTTCAGCGCGGAGTCGTTCGTTGCCGGACAGCAACTCGACACCACGCGCCAGGAGATTGGCCGCTGCGTGCATGTCGCCACGTGCGAACGCACGACGGCCCGCTGACGCCAGTCGTTGTGCACCATCTCGGCCGATCGCAGCTCCCGCCTCGTCGATCGGACCCAATTCACCGAGGTACCTATAAGCCTGCTCCAGGTGATAGCCGAGGATCGCCTCGAACTCCTGGCCGCGGTCGCTTTCGGCGTTGACCTGGTCGGCCCACTTCACGAACTCGACGTGCATCGTCGCGCGGGCGCGCTTGAGCAGGCCGTTGTATACGGTGTCGCGCACCAGGTGGTGGTCGAAGCGGTAGCGAGCATCGGCACCATCGGAGGCGGACGGCCGGATGAAGTGCTTGCGCGCCAGCGCCTCCAGTTGATCGCCCACCTTTTCGCGTATCTGTTGCGGCGCCAGCGATTGCACGGCCGAGTGCGGAAACTCCATGCCGATGACGGACGCCGGCTCGGCCGCGGCGCGCTCGGTGCGTTCCAGCTTGTCGAGCCGCGCTTCCAGCAAGGCATGGATGGTCGGGGGCACGACGATGTCGACATCGGCCTTCAGCGCCGCCTTCAACCTGTCTTCGCTCACGGCGCCACTGTCGATCAGCATCGACAGCATCTGCTCGACGTACAGCGGATTGCCCTCGGCGGCAGCAACGATGCGCTTGATCAGCGTTTCGGGCAGGCCGGCCGCTCCAAGCAGGTTGCCGACCACCTGTGTGGCCGCTTCGTCGGTCAACGGATTGAGCACCAGTCGCCTGGAGCGTTCGCGCTCGCCCCACTGGGGGCGTGCCTCCAGCAGGTCGTGCCGTGAGGTTGCCACCAGCAGCACCGATGCGTTCTCCACTGTCTCGAGCAGGTTCTCGAGCAGATCGAGGAACGCCGGCTCGGCCCAGTGAATGTCGTCGATCATTGCCAGCACCGGCCCGTCCTTGGCCAGGTGCTGCATTAAGCGGCGCGCGCCCCAGTTGATCTCGTGCAGCGGAAACTGCCGCGACGTCAGGCCGGCGGCCGAAGCGAGTCGGTCGGCCACGTCCACGTCACCGACGCACTCGAGCAGCTTCTGGTACGCAGTTTCGGGCGTGTCATCGCGCTCGATGCCGGCCGCGGCGACGACCATCTCGCGCAACGGCCAGAAGGTGATGCCCTCGCCGTAGGCGAGGCAGCGTCCGAAGACGAGCCGCGCCTGACCCCGGACGCGATCCATCAGTTCGCGCACCAGGCGTGATTTGCCAACACCAGCGTCGGCGATGACGGTCACGAGGTGCGCGCGGCGCGTCGCGACTGCGGCTTCCCACGCTTCCTGCAGGGCGGCGAGTTCCGCATCTCGGCCGACGACGGGCGTGTCGACACGCCGCTCGTTCCCGTAGAGACCATGAGCGCTGATGAGCCGGAACGCGGCCACTGGCTGCGACTTGCCCTTCAGCGTCAGTGGCTCGACGGCCTCGACGTCGACGGCATCGCACACGAGTCGGTGCGTGACTTCGCCGATGTAGATCTCGTTGGCCGGCGCGGCCTGCTCGAGCCGCGCGGTCACGTTGACGGCGTCGCCGGTGGCGAGCTTCTGGTCGGCCGAGGGGTCGTCGAGCGCGACGACTTCGCCGGTGTTGACGCCGGTGCGTGCCGCCAGCGTGACACCGAAGTGCTTCTCGAGAGTCTCGTTCAGTTCCTTCAGCTTGTCGCGCATGCCGACGGCCGCACGTACGGCGCGCAGCGCGTCGTCCTCGTGCGCGCGCGGCAGGCCGAACACCGCCATGATGGCGTCGCCGATGTACTTCTCGATCTTGCCGCCGTGGCGGTTGATCTCGGCCGCCATCGCGGCGAAGTAGCGTTCCTTGACTTCGTGCAGCGCTTCGCTGTCGAGCCGCTCGCCGAGTGCCGTCGAGTCTTTCAGGTCGCTGAAGATGAGGGTGACGGTCTTGCGAACTTCGTGCGCCGGCAGCGCCGCGGCCGCCGCAGCAGCCAGCGGCGCGCCGCAGTAGCCGCAGAGGCGGAACTTGGGCGGATTCTCTTCGCCGCAGGCAGGGCACTTGATCATGCGCACCGCCCGATGGCTGGCCCGGTCACGGCTCGCCCGGCACGAGTGTGGCTAGTGCTCCTCGGATTCACGGCCAATCGCGCGATCCCCAGGACGGAAAGTCCTCGACCACCTGCGTATGGGTAACCAGCTCCGACCCGTTCCACAGGTGCAGCTGAAAGGCCGAAGGCTCGAACGCAAAGCCGATGTCCGCATCGGGCCGCAGGTTCAGCAGCAGCTGGTGCGCAACGCTCGGGCACACGGAGGCAATGGTGCCAGCGAAGCGGGCGTGAATCGTGCGGTGATAGTGGCCACTGATGATGCGCTCGACGTGGGGGTGGCGTCTGACGACGGCCGCCTCCTCTTCCGGACTCGCGAGAGTGATACGGTCCATCACGGTGAGGCCCGTGACGAACGGGGGATGGTGCTGCGCGATGACGGTCGGCCGGTCTGAGGCTCCCAGCGTGCGATCGAGCCACTGCAGGCGGTGCGCGCAGAGCTCGCCCCCCGGCGCGTTGGGAATCAAGGTGTCGAGCACCACCAGCCGAACGGCGAAGTCATCGATGACATACTGGACGAAGCCGTCTTCGCCCTGCAGGTGCCTGTGCTGCGGAAACGCGGCCTGCAGAGCACGCCGGTCGTCGTGATTGCCGACGGCCAGAAAGACCGGCATGTCGAGCGGGGACAGCAGTTCGGCCAGCAGCCCGTATTCTGCAGCGGTTGCGTTGTCGGTCAGATCGCCGGTGGCGACGACGGCATCCGGTCGGCGTGGCAACGCCACGATCTTGCGGACAGCGCGCTCCAGCATCGCGGGCGTATCGACCCGGCCATACGCCAGCGTGCCTTCCGGGACGAGGTGTGGATCGCTGATCTGGCACAGCAACATGTAAAGCTTTCCTGTATCGCGGGCGTGGCTTGAGGGAGTGGGCGACACGGTGGCATCGACCGCCGATCCATGGCGTCAGCTGGCGCCATGCCTGCAGGATGCCATGGAGGCGTGAGCGTAGCCGATACCCCAGCTAGCCGGACACCCCGCGCGGCGTGGACGCGACAGGCGGCAGAACCTCTACTTGACCAGCGTGTTGATCTCGATGATCGGCAGCAGCACGGCCATCACGATCAGCATGACGACCACGCCCATCGCCAGGATCAGGATCGGTTCGAGCAGCGAGGTGAAGAAGAGCGCGCGTCGCTCGGCTTCGCGCGAGTGGATGTCGGCTGCACGGCCCAGCATCTCGGGCAGCTTGCCGGTGGCCTCGCCCGAGGCGATCAGGTGAATCAGCACGGGCGGGAAGAGCTTCACGTGCCCCTGCTTCTTCTCCTCGTCCGCGTCGGCACGCAAGGCCTTGGCGAGCGAAAAGCCCTCGCGCACACGCTGTACGGCATCCATCACGCGGCTGCGCATGGCTAGGTTGTTCACCGTCTCACCAGCCGCCTGCAGCGAACGCAGCATCGGCACCCCGGAGCCGACAAGGATCGCCAGCGTCGACGAAAAGCGCGCCGTATTGATCGAGCGCGACAGAACGCCGAAGACCGGCATGGTCAGGATACGCATGTGCCATCGCATCCGCACCGCCGGCACGCGCAGCGCGCGCTCCCAGAAGAAGGCGCCGAGCACCAGGGCGACGGCGACGATCCAGCCGTAGTTACGCACGAAGTCCGACACTGCAATCAACGCTGTTGTCAGGAAGGGCAGCTGCTGCTTGGTATTGGCAAAGACCTGCACGACCTGCGGCACGACATAGGTGAGCAGTCCCACCACCACCAGCAGCGCCACCAGCGTCACGATC
>Ga0105103_10001968_pt1 | contig 10849 bp, 18 predicted proteins | sample PPLLaktember2015_2_FD_79107 | JGI IMG/M metagenome (GOLD analysis project Ga0105103, IMG submission 79107) | Freshwater sediment microbial communities from Prairie Pothole Lake near Jamestown, North Dakota, USA - PPLs Lake P7 Core (6) Depth... | ecosystem: Environmental > Aquatic > Freshwater >...
ACTTTAGTCGACTACTCCTACACGGCTCCTCTGGCAAGGTATCCTTTCGATGTAGCGGTCCACCCCTCCACCAAGCTACCAGGCCGGTATTGGTAATGTGCCCCGATTTTAGATCCCATCGGATTCGAACCGATACTGAAGGAGGTTTGAGCTCCTTGCCTACTACCATTGGGCTAGAGATCCATAACTAAAGGAGCTTCAAACCCTAAAAAGCCTAGGCTTAATAGGTAATAACTTACTTACCCTCCAATTGAGGATTAAGTACTCCACGTATTCTTTTCTGCAGGTTTCTTTTTGGTCTAAGAAGAGTTACCAATTCTTCCAGCCTGCAAATCGACCTCCTTTCAACCCAAAGGATAACAGTTCCTTATTCAGACGTTCGAAAAGGAAGAAAAGACCGGATCTTCAAGTGAGATCACACTTCCTCATAACGCAAAGGATGCGGCTGACTTTAGTGGCTTCAGCTACCGGTTGTCTTCCTCGTGGGATCGGCCACGAATGTACTATTAAGTACACGTCACGAGACTGAAGAAAATGAGAGGTTGCAAACCCAAGTACGCCTACTTGGTAACCGGTACTCGTAAGTACTCTCACGGTCTTTTCCCTTGCTAAGTTTTACAGTCTACCCTTTTCCCAAGGGCGCAAGTTCAGACTAGCCAATTAACGTATGGTTTCCACGCAGTGTGAACACGTCCCGCTGACCGACCTCTCTGTTACGTTTGAGCCACGACATGCGATGTAGCGGCATGTTAGCTGGGATTAGCTTCCCTGGGACTTGAACCCAGACTATACACGTTCTAAGCGTGCCGACTCCTGCCATTGGTCTAGGAAGCCATAACTATTCAATTTTGCATCGCTCAATTAATATAACCACATTTTTAATGATGGTTAAAAAATCTTTTAAAAGATTTTAACGAGGTAGGCCGGAGTTGTCATCACCGGCGTTCCTTTCCGCATTCACCCCTTCGTGCACTACTGATCAGATATACACAAATAGGATACTACCTCGTTAAAACCTCTTACAGGCCGCCAAGGAATCGAACCCTGACTATCGGACTTGGAAACCGGAATGCTACCGTTACACCAGCGACCTACGAAATTCCTTTATCCTCTTCCCTGAAGGATTGTAGGCGTGTACTGACGCCTCGTTATTTGATAAAGCAGAGCCATTCGTTCTTTTTCCTCTGGGGTGAACTAGATCTCCAAATAAGATCCTGTGTTGAAGGTTATGCATCACCTTCATTAACACTTACCGGACTCGAACCGATACGCTCCGAGCGGCCTAGGATTTTCGCTCTCGTCGTGCTGAACCTGCAAGCATTGCCATGGATTACTGATTCCATAGTCGGCTATCCCATCCGACAGACTATCCGTTCAGGCGTAACTTTCTCCCCTCTCAGGTTAGGATCTTGCCTAAGGCGTTTGCATCCCTTTTTGATCTCGTATGAAGCTCCTATCCTACCAGAATATCCGAAGGCTTTCGAACAACCTCGTAAGATCAAAATTATTGCAAGCTCAACCTTGCTGGTGCTTCTTATGCGTCTGTGGCTGCTCGATTAATGCAGCTTTTCTGACGGGTTTTCTTTTAGCTTCAAAAGCGGAGAAACCACTGAACCCACTGTGTAAATCCCTTGGAGTCGAACCAAGATAGGCGCGTTTCCGCGCTGCATTACCCTTATGCTAGGCACACTCGCAACCCTTTTGTTTGCCGTCAAGAATTTCCGAATCCCAGGTAGCTAGGCTGGTATTCTCAATTGCAGGATATCCTTTACCTGTTCCGCGCTAGACGGGTGCCGACCCCGCTATCTCCTGATCGACAGTCAGGCGACTCTGCTGTTTGTCCTCAAGCGCATAAAGAATCTAGTTAGACGAGGGGTTAGCTTTTCACTAATCCGTTACTCAGCCTTCATCAGCCACTAAAGCAATGTGGGTGTCCTAGATTTATTTTTTCAAAAAAGATCTTCAAGGCAACGGGTCTTTGACCACTTGTACCCTTTTCGGGAAAACTACCTCGAAGATTTGATTTTTATTTAGTATTGAAAAAGTAGAAACGCTACGTTACTTAGTCGTGGGAGCTGACTGGCCGTAGTGTTTCTTTTTACAGGCTGTCGTCAGTATTGCACCGACGGAGCCTTTATTACCTTTTTTAGACGATGTCGAAGTTGAACTTGCGGACGTTGTAGCCCCAGTTGCTTGCCTGCTCGTGGAAACCCTTGTACTTCTTCTCGAGCTGCTTCTGGAGTCCGGCCATCTTGGCCTTCCAAGCCTTGGACTTGGTATCATCATGATCACCGTTACGTCGCTCTTCTTCTCACGCACCATCGTAATCCTCCTTAGGGTTTACCTGCTTGCTTACATATATAATATAACCCAAGTTTTCTAGGTGGTGGAAAAAAAATTCTTTTTTTACTCCTTATTTTTTCAATAGTTTTTGCAAATATCGCAAAAAAAAGCCGCCCGAAGGCGGCTCTATATAGATAGTGCTCGCCTCATCCCGTAATTGTATACAACACCGTAACAGCATTACCGTTTTCAGTTGTATCCAAGAGTTCGGGGTTATTTACATCTAATGCAAAAGATAGATTCGCTCCATCTGTTGCCCCGAAGCCTGTGGCACAACTAGACATTGAACCTATCAATGTCTGTGCAATATTCGAAAGAGTAATAGAAACCGGAGTTCCCCTATTACCCGCCACACCAGAAGCAGTCAGACTCAATGAGCATCCACTAAGAATAGTTCCTACGGATAGCTGCGCTACGATCTTTCCTGTTCCGCCATTTGTATTTACACAAGTATATTGAAGATACTTTGATGCATCAACATCTCCCTGAGGGAGGTCTCCAGGAATAACAGAAGATGTAATATTTAGAATAACTGCAGAAGTATTCGGCGCAACAGCCAAATTCACAAACCCAGTAATGTTCATTACTACATCATGAGTAGCGGTGGTTTGGGCCACTACATTAGTTAATGACATAATAATTAGCATCGCAAACAATAATTTCTTCATTCTTCGTTCCTTCCTTTAATTAGTAGGGGATTGTAAAATCCCTACATAACCCCAATTTTGAGTTGGTACAATATATGTCTTCTTACAAATAGGACAATTAAACATGTTTTGTCCTTTAGGTATAGAAGCATTTTGTACTAATTGCAATTCTACTTTACATGCAGGACAAACGGGAATCTTTTGCACTACTTTGTAATGAGGGGTAAGTTCTTCCATTTAATCCTTCTGATAAAGATCGATCTTAGATATTGTACTACGCAAAATTAATGCTGTTTGATTCTGAGCTAATCTCCAAGTATAATGCTCCGAATCGCGGCCGCGCTCATTAAACCATCTTATAAAATATATAAAATGCTTAAAAGGAGAATCTTTAGTAACCTCAGTAGACCACAATTCCATAGGTGCCAAATTAGATTCTAAAGTAAAGAAAATCTTAAGTGCTGGTCTCTTAAGTTTTTTCTCTTCATCTTTCTTTTCTGGTATCGATATCTTAGCGTCCTCAAGTAGTTGCTTTAGACGACCAATTTCTTGAGTTAGATCTTGATTAACGTTATTTAATCTCTTTTGTTCTATTTTATAATCTTCAATGTTGGCTTCTAATAGCTTATGAGCTTTTCGAGTCTCCCACCACAAGCAAAAGAAAATTGTAGCAACAGCAATAGCTACTCCCGCTGTGATGACCCAAGGCATTGCAATTAAAACTTGAAAATGTTCGGGGATTTGACTGATTGATTCGATTGTCATATAAGACTCCTTAAAGAAAAAATTACAAGACACATTTCATTGTTTTAATTTATAACCCCGCACTACTATGAAAATCGGGTTTCTGCGTATAGCAGATAGTAGCGGTTTCCCGCTTATATTGCTGTTAATGTGTCTTCAAGACGCGCTTTGAAGCTCTTGTTTTTTAACTGGATTTTGCTTCGGTTATTCCAGCTTTATCCTCGGAATTGTTGCTCACAAGGAAGGGACTCCTTAAAAGTCACTGTAAATAATTGGTTGGATTGCAGTTGGCGCGTCTTCTTTGTCTTAATAATTAGTATAAAAAATTAAGAAAGAATTTTCTTTACATCATCCTTTTTTACTGTTTCGTCATCTACTCCATCATCAAACATCTTTTGAAGATTCGTATTACTACTATATGCTGCAGCAGCTACTGCGTCCAACGAGCGCAAATTCGAAGTATACGTGTTCATTGTATCATAGCTTGCTTGCTGATTAGCTCCGGTGTTCATGAACTTAATAGTCTTACTAAGATCCATACCGAGAGTCTGAGCTTCTTTGAAAGCCTCTTCGCCCGCAGCTAGGAATACGAATTCCCAATTATACTTGTCACGTTGATGCTTAATCATCTCTGCGACCTTAGATCCAGAATACTCTCGTGAGCTATTCTCTTGACCATCGGTTAGAATAGCGAAGATGACCTTCGCCGGCCGGTCTGCTTCTGCCATCTTGGCCAGGCGTTCTCCGATTTTTGTAATCTGTATACCGACGGCATCATAAAGAGCCGTCATTCCGCTTGGAACATAGGATGTGCTCGTGAGAGGCTTTACCGCCTTTACTCCAGCACCATCAGCATAAGTTTCGATTTCAGTATTAAACTGAACTACGGAAAGATTTGCTTCGCCGGGAAGCTCTTGCTGGGCTTTAAGAAAAGAATTGAATCCGCCAATAGCATCACTAGCTACTGAACTCATGCTTCCTGATCTATCTATAACAACTACCAATTCTGTTAGATTGTCTTTCATAATTTCTCCTCAAAAAATAAAATAAAAGAGGGAGGTTTCCCTCCCTCTTTATCTTAGATTGTTACACTTGCATAACGATCATCGTTCAACACCTCGACCATAAGATCGTACGGAGTTGTAGTTACCGAGTTAAGTGCATTCTTGAAGATGGATGGCGAGCATCCAGCGATCAAGTACGTACCATTCTCGTCCATCGTTACTGGAGAGGTCTTCGTCGAAGAGTCAGAGCCAACCGTCCAGAATACAAGCGTTGGTCGAGCATAGCCCGCCTCAGCATACATCTGTTCGATCTTCTCGAAATTACTCTTCTTGTTGTTTCGCGTTGCCTGGTCGAACTGCATGTCCGACACGATGATGATCTTCTTAGGCATCTCGCTTGCAGGGAGCTGATTCTTTACAGCAGCATTAAGGATTAGCTTGAATACAGCCATAAGATCCGTGTTCATACTCCAAGCAGCCTTAGAAAGATTCTGAATGCGCTGGTAAAGAGTACGACCAGTTACATCCTGAAGTTCAGGGCGCTCAGAGAACGTAATGAACTTATTGCCGAACACACCGTTCTTGTTTCGCTCTGCGAAATACATCGCTAGAGAAATACATACCGAGATTGGCAAGTAGTCTGGAGAGGTCATAGAACCGGACACGTCCGCTACAACGATAGCGCTGTAGTCTCCATTTACGTAATCTGGAAGCTGACGCCAGAGAGCTTCGAGCGTCGAATCATCTGCGGAACCCTTCTTAAGGTATTCACGAACAATCTCGTAAGGGTACGAAACTGCCGAGTTGATCTTTACTTCTCCTGTGAGAGCCTTCTTAATGAACTCACCGTAACGCTCCGTGTCATGCTTACCGAATGCCTTGCGGTAAATTCGAGAAGCCTGAGAAGGAACGTGCGAATAGTTAATCTCATCCCACTTCTTAGCGGACATGAGAGCTTCGATGATGTTTGCCTTCTTACGACCAGCAGTCAACATCTTACGATATGACTTGGACGTAAGCTTGAGGTACTCGCGAATCTTCTTTGCCTTCGCACAAGTTTCCTTCGAAGAGGTGTTCTCTGAAGGGAGCCACTTGTAGAGAAGGTTGATGAAAGAAGGCTTGTCGAGCTTCTCAGCATCATTTGCTAGATCTAGACACTCTGCAATGTACTCAAGGGTATCATTGGAGAGATCCTCGAACAAGTCATCCCAACGTCCGAAGATCGGAACGTTGCCGATGTTCCTGAGAGCCGTAGCCTTCTCGTTCTCTAGAAGGTACTTCCAGAGTACACGGAAAACACGACGCTCACCTTGTCCCTTACGAACATCGCGCGTATAGAACAAGGTCTTTAGGGTTAGAAGAGGATCCTCTGCCCATGCCTTGTCGAATGCGAGCTTAATTTCGCGCTCGGATGCAGTACGCATTGTAGGTAGACGGGAGAATAGGTCCAAGACCATACTGCCCGTTGACTTAGGCGTTACTGCGCCATTTGCTGTGTAGTCCTTCTCAGAAGAAGCTACTGCCTGAATGAAGTTCATATATACCTCCTAGACTCTCTTATGATTTTGTTGTTAGAGTCTAATTTTATTCATCTTTTATTAGAATTAAATACTCTATTCCTCCGCCTGTAGATCTCAAAAAAATGTTTTGAGCTTGAGGATACTTTTTTTGAATATCTTCTATATCTGTAGGTGGTACATCATGTATTCTGTAGTAGTCATTAAACTCCACTATCATATCATAACCGGAACCTACAATAGGAATAGGCTGATAAGCGGATAATCCCCTTTCACATCCTATCAAAAGAACTGATAGACAAATCAATAGAAAGAAAAGCTTAAATATCTTCATCATTTTCATCCTCGTCTTCCTTAAAAGCTTTCAAAATCTGATCAAGGAAAGGATCAGATCCTTCTCCCGAAATAGAGCCTAACAATCCTTTTAGGAAACTTTCAGGACTTGGAGGGTTACGCATAAATTCTTCAAGACCCTTCCTATCCCTTTCTATTTGAGCCATGGTAAAGAGACGCTTCATTCCTATACCGGCGAGAAAAAAGATTTCAGAGCCACAGATGGTTTCATCTTCAATGAGGCTAAATAGAAGCTCGGAAAAAGATCCTTCATTACTTAAATGATTAGGATCTTTACTTTCAGGATTTGCTCGATCGTCGATTTTTTGGGTGAGATTAGTAACATCTTTATCAGTGAGACCAAAAACCCCGCTAAAGGTTTTTTCAGCTTCATCGCGGTACACTTGCAAATTATAGAATTTAATGCTTCCTGCCATTTTTGGCCTCCCGGTAATTAATATAACTAAAAAACATCATTAGTGGTTTAATTCAAAAAAACAAGACACCGTTTGGAAAGAACGCTCGCTTAGTTTTGATAGTCAGGTTATCAGCTTGATTCCTGAGCACACAACAATGGTTTTTTAGAAGAGAACCCCATAACTCTGCATACGCGTCGAAGCGCGTATCTTATGGTTTTTATGTGCTGTTCATGGTGCCTTAAACTTAATTAGTATTCTTTTGAATACTTCGATTTTTCGAACCACTCCCAGCATTTTTCTCTACGTTTTTCAGAACATTCTGAAATAGAGTCGCCCCATTTTATATGCATTTCACAAGGGCCTTCGTCTTTTAAAAATCCGCCGATTTCCGAACATTGATCAAAATGTTCTAGAGGGCAATGCAATTCATAAATAGGAAGAGGTTTATCTCCCTTCAACCAATTTTCGTACGACACCCCTACTTGAGAAAAATGAATAATTCGGCCATCCTCTGTTTTTTCGTCTTTTGCAGAAATACCATAACCACCAGCTGTCTTATATACTCTCTTTACCTTGGAAGTGTGCACTCTCTTGACAAAAGGAGTATATTCGTGTTTTATATGTTGTTTGCCCGTGCCTTCACAATATATACATATAACTGCCGCATCATGGCATTCACACATTCCTGTGTAAAGACCGGTTCCTCCACATGAGGTGCATTCTACGTCAGCTTCCCATAGGATTTTTTCAGCCATATTTAGCTCCTAGTTCTCAATCTTAATATATACCAACTGTTGCAATATTATTGAAGAAAAGCAAGAAGACGTTGTGAAATTCACAGGAATAATGAAATCCTTTTTCAAAGAAGATTCAATAGAAGGATCCCTTTTAAGGGTAAAAATCAACCTAGGTCCTTGATCTTTTCCTGTTCCCGTAGAAGAGCTAGTAATGTTCGAGATAAGAACATTCATATTTTTATCTAAAAGAACAGTGTTTGAAACAGATCCCGGAGCAAGATCAATAGCAGATATATATAGAGAATATCCTTCGGGAAGAGACTCCGTAAGGAAAGTCAAAATAGAAACAGGCTGTGCTACCAAAGCTGTATAATGCAAGCGTTGATCACTATCTGCCACGAAAGTATCCGAAGACTTTAGATTCAAACGAATAGGCTTAGACTCGGAGAAATCCATCAATACAAATTCTTTGATACTGATAGTTATGGTATGACTTGCGGAGCTCTGCGCAAAAAGAGAATTCAAACTCATGATCAAGAGCCCGATCAGAAATAGCCTTTTCATTTTCCTTCCTTATTCGAACGATTCGGAGTAACGGGGATCCGACCCCCCGGTCCTTTCAGACTTGATGAGTTTAGCAAACTCTCCGAGCTCCCTGCCCGACGTCTACTCCATTGACCACGAGTCATTAACTCTCCCTCAACTCCCCTACCACGAGCGAGGTAAAATACGAAGCTGAACTTCGCTATCCCCGAGGATTGTCCCGGCTATGTTTCATCCGCTCGGCTCCTCTTGCCTTTTCCTACAATCATCACATTTAACAGACCACCAGCCTGTGGAATATAGCTTACCTTCTTTTCCACATTCTTCGCAAGTGATCTCACTCTCGGCTTCTGCTTTTTGAATTATTCCGTAAGCTTCATCGGAACCGCCATCTATGTACACTCGAAGTGTACCGAATTTCTCTTTTACTTGAGCAAGCTTAGGAGGATCAGGCAGTTCATGAAGAGCTTTTATGCATCTCTCTATAAGGCCAAACCACCCATCACCACACTCAAAACCCCATGCCAAACAAGATTTCATGGGATTGCCGCGTATATCCTTCGAAGGAAATACCTTCGGATAGGTTTCAATTAGATATTGTTCTTTTTGCGCTGTCATACTTCGACAACTCTTCTTTCGCCGCGTCATCCCAATATTGAGGTAAAGAGGCTTCTACTTCATATGCCCTATTCACGGATTCTATATCAGTGGAATTGTAGTATAATACAACTTCATAATAGGAACCAAAATCGTGAGGGAAACTTTTTACTTTGAAATCTAGACCCGGATGTAACCTTAGTAATTGCTTTACATAAGCTCGGCATTCCTGCATAGCTTTGTTAATGTAGTTGTCTTCTCCTACTTGAGCACAAGTCTCTTCTACAGGAGTAGATCCTAGCTCTAGATATTCCTTCACTTCTCAGTCCCCTTATTAAATTAGGAGCCTAGGGAGTTGAACCCTATGTACTAGTTTATAAGACTAGCCCTCAACTACCCTCGAGGACGACTCCAACGATTTGAACCTACCTGGATTTGAACCAGGAACCACTCGGTTAAAAGCCGCGTGCACTGCCAGGTTGTGCTATAGGTCCATAAATATTTACCCCTCCTGGAATCGAACCAGGTCAATCAAAGCTTCAAAGACTCCGACCTTCCCACTTGGCTAAGGGGTAATATTATTTTTACTTCGGCATCTTTTTGTACTGACCGATGCCGAGCATTTCCGAAGAACCGCGGAGCATGAAAAACTCCCAGTCATTTTTCCAGAGGTTATAGGCTTCGGATTCCGTATCCCCTCTTACCGCACCGAGCGACCACCCGTCATCGCGAAGGAAGATGATATCAGGCATGACATCATACTTATCCCTAGCTATTCTGGATGGAACGCCGATGCATTCACCGTCCGAATCGCGAACGTATACCCGATCCGGTCCGCCTGCCATGATCGCCTGGAGAGCCATGTCCTTGTCCATAGAACTCTCCTTAGGCGGTTACGTACGACCAGCCATGATTGCGATCCTTCACCTTGACCGTCAGGAAGCTGATCGCCGACCAGACCTTCAGTCCGACAGGGCTCCTCAGCTTGATCACCTTGTTGTCCTCGGAGACATCGATGTCCTTGTTCTTCCTGAGATACGAAAGGGCATCCGCGACCGACTCGAACTTCGTCCTGATCTTCGACATGTTCTTCTCCTTATACCTTGACGCTGGCACTAGCCTTAGTGCCTTGAACGATGACAGCTATGATCCATGAGAAGCAGGTGGCTGCAAACCAACCTATCTTGCCGACAAGGATCCCCTTTTCAACCAGCCCGGGAAACACGCCCGGAATCGCTATAGGCCACAAGAGCCATATGACCGTTCCGCTTATGAATGCTCCGATGGATGTTAGAATCAGCGCAAGCACCAGGCCAATCGCAAACAGAAAGCCCTTCGAGTTCAAGATTCCCGAAAAACTCCATCTCCGTCTCATGTTCTCTCCTTAATCCCAACCACGGCATCCGCAGTAGTATGAATCAAACTCATACGCTCCGTGCGCCTCGAAACCCGAACACTTATCCTCTTTTAGAATCGCATTGATTCGGTTGAAGGGGCTGTGAGCGGCTAATGAATATCCGCACTTACACATCTTTGTGGCCCGTTCTGATCCTTCACCCCGATACTCGAAAAAGGCTAAAGTAAATGCAGAGGGTACGGTTTTACCGCAGTCATGGCATTTTGCTTGCCGGCCTGTAAGATCGGGCCAAAAATCTGCAACTTCAAAGCAGCTGCAGATCACACATGCAGGCTTTCCCTCGCAGGTAGCATTAGCTGTATGTCCGCATGTCATCATTTCATGCATTTTAAGCCTCGTATCCGTCCTCAAAGCGGGACATTAATTCATGGACAGCTTCATCAGCCGCGATACCGGCCTCTTTGGAATCATTCCAAGCCCAGGCCTGCAGGAAAGCTTTCATCCAGAAGTCCATTTTAGTTTCTTCTTTTACGACCACAGAGACCTTCCGGTTACTTCGACCCAAAAACGACATGGGTAGCGTCGCAGCGACGAGTCATGCTCGGCCT
>Ga0105103_10001971_pt1 | contig 10846 bp, 3 predicted proteins | sample PPLLaktember2015_2_FD_79107 | JGI IMG/M metagenome (GOLD analysis project Ga0105103, IMG submission 79107) | Freshwater sediment microbial communities from Prairie Pothole Lake near Jamestown, North Dakota, USA - PPLs Lake P7 Core (6) Depth... | ecosystem: Environmental > Aquatic > Freshwater >...
ACCGTTATCCTGTCGAACGAGCTGAACCCCTGCGGGAGAACACCGATGCGGGGGACAATTTCGTGTTTTTTCTTTGTGACGTCCATTCCAAGAAGGGTCACTTTTCCAGACGTGGGCGAGCGGATGGTATCGATGATTTCGACGGAAGTGGTCTTTCCGGCGCCGTTCGGGCCAAGCATGGCGAAGACCTCGCCTTTCCTGACGTTAAACGATATGTCGTCGACCGCCAGTAAATCCCCATAACGCTTCGTCAGTTTCTCGACTTCGATTGCGTGTTCAGTTTCTTCAGTCATGGTTCAACATTTTGTCAATACTGGGAACGGCATTAAAGATCTCCGCCAATCGTCTCATCGATATTGCCGATTAAAGAGGGCGATGGAAAGCCACGCCTTCCCGTGAGGAAGCGAACATGCCCATAAGGACGGACCGGCAGCTATGGCTGGGACACCCGCGCGCGGGTACCCGGTTGCCCCATCCACCGGCAGAGCCGCCGGAGCCTCCCGCACCCGCAAGCGGGTACCCGGCTCGCCGTGCTCGCTAGATAGATTTCCACGGGCTTGCTCGTGGAAATCTATGGGAAGCCGCACCAGGGCTTTCCGTGATAAGCCAATCGGAAAGGTATACCCTTCGTCTCCCCCTGCCGACTGATAGACAGTGATTTGCCGAGGGTCCACGAGATGAAACGCACATCCCAGGGCCTTGACAACGGCTTCCTTGATAGACCAGAGCAGGGCTGATGCCTTACCCAAATCTCCGCCTACCAATCTCAAGGCATGTTGAAGTTCTTGTGGGTGGAAGACCCGGAAAAAGGGGTATTCTCTTTGAAATTCATCGGTTCCTGCCACATCGATGCCAATGTCAGATTCATCTTCGCAGAGAGCAGCCCAGACTTTTCCTCCACCCTCGCTGAAGGAAATGGCCGGACCACGATATTCTCCCAAAAGTAGATGGGGCTTGCCAAGCAGGTCGCAAACCACCTGAACTGGGAAAACAGCTTTGTTGGAAGATTGAGAGCGTTTCCAAAGAGGACTTTCCATCGCCACGATGTGATCCCACAGAGTGGAGACGAGGCGGTGTTTGTCCCCTGCCCCGTTCGCCCCATACCCTTTGAGAGTTTCGTTGGCACACGGCACGGATGCATAGAAAACGGGTCTGTTTCCATGAACGAAACTCACGGAATGAACTGCTAATCCTTGGAAATCCTTTGCCACATCTTGCTCCTATCTTTCCTGATGTGCGTTCTTTCAAGTCCCGAAGGCTCAGTCAGAAACCCAGTGCATCCGAATACCATAAATCTGCATGATAGTGCGGTTTTGATCGTCAATCCCTCTTGCGTTCCAGGTGAGACCTTCGTCGTCCTGCGCCTGTATGCGGGCCTCCACAGTTATCTGTTCCCCGGCCCGGCATTTCCGAAAAAACCTCATCTCCCCGATCTCCATGGGAATCATAGATCGCTGCTCGAATGGGTCCGTTGCGGCCACGTGGAAGCCTACCAACTGCAAAAGGGCCTCGAAAAGATAGGGAGAGTATTGGTACCGGGAGTTCCGCAGATTTGTAAAATCACTTGTCTCTCGGTAGATGGTTCGGCCTCGTACCACCCCTGGGCCCGCACCGTCAATGAACTCCATCACGCGATACCTGCCTTCGAGGCCGGTGCTCTTTTTGTACCATTTAAGCACCTTTCTATGGTTCATGGGTTTCGTCCGCAGTTCGTCCAGCCGGACAGGAAAATCAGAAAATCCCTCCCCCGGAAGTCCTCTTCCTTCACCCCCGCCATCAAGAATTACTTGACCCTTGCAGTGGGGGGTGAAGTGGTCGGTCAACCGCCCGGCGGGCGAGATCTCCTGTATTGCTAGCGAAACGTCGCACAATACCTCCCGAACCCCGCTACCGGACCGGATACAGGAGATCCTGGAAGGCCGTGGAACCCCGGGAGGACATTGGATCATGTCCATGAGCTGTACCTGGCGAACTCCTCGTACCTGCAGGTGGGGATACAGGATCCGGGCAGCTTCCATAAATGTCTCAAGAACCATGGCGGCTGAGACCAAAGGATGCTTGACGAACTTGAAGGGTCTGTGATCCGCGATCCAAAGATCCTTCTCCAGGGAGAAGGATCTGAGGGCCTCCAGTTTTTCCCGGCGGATGTCCAGGTAGGAGATCCCTTCTATCATGGGGAAGTCCTCGGGGTTAAAGGAGACGGTTCCTCCACCTAGTTCTCCGGCAGGCGAAGGACGATTTGTATAGTTGAGCCGCGACGTCCTTACGGATGGCAGTTTCCTCATGAACATCACCCAATCGTCGTTAGCCGGGGCCACGAAGAGCTCCCGGCAGAAAAGTCCCGCAAGCTCATTTACATGAATGTACGCCGCGCCCTTCCGGATCATCAACTCCCGGATCTCGGGATCCTCGGCCATTCCTGCCCCCTCGACAGGGGGAAGCATCAAAGCCTTGAAGTGGATGGCGCTGTTTGTCCGGCGGAGGTTTCTGAGTAACGCAGACATCAACCGGTTGGCTGCAGCGTAATTTGACTGGCCAGGATTCCCCTGGATCGCAGCCGCCGAGGAGAGGCCCACGAAAAACCTCAAACCGGCCCCTTCCGCAGCCGAGAATAGATTCCAAGCCCCGAGGAATTTCACATCTGTGACCATGGAGAAATCATCCGGGGTCATTTCGCTTAAGGGGCTGTCCCTGAGGACACCGGCACCGTGAATAATCCCGTCGATCTTCCCATAACGGATTGCCACCTCGCCCATGATCGTGAGGACTTCCTCGCGGTCAGTCACATCGCACGTATAGTATGTAGCGTCAATCCCTGAGGAGCGTAGATCGGCCAGAGTCTGGGAGATTTCCGATGCCCTATGGTCGAGATTGAACCCCTCAGAAAACAAATGCTCGGGGTGCGACTTTGCGAAATTGATGTTTGGATCGAGAAGGGTCCTCCCCAGAAAGACCAGGCGGGGTCCGAAAGGCACAAGGCAACGGGCCAGGTGGGCGCTGATTCCCGTTGCTCCCCCGGACATGACCACAACGTCTCCAGGGCTTAGATTCAGGCTTGACGAACCCCTGAAGACCGACGGGGCCAAGTGCCCCTCCGAAGTGAATACCCTTCCATCCCGATGAATGATCTCCACCACTGTGCATCCTCTGTCCAGAGCATCGCGCATCGCATCGCGAAGGTCGGTATCCCGGTCGATTTCCAATGTGCGAAACTGGACCGATGGGTATTCCTGCGCTGCGCTTAAGAAAAGTCCAAGTATCCCTTCCGCCAGCAGCCGAACGGGAGCGCCCGTATCCTCCCCGGAATGGATAAGCACCACGAATTTCTTTGCCGATGATTGAAGAAATGCCTTCACGAGGAGAAAGAGCCGCCCAAGAAGCAGCGAAACATCCTCCATGCTCCTTAACTTTTCCGACCCGCTTTGATAGAGGTTGATGACCATACCAGCAAGGGGCAACAGGCCCGCTATTCTATCTACAGCCCTGGAGGACCCTTCATCGGTTCGAATGTCGTGACCTTCAATGCCTGTATCAAAGTTCCCTTGCAGAAATAGCATTGGAACCGTGTCAACACCGTAATCCAACAGGAGAATTTCCCGTGCCCTTCCGGCAATCCCGTCATCCCTGTCAGGCGAGAGAAGGAGGACTGGCTCGCCCGGGCTCAATTCCATGGGAATGGAGGCCGCCAACTCTACCGCGGCGTGGTTGAACACGAGCCGTTTTAAGCTCGCCTCATCCTCTGAAGACTTTAGGATTTCATCCCGCACTGGCTTGGTGTCAACAGCCTTAATGGCCTGCTGCAGACTGTTGCTTCCCTGCTTGGCGATAACCTTGGAGATCCTCTGGGCGATGTCCTTCACGGTCTGGACGCCTATAAAATCCTCCAATTCAATAGTGATCCCGAATTGGCGTTCCGCAGCATCCATGATAATGGGAAGGCGGCTGGATCGGATGGAGAGATCTCTTCTGAGATTCATATCGGGCTGAATCTCCTCCCTGTTGAATCCTGTGGAATCCATAATGATTCTAATAAGACTCTCCATAAGACTTTGATCCTCAGATGCCTCACCGGGGGTGGAAGAGACCTTTCCCGAAATGGAAGACGTGGAATCGAGAGGCAGGGGTGCCGGATTGGAGTCTGTAAACCCAACTTCCGACGTCAGTAACGAGGGCGCTGGGACGATCCGGTGAGTTTCGGGAGCTTTTCTGAATGCAGAGAGGGAAACAAACCTCGGTTCTTCGCTGACCTCCAAGTGGCCTTGAATGAAGAGCTGAGCAAGAGCGGTCTTGTAGGTCAGGCCCTCTGCGGAAGAAAGGCATGTCTGGATACATGTCGATTCAGGAAGCGTGTCTCCGATTAGATTGCTTAATGTTTCACCAGGGCCCACCTCCACGAAGAGCCGGACTCCGTGGTCATTCCAAAGGGTCTGGACATTATTCATCCAGTGGACGGTTGATTCCAGGTGGGCCATGAGGATTCTCCTGATCTCATGGGGATCTGATGGATAGGGTGTCATGGTCGTGTTGGAGATGACGGGAATCTGCGGGGAATGAAATGGAATGGAGGCAATGTACGCCTCGAGCTCATCATGGATGACCTGCATGATGGGGGAGTGAAAGGCCATACTGACCCGCAAGAGGGTGGCACGGTAGCCCGTTTCTTTCAATTTTTTGCACAGATCTTTGACCGCCTCTGTGTTGCCGCTCAGGACGATCTGGTTCGGTGAGTTGATGTTGCCGATATGAACATTCTCCCGTCCCTTGAGCATCTCTTTCAATAGATCCATGGGGGCGTCCACGGCCGCCATGACACCGGGGTCCACATGCATGCCGGCGGCCTTGTCCATACAGAGGGCCCTCTTGTTCACGATCCGAAATCCGTCCTCCGCGGAATAGACACCGGCCAGACACAAGGCGGTTAGTTCACCCAAGCTATGGCCGGCCATGGCCACAGAGTGGATACCAAGGGCAGTGAGGTGTCGGGCCATGGCGTGTTCCATGGCAAACATTGCTGGTTGCTGCCATCGGGTCTTCTGAAGGTTCTCCTCTCGATCGTAGAACAATAAGTGAAGGAGGTCAAAGTCCGCAGCAGCAGCAGCCCTATCCATCCACTCCCTGATGACGGGAAAGGATTCATAGAGTTCTCGTCCCATTCCTCCATATTGTGACCCCTGTCCGGGGAATACAAGGGCAAGCGGAAGGGCCGGCAGATCTTCGTGGTTCACAAAAATCCCTTGATGCGCCAGGGACCTCAATGCCTTAGGTGAGGCGATGACCGATTCGGCAAGGGGGGCTGATCTCTCGATGACGCTGAGTGCCTCTTCTTCGGATTGGGCAACGACGGCCATCCGACAGGTACGGCCTTCCATCTCGGTCCGGAAGAAAGAGACGCCCTGGAGCGTGGGAGTTCCACACTCCTTCTCTTGATCAAGACCGGTTTCTCTGTCCGGTGAGACCAGGATTGTATCCACTTCATCCATGGACTGCTCCACCTGTACAACGTAGTTGGAACCTCCAAACCCGAAAGCGTTGACTTGAAGCCTTCTTGGCTTGCCGGCCACGCACTTCCAATCAAGTGGCTCCGGGGTGATGAGGAAGCCCGATCCCTCCAGTTCGATTTCCGGGTCTGGATGCATATAATTGAGGGTGGGAGGAAAAACCCCGGCCTTCATGGCCGTGACTCCTCGAATGAGGTTATTAATGCCGGATGCGCCCAGCGTGTGTCCGATCTGGGATTTGAATGAGGTGATCACGGTGCGCTTGGAGGAATTGAAGACGGCCTTCAGGGCGCGGACCTCCTCCACATCTCCTTGCCGGGTGCTCGTGGCATGGCATTCCACCAAGTCCACTGCATCGGGCCCATAGGGTATCCCTCGGAAAGAGGCGCGAATGGCCATCTGTTGGGTGACATTGGAGGATTCCACCATGCCCAGATTGTTGTTACTCGCTCCCATGCCGGTCACGAAGGCTTGAACAAAGGCCCCTCTTGCACGGGCCAGACTTTCCCGCTCGATGACAATCATTCCCCCACCTTCTCCGAGTACCATCCCGTCTCTTTCAGCATCGAAGGGGCGAGAGGTTTCGTGAGCGGGTTTTTCCTGTCCAGACAGCCCGTAAAGTGCTCCCAGCGCCGAGAATTCCAGAAAATGCAAGTGAGTGAGATTATCTTCACCCCCTCCGACTATGGCGGCATCGATGATGCCATTCCTGATCATCTGGATGGCGCTGTAAAGTGCGACCAGCGAGGTAGCGCAGGCTGCAGAGACAGAATAACTGGGCCCTGTGAACCCATACCGGTTACAGATGAAACCGGCCGCTGCGCAGTTGAGTCTGCCCAGGAGCGTGGTGTCATCCGGGGTCGTGCGTCCGGACTTCACCTCTCGTTCGATGGCGCTCTCCTGATCCGGCGTGAGCTGAACGGCCCTTTTGACAGCGCCAAGGATATCATGAACGTACGCCCTGATGATCATACTGGTGAGGGTGCCCGCAGCCTCACCCGAGTTTTGGGAGATGAGGACTCCGATTCGTTCGCGTGGGATGTCCGAATCAAGGATACCGGAGGCCCGGATGGCTTTGTCCGCCAGCCACATGGTGACCCTTGTCGCTTCGGTCATGGTCCGAAAATCATGGGGAGGAATCCCTAGTTCATTGCGGGAGACATGAAAATCTAAGAAGGCGCCAACCTTACAGTAAGTCTTATCCGGAACCTGCGGCCGGGGATCATAAAAAAGCGCGTGATCCCACCGCGAAAGCGGAACCAATGTTATCCCGCTCTTCATTGCCATGCTTGCAGCCCAGACTTCCTCCGGGCTCCTCCCCAGGGTATTGAGTATGCTCATCCCGGTGATAGCAATCCTTTGGGAATCGTCTCTGCGGGGGGCGACTCTCTTCAGTTCACCTCCGGCACCGTAGGATGGAGTTTCAGGGATTTTCCCGATCGATCCCACAAGGGGCTGATGCAGCGCAAGAGGGCCATCTGCCAGCTCTCGGTGAAAAAACTGCAGCTTCTGGACTTCACGGATGAGGCCGGCGCAGGCCCCACTCATGAATTGCCCGCGTTCCAGACAGTCCTGCTCATCCAGAGCCACACCGCCTGGTCTGTCCATGCCTCGGGCCGCAGTGAAGAGGCTCCCGGCGGCCATTTCCTCCATTCTCGTCCGAAAAGAGGTTTCATCCTGCCGACCTGCTGCATACTCCCTCTCCAGGGATAAGATAGCTGCCACTTTAGGGGTCCTTAAAGATCGCACCCGGAGCCCGGTGTGCCGGCCCGAAACGGCCGTCCCCCCTGGAGGCGCTTCCAGGACCATCCGTTGATAGAACGCTGTCAAGGCCCGCGTTTCAACTATCTCCTTGGTGGCCAGGTAGGCGGTGCCCATCTGGATGGCGTCCGCACCAAGCATGGCGGCTAAGAATGCGGTCTCCCGATTGAAGATTCCCCCTGCAAGGATCACACGACAGTTTTGGAATAGGGATGGCGCACGCAGCTTGAGATCCAAGAGCATTTGAGCCAGCGTGAGTGTACTATGCTGGCCCACATGACCGCCGGCCTCATATCCCTCGCAGACCACGTACCGGGCGCCAGCTTCAAGGGCGAGCCTCAACAGGGCCTCATCAGGAGCGATATACATTACACCTATGCCGCATTCTATTAATTCTCTTAAAGGAGAGAGATCGCCACCTGCAATCACGACAAAACGGGGCCTCTTTTTCTTTATCCAGGCCAGTTGCGTCGCCCTGAAAGGGTTTTCTACTAAAGAGACAATATTCACCGCATAAGGTCGTTCTCCCATTATCTCCGGAAGGCGTCCGAGCCTCCGGTCAAGGGTTTCCTCGTCCATCAGGCCAAGGGCGATGGTGGGTAAGCTACCGGCGTCGGCAACTCTTGAGGCAAACTCCGGGACATCGGTGATCCAGGACATGGCGCCCTGAATAAAGGGGTAGAGGGTTCCCATCTCTTTGGCTACAGGGCTGTCCAGAAAGCAATCCTTTTTTGCCTCAGCGAGGCGGCATAAATTACGAATTTCGTCCATGAAGGCTTTCACGGCTTGCTCGCCTCCGGCCCCAAAACGCGCAACGAACGACGCAGCAAAGGCGGCTTCCACGCCCAAAGGAATGACCTCGTCCTGACCGAAACGGCTCTCCAGAGGGTGGAGGGCCCTGGCAAGCACCTGATTAGCGAAGAAACGGCGGCTATCGTCGGTGATCTCTGCTCCGTAGAGCGAGTCCTCGAAGGCCTCGATCTCCTTGTAGGCACGCGAGTTTCCTTTGTTGAAAAGGCGACAGGGCACTTGCAGATCCAGGCCGACCAGATCGGTAGAATCCAGGCGGAGTTTAGAGATCCGCTCGCGTTGAACATCATCAATGGCAACCAGATCTGTCAGCCAATGGACGCTCTCGAAAACGATCCCCCTTGCCCCGGTTGTCAGGAATGCCGCTGCCGCCTCAGGTGTGGAGACGCCTCCCCAGATGAGGATATCGAGAGGCTTTGAGGGGGTGCGCACCATTTCCTTGACCATAGAATAGAGAGCCATGGTCGTCTCGCCGCTCACGAATCCGGAGGCCTCGCATCCTTTCAAGACGATGCGCCCAATGCCCGAGACGTCCTTCAATATCCCTGCCAGGAGATTCGTGTCACCGATGATTGGAAAACAACGGTGGTTTTCCGACAATTCCTTTAATCTCTGCAGAACGATAGAAGGATCACTTTGAAGAAGCTGGGGGTGGAACTCTACCCAGATGTTGTGGATCGCTGTTTCCTTCAATAAAGGTCCCAGGGATGGATCAAAGAAGGCAGTCGCAGATATCTTGATATCCCTGACCTGGCCGGCAGGGTCAGCCTTTCGCAAAAAAGAACGTAACCCCTCCACTCCCATCCTGGAAAAATCAAAAACGGCTCTGCTCCCTGTACGCTCGGCCATTTGAATCACCGATGGAGCGATCTCCTCTGGCCGCCAGACGAAACCAATGATAGAAATCAGATGCTCAGCCACTATATCCAACCCCTTCCTCCAAGGCGATAGGTTTACCCTTTGAAACTGTCAAAGGGGCTTGCGTCGCCCCCTCACCCGGCAAAGCCGTGTGGGCCTCCCCTTCTCGCTCGCCGTGCAAGCTGAATAGTAGATTCCGCACCCGTGCCAAACCACCACAGGTACCCGGGCGCGATCCCAGCAGAGGACCCCTGGGCGTGAGCCTGCGGGAATCTACAAAGATTTTCTGAAAATGCGATATTTCTTGCATGTTTTTGCGCCGGCTTCCTCTATCAATGAGTTGATCGACTCGTTGTCCGCCAGGGTCCATCCCAACTCCAGATAACGATATTTCTCTTTTTGCCGCACAACGTCAAATATGTGGTGAAAGGCTAACATGGGGAGTCCCAGTTGTTGGTACTTCTCCTTGATCCCGAAGATCAAACATCTCAATCCCTTGATCTCGCGCCGATATATGAGGTACTTTAGCAAACCCATCGGGCCGATCTGCCCGTTGAACCGCTTGAGCAAAGGGTTGATGTCAGGAAAGATCACGCAGGCAGCCGCGGGTTCATTCTCATAATAGATGAAGAAGACTAAGTCCGGATCCACGAATTTCATGACGTTCTTTTGAATATTTCCCATCTCATTTTCGCTCAGGGGGACGAAACCCCAGTTGTCTGACCAGGAGGCGTTATATATCTCTCTGATCAGAGCAAACTCAGCGTCCACTTTGTTTGGATCAGAGGCTCTGATGTGGACACCTTTTTTTTGGGAGATCCGTTCAGCAAGACGATCCATCCACCCGGGAAACCGATAATCGTCCTCTATCAGGAATGCCAGCAGGTCCTTTTCTTTCACGAAGCCGCACCTTTCGACCAACCCCGGGTAGTAGGGCGGAGTGTAAGACATCATCAGAGTGGGTGGATAATCGAATCCCTCGATGAGCAAGCCCACTTCGTAATTGGTGGATGGGCTGAGGGGGCCCCTCATAAAGGTCATTCCTTTCTGAATAGCCCACTTCTCTGCGGAAGAGAAGAGCGCCGCTGTGGCCTCCCGATCGTCAGTACATTCGAAAAATCCCCAAATGCCCATTTTTTCTCTGTGGAACTCGTTATAGCGACGGTCTATGATGCCCGCGATCCTTCCCACGGTCTCCGAACCGCGTCGGGCCAGGAAGAGGATACGTTCGGAAAACTCCCAAAAAGGGTGTCTGCGGGGGTCCAACATCCGGCGAACCTCCTCCTTAAGGGGGGGGACCCAGTTGGGGTACCCGGCATAGACCCTCCATGGCAGGTCAACGAAGTCCTTTAATTCCGATCCCCCTTCCACTGCAACAATCTCTATGCCGGCCATAATAGTTCCCTTCGAGAGCTTTCACCGAAACGTTATAAGTTAGCATGTACAAAGTCTTGACGCAAATTTCTAAGGCAGTTAGAGGCTACTCTTCAACTTGTTTTCGTATTCTTTCAACGTCTGCATGCTTCACATATATAGGGATTAGAAACCATAGGGGATGGAATCCATATCCTCCACACACCATTTCTTGAATCGCGTCTTCTTTCGTCCATCCTTGCTCTACCACTCTAAACATGGCGATCATGACACCCACTCTATCTGCACCACGCGAACAGTGTAGTAAAAAAGGCCCGTTTTCCCTTTTACGGATTATCCGCAGAACTTTTACTACATCTGCATCTTTAATATGCCATACTTTTACGCTCAACTCTTCAACGCGTAATCCTGTCCCCTTGATCACATCAGAATCAAAATAAAACGCCCGCAGGTTTATTATGGTCTTTATCCCCAGTTTATCAAGGTTCTTCATCCCTTCCCCGGTTGGCTGCTTGCTTCTATACAGATAATCGGTGACCTTATAA
>Ga0105103_10001973_pt1 | contig 10842 bp, 6 predicted proteins | sample PPLLaktember2015_2_FD_79107 | JGI IMG/M metagenome (GOLD analysis project Ga0105103, IMG submission 79107) | Freshwater sediment microbial communities from Prairie Pothole Lake near Jamestown, North Dakota, USA - PPLs Lake P7 Core (6) Depth... | ecosystem: Environmental > Aquatic > Freshwater >...
ATGCTCTTCATATCGTCATTCAGTTCCACAGCTAAATAATCACCTCCCCCGTTAAAATATATGTAAGCTTTCTGGTCATCATCAATGAATAAACAAGGGTCATTTGCATAAGGCTTGGTCCATAAAGGCCCACCTATTTCATCTACAAAGGGGCCTGTTGGTGAGCTGCTAACAGCCAATCCAATACCCATCCATTTTGTGCTATTTTTCGGATTCACCCGGTCTTTTATTCCGGTTCCGGCAGGAAAACAAAAATAATATTTCCCATTTTTATAAGCACAGTCGGGAGCCCATGCGTAATTATCAGCCCAGGAAACCTCATTTAGTGTTAAACAGGGACCATGATTCGTCCAATTTAATAAATCGCTTGTAGAAAATACATACCAATCCTTCATATAAAAATCAGGTTGGCATTCCACATCATGCGATGTATACAGGTATAATTTTCCATCTTTCCAGACATGGCCTGAAGGGTCTGCAGTCCTGATATTATCACCAAGTTCTAATGGGTTTTGACCGTAACTAATTAAAACATTCGAAGCACCTAGCACTAATAGACTCAATAAGAAAAACTTCATGGTTTCAGTTATTTTTTAATTTTAGCATACAAAATAGATAATCGCCAACTTTTTGCCTAAAACAAAAATAAACTTAATATTTTCATTTCGTTTATTTATTTTAAATATTTATTACTTTCGTTTTTAACTTAATCCAAAATAACACCATGAAAAATAAATGGTCTTCCAAATGGATTGCAGGAATTATCAAAATAAGTTGTATGTTTTTGCTATCCCCACTGCTCTTACAAGCCCAATCTGTTGCAGTACCCGATGGATTTGCAGCCTATGCAGGAACAAAAGGCGGCGGAAATGCTGCCCCGATAACCGTTTCTACACCATCTGCTTTTTATACAGCAGTTGGCAATAATGATTCGTCCGTTATTATTGTTGATGGAAAGCTAAATGTTGGTAATATATCAATTGGTTCTAATAAAACAATTATAGGGGCAAATTCTGCCTCAGGCTTGTATGGAGGCAGAATATCTGTCAAGGGGAGCAATTATATTTTTCAAAACCTTATTATTGGCCCATCAAGTACTGACGCCATGGAAATCTCCGGTGGCACCAAAGTATTTATCACTAAATGTGAATTTTATGATGGGGCTGATGGGAGCCTTGATATAGTCAGACAATCAGATTTTGTAACTGTTTCCTGGTGCAAATTTTATTATGTAGATCAAACTGCACATAGGAATACCATGCTCATAGGTAACGGTGATGATGTAACTGCCGATCGTGGAAAACTGCATGTAACTTTGCACCATAACTGGTGGGGACAAAATTGCGACCAACGTATGCCACGTGTCCGATACGGTCAGGTTCATATTTACAATGAGTACTATGGGGCACCGTCAAATGCTACTTACAATATTGGTGTTGGATTTGAAAGTCAAATATTTTCTGAAAGCAGTTATTTTGATACCCAGAAGATGCCCTGGAGATATCAGGAAATATCTACCGGCGGAAAAATATCCTGGAAAAACCATACTATGGTAAACACTACAATTCCAACAGATATTCCGAATTCAATAACCTTTAATCCTGCAAGCTATTATTCATATACCGTTGATACCTCTGTTGATGTTAAAAATATTGTCATGGCTGGTGCAGGCAACTTTGTTGGCCCGATAGTACCTGTTACAGGGGTTTCCTTAAGCGAGGATTCAATAAAAGTAATTACCGGGGGTACTTATCAACTAACCGCAACCATAGATCCTCATGATGCTACTTATAAAAGTATACGATGGAAATCAAGTAATACTTCAATTGCAGAAGTAAGCCAGGCGGGACTTATTACAGGAATTGCTGATGGTGTGGCATATATAATTGTTACCACAAATTCAGGAGATTTTACAGATACCTGCCTTGTGTTTGATACTACCGTTTATGTACCGGTATCCGGAGTAAAAATCAGTCCGGCAAATTCAATCATTGGAAATGGGTCCTCACTTAAACATATTGCCTTAATATCCCCTTCCAATGCAACAAATAAAAAAGTTACATGGAAAGTCGATAATTCTTCAATATTAGAAATAGATACAACCGGACTTGTAAAAGGACTTGAATTAGGTTCGGCTAAAATTATTGTTACCACTGAAGAAGGTGGCTTTAAAGATTCAACCATTGTGAGTGTATTGGAGAATTCACTACCCATACCGCTGATCAGTCTTAATTTTACGGAAGGTTCAGGGCCTTCGGTATCAAATGCAGGTTCTGTTCCCCAAAACTTTATCAAATCAACACCCCCGGTATGGTCTGGAAATGTGCCTGAAAATGGGGGCGACTATTCACTGGATTTCGGAACTACTTTAGGGAATTACTATTTAGAAAGTACTTCTGTGATTAGTGAATTGGCCGGGTTAAAGAATTTTACTGTTACAGGATGGGTAAATAACCGTAGTTCAAACATAGGATCCGGAGGGAACCGAATAGTTTCATGGATAAACAACGGTGGGAATGGTGTTGATCTAGTTTATTTTTCTAATGGCAGATTAATAGTCGGGATAAATCAGTGGCCCGACAATTCAATAGCAATCAGCAATGAGGAAAAAATAACTACAGATATAAATGCTTCGGCATCCAACTGGAAGTATTTTGCAGTGACCTACCGATCTTTAACAGGCAGCCTGAACATTTGTTTTGGCGATAACCTCACTGTTGCTGAGCAAGATACCACAATAATTTATAACCAGGGTATTGTTGGCAGCAGCATCGGTAAACTGGCAATCGGCCATTTCAACATAGAGTCGCAAAGAACCAGCCGCACCGACAGAATGTTCAGGGGACTGATAGATCAGGTGGCAATATATGATTCTGCATTAACACTTCAACAAATACGAATAGACCAATTTAAAGGTGTAATTTTAATTCCTGTCAGTAATATTAGCTTGTCACCTTCTGAAGACACTATAAATGTCGGTTCAGGTATACAGTTAATAGCAACCATATTGCCTTCAAATGCTACCAATAAAAAAATAAAATGGAATTCTGACAATCCGGCAATAGCGACTGTCGATTCAACAGGCCATATTATGGGTGTTGCCCCCGGGAAAGCGGTAATTACGTCTACCACACTGGATGGAAATTACACTGCTAAATCTGCAATAGATGTTGTGCAGGTTACAGATGTTAAACAAAACTCTTCAGCACCGGTATTTCAAATATACCCGAATCCATTTTCCAACCAAATTTTCATACCTGTTTCTGAGAATGCCCCGATACGCAGAATAGAAATTTTAAACATCGAAGGACAGGTATTAAAAGTTCTTGAATTAAATGAGCTCACTAATGGTATATTACAAGTAGATATTGATGTACCTGGAAATATTTTTGTAATACGAATTTTCAATGAAACAAATGTATTTACCAAGAAAATTATCAGATTGTAATCTAAATTAACTTTAACAGATTATATGGTGCTAAATTATAAATACATAACTCAAATATTTAAAAAATAAGCCACTCCGCGTGCCGCTGAAGCTCCAGCGGAGGCGCAAATACACGAATATAAAGAGGCTGTGTAAAAAGGTTAAAATCTTAACATTTTTCCTCTTTGATTCTCTGTGACTTCTCTGTGAAACTCTGTTTAACAATAATTTAAAATAATTACACAGAGAACCACAGAGGTTTTATGGAGAACCACAGAGACTTTTTACACAGCCTCTTTATTCGTCTTTTTTAACAGATAATTCCACTAATATGAGTTGTATATATCGTCTATTAATTTTCATATTGGTTGTAATACCGCATTTTAGTAATGCCCAATCAACCATTGAACTTTTTAACCGAAAGGATTTAGTCGGTTGGTATGCTTACGAACCAGAATCTGGAAAGCATGAGAATGCATTGGAACTATTTAATGTCGATCATCAGATGATCCGTTTATATGGTGATAAAGCAGGTTACTTAATGTCTGAGCAAACGTTTCAGAATTTTAAGTTAACTATTGAGTTCAGATGGAATACTGATTCAACTTTTACCAGGAAAAGCAATAAAAAGAATAGTGGGGTGATGTACATGGTACCTTCAGAAATACATGATACACTGTGGCCAAAAGGCATTCAATTTCAGATAAAAGAAGGTGCTACAGGAGATTTTGTTTTGCTTCAGGAAGTTACAATTCAAATTAAGGGCGATAGAACAGAACCAGGGAGAAGTGTGGTAGCTAAATGCTTTGAAGATGCAACAAGTCCTGTCGATGAGTGGAATACCATTGTAATTACATCAGCTGATGGTAAAATAACACAAGAGCTTAATGGTAAACTGGTTAATGAAGGAGTAAATCCTTCTGTTTCAGAAGGTCGGATATTATTACAATACGAAGGATATCCCATTGATTTCCGAAAAGTATTAATTGAGAAATAATAAATATGGTATGCCCTTAATCCACAATAAAACTAAAAAAATGAAAAGAAAAATTACAATTTCCCTATCTCTGCTGATTTTCAGTATGGGATTACTCCAGGCACAAGCATGGAATGTGTATAATGGTAGTCAGATACCTACTTCGGTTGCCGGATGGGAGGTAAATGCTGATAATCCGGGAGCTAATATGGCAGAACAAATAGTAAATGATACCATATATCCAGGAAATAAATCTTTCTTGTATATACAACCAGATAATTTCAGAACAGATGGAGTTACTCCGGGAGCCCGCAGGTTTTACAGACAGAATTTTACAGATTTGAACCCTGAAATTACTATTGTTGCAAGAATTAAAGGGTTGGCTATTGATTCGCTTGTTGGTGAATTAGCCAATTTTATTGAGTATTCTGAGTTTTCAACAACCTATAATGTTAGGGATGCCATGAGAATTGTTGCAGACGATAGCACTATAAAATTAGATCGTGCCAATGTTAATGTACATGTCAATGCTGATTTAAACCAATGGCATACTTATCGTATCACCTTCTCTGCGAAAGACAGTATTTCGAATGTTTATTTTGATGAAGATGCTACACCGATACTAACAGGTAAATCAGCTATAAATGGTGACCAAAATTATCTCCGTTTTGGCGATGGTGGTAGTGCCAGAATTGGAGGTTATACAGATTACTTTCTTATAGACACAACAGGTGCTTATGCTCCTGGCGAAGGTGCAGCCATACCAGCCAAACTTATACCTTCAAATCCTCATTTGATTGCAAAATGGAGTTTTGAAGAAACAGTTGGTCTGGTAGCAGATTCAGGATTGATTGGACTAAATGGCGCTCTTGTCGATAGTGGAAGTGTTACAAGGATTAACTGCGGAGTAGGTCAATCTCTTAACTTAACTAATGCTGCAAAAAACAGTGCAAGAGTTCAAGTTCCGGATAATCCATATATTGATTTTGATGCAACAAATAGTTTTTCAATATCTGTGCTCGCTAAGGGCGATTATCTTTTGAATAGTGTTGATTCCTGGCTAGTGGCAAAAGGAGTACTTGAAGGTAGCTTCGGTAACTTTGGCCAATGGTATGGAATAGAAATGAAATATTCAGAAATAGGTTCAGGTTCAATGACATATCAGTTAAGGTTTATAGTTGATGATCGAATCACTAAAACTGTAGCTGTAACATATGGAATTGATACCCTTTGGGATAATAATGTTTGGCATCATATTGTTGGAGTGCGTGACAGAGCTGAGGATTCATTGAAGTTATATCTGGACGGTGTTTTGGTCGGGTCAATAGGGGATGCAACAAATTCAACAATCAATACTACCGGCCAACCATTAATTATTGGCAACTCGACCAATGCCACAAACATTTTTAAAGGAGCTATTGATGAAGTTGCTTTTTACAATAAGGCTTTAACTGCCTCGGATGTTACTAATTTACATAATTCCCTTAAAACTTCGGGCGATTGTGCTACTACAGATTCACTTGGTATTATTCATGTTAGCGGTATTGAAGTATACTCACATGCGGGGCGCGATACTGTTGAGGTTGGAAAACAAATGCTAATTGTAAAAAGAACTATTCCTGCAAATGCATATATAACATCTGCAGTATACAATGCTGAACCTTCTTCTATTGCTACTATTAATAAATATGGTAATCTAACCGGCGTTTCTCCAGGAAAAGTTATTGTAACAGCTACATCTGATGACCTTTTTGCTGTTAAAAGTAACGACCTGGAAATAACAGTAGAAGCACCTGTTAGTGGTATTGAATCCATTACAGCTCAAGGATTAATTGTCTATCCAATACCTGCAAGCAACAGCCTGAATATTCAGTTAAACGACAACTTCATGGGAGAAACTCTCAGAATTTCTGATATTTCTGGCCGCGAAGTAATTAAAACAGTTGTTAACCAAAACTTAATGACTATTGACGTTAGTGAACTAAACAAGGGTATTTATATCGTTTCAATAAAAAGCGATAGTAATTCTACTATAAAACAGATTGTTATTGAATAAATCCGTCTTGTTTACTAAATTAATTAGTTAATCGCTAAGCCATGCGTTCGGCAGGTAAACCGGACAGGTAGGAAATCAAGAGCAAACAAAGCTTCTCCTGCGCTTATTAATTTTTAATAACTATCAGGATGTCGGATAAACCTCATCCTGATAGTTATTAAAATTCAAATTTCTAATCTGTCAAAGTGGAACTAACTTAATATATTTTTATAAAGTGACTCTTACTAGTGTTATGTTAAGCATAAATAAACAAAACCCAAACAGCGCATTTTATCATAAAATTAACTGATAAGGGCGAACCCCAAATAACAAGGTATAAAAGGATAATGGTTACCATCGTGCCCTTACGAATAAAAAAATAAAATATTATTTCGTATATTTATTATTTATTTCGAATATTTTCATTTTTATTTGTGATTCAAAAAACTTATTAAACTATGTTTGGATTATATAGATTAATCTTTTTCCAGATCACCGTATTTTTTTTTAATACACTCTTCTTAACTGCCCATTGTAGTCCTCAACCGGAAATTCAAAAACCTCGGATTATAGTTTGTTCTGATATTGGAGGAACTGACCCTGATGATTTCCAGTCAATGATACATTTATTTATGTATGCTGATCAATTTCAGATAGAAGGGCTTATTTCTTCTCCTTTCGGATTGGGAAAAAAAGATAGTATATTGAAAATAATTGATCTGTATGAAAAAGACTATAGTAAACTGAGTATCCGGTCGAAAGCATTTCCATATCCTGATTCACTCCGGAAAATTTGTAAGCAGGGAGCAATACAGGAAGCACCATTTAAAGGCTATACTTTACCAACTGAAGGTTCAGAATGGATTATAGATTGCGCCGGGAAAAAAAGCAATCAACCTCTGTGGGTACTGGTTTGGGGTGGTTTGGAAGATCTTGCACAAGCACTGCATGACGCACCTGGTATTAAAAAGAGTATCAGGGTATATTGGATTGGGGGGCCCAATAAAAAATGGAGCATTAATGCTTATGCTTACATTGCAGAGAATCATCCCGACTTGTATATGATTGAAGCCAACGCCACATACCGTGGCTGGTTTATGGATGAAGGTTCAGCGGATAACTTAAAAGGCAACATATATTACGATAAGTATATTCAGGGTAATGGAGCTTTAGGTAAAGACTTCAAAAACTATTATAATGGAAATATAAAAATGGGCGATACCCCTTCTCTGGCCTATATGATGAATGGCAATCCTGACAATCCTGAAGGTGAAAGCTGGGGCGGTAGTTTTATCCCGATTAATAGAAGTTCAAGGACTATTTTTGAACGTAATTCAACCATATCCGATACAATAGCAAGTTACTCGACCCTTGAATGGAGGTTTAAGGGCCCTGAGCTGGATTTGCCGGATGATTCAGCTTGCTTTATATTGGAAATAAGCAGACAAAGGTGGCCCGGTTATTATTTGGGCAATGGCGTTTATGGTGTAAGGTATTCTTCAAAACAACCTGAAATATGCAAGTATGTTACAAAAAGTTCTATTCCTGAACTCAACGGACAAAATGGGGAATTTGTCAGCATTATTCCCTGGCCAGGCATACCCACTGGTAATGATTTTCAGGTAGGCCCTAATTGGTATACTGATCGTCCGGATACAAATTTATTTATTGGCATACAGCAAGGTGCAAAAACTGTATCAAAATACCGGTCAGAATTTTTAACCGATTGGGCCGAAAGGTGGACATGGTTAAAATAAAAGCCATTTAAAAAATCATTTTAATGAAATTCAAGTATTTAATAATTATTTTGGTATTCATTTCTGAGATTATTGGAAATTCTCAGGATAATCTAAAAAATGAAATCCTGGATTTTCAACAACTTAAGTGGAGATGGATTGCTGCCAATATGCCTGTAATGAGGTTTCTTCAGGATATTATATCTAACAGCCCTGAGATCGGCTCATTGAAAATATCCGATGAAAACAAAGCGAAAGCTGAAAAGGCCTATCAAAACGGTATTCAATGTATCCTGAAAACTCAGATAGTTATAGATAACAAATCGACTGTATGGTGTGCGCAGCATGATGAAAAGACTCTGGCTTCGGCCAATGCCCGTTCATATGAATTATAAATTAAAATACAATACCATGAAACTTTTAATACAGATTTTGATTCTGGCATACAGCTTTACAGCGTATTCCCAAACCAAGTCAATTCAAAAATCAGATCCTCTGATTGAATCACTTCCGGAAAAAACTGGAATGTCTTCTGAACGTTTGTCCAGAATAGATTCTATATGTGAACAGGCTGTCTCTAACGGGGAAATACCTGGTGCTGTAGCGCTAATAGCAAGAAATGGTAAAATTGTATTCTGGAAAGCTTACGGAATGGCCGATAACGGGAGTGGGAGGACAATGAAGAAGGATGATATCTTCCGCATTGCATCTATGAGTAAAGCAATTACAGCAACTGCAGTAATGATGCTTTGGGAGGAAGGTAAATTCAGGCTTGATGACCCCATCTCAAAATATATTCCTGAATTTAAGAATCCTCAGGTTTTAAAGGAATTTAAGTATAAAGACACCAGCTATACTACAGTGCCTGCAACAGGTGAAATTACTATACGTCAACTTTTAACCCATACATCCGGCCTTGGCTATGGAGAAATAGATAAAGACGAGAGGTTTAAACTTATTTACAAAAAGGCAGGAATAACTGATTTATTTACTACTGAACGTATCAGTATTGGAGATAACATTAAAAAACTGGCACAATTGCCACTGCATCATAATCCTGGCGAAAAATTTACTTACTGCGAAGGACTAGATGTACTGGGCTATTTTATTGAAGTAATATCTGGCAAACCATTCGATATTTTCCTAAGGGAACATTTGTTTGATCCACTAGGCATGACAGATACATGGTTTTATCTGCCTGAAAGTAAAGCTGAGCGACTGGTTTCGGTACAATACAAATATGAAGAGAAGAATTGGTTAAATTACCCCGTTACCTTTTACGATCCGGAATATCCCATTAAAGGAGAAAAAACTTTTTTTTCAGGTGGAGCAGGTTTATGCAGCACTGCAAAAGATTATGCTACTTTTCTACAGATGTATTTAAATGGAGGGGAGCTTAATGGAAAACGGTTTCTGAGCAGGACGACAATTCAAACCATAATGCAAAACCAGACTGGCGATTTGTATGGAACAGGAGCAGGCAAGCATTACGGCCTAGGGTTTGGGGTTACCAATGAAGAAGGCCTTACAATTGGTGGCCGTGGAGGTATTGGAACGCTATTTTGGAGCGGTTATTTCAATACCGATGGGTTTGCCAATCCGACTGAAAATCTGGTTGGAATATTAATGAAACAAACACAGGGTATTGGTTCCGATGATACAAGCTGGCAATTTAGGTTACTTTCATTTCAGGCTATTGATGATTGATAAGGTTTTATAGAGAATTTTTATGACTATGCTGGTAATATATAGCCACACGCTGACGAAATGGTCCCAGGAGCAACATACTACATTAAACATTTTACTATTAACCCTATGTAAATTGATAATGAATTAATTCACTACCAAAAAAAGAGAAAACTATGATCTCAGGAATAAAAGTCAAAACAACAATACTTACCCTTCTTCTTATCACAATCTCACTTTTTGCCTCAGATAAAATCAGACTTTTTGTTTTAACCGATATCGGTGGCGATCCGGATGATCAAATGTCTATGGTGCGGTTAATGGTTTATACAAACCATTTTGATATCGAAGGTCTTACTGCCACTGCACAAAATAACAATAATGTTGAACCCGAATATATCCATAAAATCGTTTCGGCATACGGAGAAGTGCGGGATAATTTGGAAAAACATGAACCAGGTTTTCCATCCGTTGACAACCTTAAAACATACATTTCACAGGGACTTCAGTTTGATGGAATGGATGGGGTAGGTGAGAAAAAGGACTCTCCGGGATCAGAATTATTAATAAAAGCTGTTGATAAGGAGGATGAAAGACCATTATGGGTAACAGTATGGGGTGGTCCCAATGTACTGGCGCAGGCTCTTTGGAAAGTTCGCAAAACCAGGTCGCCCGAGCATTTGGCAAAATTTGTTTCAAAACTCCGCGTCTATGCAATATCTGACCAGGATAATAGCGGCCCATGGATTCGAAAAGAATTTCCTTCACTGTTTTACATAGTCACTCCAGGGATAAATGCCGGAGGCGGATTTCACCATGCCACCTGGATTGCGATCGGTGGCGATAAGTTTCATGGGCGATTTGATGGGGCCGATTTTTCCCTTGTTACTAATGAATGGCTCGATAAAAATGTCAGGTATAAAGGGCCCCTTGGAGCTGTGTATCCCCACTGGCAATTTATGATGGAAGGAGATTCCCCTTC
>Ga0105103_10001975_pt1 | contig 10837 bp, 9 predicted proteins | sample PPLLaktember2015_2_FD_79107 | JGI IMG/M metagenome (GOLD analysis project Ga0105103, IMG submission 79107) | Freshwater sediment microbial communities from Prairie Pothole Lake near Jamestown, North Dakota, USA - PPLs Lake P7 Core (6) Depth... | ecosystem: Environmental > Aquatic > Freshwater >...
CAACCAACGGGAGGAACTTAGCTAAGCGGCCTCAACGGAGGAAGTCTTTCAACACAAGTTAAACCAACCATCATTTCAGGCAACTTCCAAACCGATTTTAGGTTTTACCTATTTTCCGACATTCAATAAAAAGAATATACAACGCCTAAACAAATCTCTGAAAAATCGGCTTGTCCAAAATTGCTATTTATATTAGCCCCCATAAACATATTTGCTTTAGGTTTCTTAGCTATATTTATCAAATAATAGTTTAACCCAAGTTTAACATTAAATAATTGCTTTAGCCAATAGTCAAAGTCGATTTCACCTTCCATAGTTGAATAGTGCTTGCGATAATATGGTTTGTATAAATTCAAACCACCCTCAATATCAATTCCAATATGACCTGCAATAAATTCACACCCCAGAAAAAAATATATATTTGATGAGTTTAGTTTTGGCCTATCGCAATATGCTGAGTCAATCGGGTTTAGTATGCTATGATAATAATGCTTATAAAATCGGCCAGAAAAACCTGCATCCACTTTAATATGCTCACGAAAGATTGCCCCTATTGAAACAGAGGCTGAAGTTACCATTCGTTTTGGACCATTAACAGGTCCTGCGGCATTCCCATATTCATGCATACCAATTCCACCTCTGGACATAATGTACATTATTTTATTGCGTGAAATCGCTATCCGGTTACTTTTAGGAGTAAATAAAGGATCAATTTCCGAAGAGAAGTATTTAAATGACAAACTTAACACTGCCTGGTTAATACCAAAATTGGGCAGTTGGGTATGTCCATTTGAACTGTGTACATAACCGCCACCAATATTCAAAGAGGTATGCTTTGTTACCAGCACCGAATAATACATAAATGATTGAAATGTCCAGGTAATATGTGAGCCGATTTCCAGATTGGAAGGATTTTCATATTCATCAAAATGCTTTGTAAAGTACGAAGCCCCCAATCCAAGTTTAAAATATATTGAGTTGTTTAAACGATTTTTTGTATTAAAAACGATAAACGGCAGAATGGTATATTGATCCCCAAATACTTTTTCATTTCCCAGATGACAGTAACTCAATAAAATTCCTGTAAAGGGATAATTATAAAATGAGACCCATTTTTTAATTGGCAAATTATGAAATTTCCCAATGCTTACACTAAAAGCTTTTGCAAAATCCAGTTCCGGATATTTTCTATGGTTAGGTACGATATGACCATAAAGTAGCTCTGGTTCGATATAAAATATACCTGATTGATGATTTAGTGTATCCTGTTCTCCTGCATATAGGTCAAATAAGGAACAAAATAAAATAAAGATTGATACAGAAAGCCCTGTTTTAATGCTGTTGTAATGCATTATGAAACTAGTATTTGTATTAAGTTACATAAAAATAATTCTTGAACAGCATTTAACCAAATCTTCATTGGGTTTATTAATTAACCGGGAGACAAAATAATTTTTGAATAAATATTTGGACGAATGTTAATAATTATTTGACTAAAGTTGTAAAATGTTTGACTAATGACTATATTTGTACTGTTAAATTAAAATATATACTTATGTGGCTTTTAATTTTAACAGTTCCTTTCATTTCACTGTTGGTTGTGGGGTATATCATTTTCGAGGCTCCTGAAGTTTCAAATGATATAATTGAGTAGAAGTATTTAGCAAATAATTTTATTTCTTCTCTTGTGTCCAAAAGCTTGAATAGCTATTTTTGGATGATATATTATTAACTATATCGTCCAGTGATGAAAAGTATTGCCAACATATTAGTTTTCCTATTAATCGTTACTTATAGTTTCGGACAGGAATTTACATCTGCTTTTTATAAAAAAGGATTAAATATTAAACTTAGTCTTATCGATGAAAAGCGTATTGATAAAGCTGTTGAAATATTATTAAGTGCCCAGGTGTTAGAAAACGATGCTCTAACTGCTCTGAAAAATATGCCTGATACTGAAAAGATTGCCGGTATTTCAGCCAATTATGTCCGTTCAATCAGAAAACTGCACCAGTCATCAGAGAAGTATTATGAAGGACATTCGTTAATTTACAATGTTTATAGCGAGAATTGTCAAAAGTTTGTTGATGTAAACCGAAAAATGGAGCATTATGCATCTGGTGTCCATAAAGCTAAATACTATGAACAAAAAGGAAAGAATACCATTGAAAAAGCATTAAGTATCCGCGAAGTTGTTTTAGTTGCTGATAAACCAGAATGGATACAATATAAAATGCACGAAGCCCTTGAATTGGAAAAGCTTGCTGTTAGGGATAAAGGTCGTGCCTTGAATATATATCTGGATTTCCCGGTTGAATATAACTATGATTGGGAAGATGATGTTACTACTCAGGAAGTAGATGAATATTTCAGAAATCCGGTTGTTAATGTTCCTGCTGAAGAAGTATTCAAGAAAAAGCCTGAACCTATTGAAATTCCTAAAGAAGAAGCTATTATTTTCAGAGTTCAAATTGCGGCTCATATAGTTCAAATAGCTGAAGACGAAATACGTACTTTTTATTCAGGAGAAGAAAAGCCAATTGAGGTATACGAGAACAGATGGTTTAAGTACCAGATTGGAAGCTTCGATAATTTCGCTGATGCTTACAATCTCCAAAAAGAATGTCGGATACCAAGGGCTTTTGTAGTTGCTTACCAGAATAATATTAAACTTTCAATAAAAGAAGCTTTGAAAAAGATAAGAGAGGCTCAATAAACTGTTATTCTGTAAATAGGAAGTTTCTTAAAAATAGTTCCTCCTGATTGAGTTGTCAAAAGAATGCTAATTTCTCTGTCGGGACTGACTTTATTTATTATTTGCTTTGTTTCTTCAGTTAATATATGCGATGGGTTTACATGGGCAATATAATATCCGCCGTAATTATAACCGAGTACAAATTTTGAAATAACCATCCATTTATCAGACCCCGCAATATCATCGTTGAAATAAATACCAAGACTATCGCAGTTGAGCATTACATTTTTTGGTATTGAACAAGGGGTTGGTATTGGAATATTATTTAACATTAGCCGGGGCTCGGGAACGTTTTCAATAACAAATACTGTGTATCCAATATTAATTGAGTCATTTCTTTTCATTCCTGTCAATGAAAGCCTGACCTTACCAGGTCTGCTAGGAATTATTACAAATACATCGCCACTGTCTGAAAAAACTTTGCCGTTAGTACTCTGAAATATAATAGTATCAAATTTTTCTACTATTTCCTTTTTAACTTTTATATAATTATCTATACCGCTATATAATACCCCTTTTTTTGAGTTAAGAGCGGTAACACTATTAATAGGCAGATGATTGCCATATCTATATTGCGATAAAAGAACTGATGGTGAAATAACGAGAAAAAAGGCCAATAAAAATTGATATCTTGAAAAAACCAAAAAGGTCATATTTAGTTGGGTTCAAAAAATATTTTTTAGCGATTTCAAATTTCAGTATTCTTCATTAATATACAAACTTTCTATACTTATTATTTATAATAGATGTTTCAAAACCAATATACAGAAGGTGTAAAATATTGAAAAACAGAATACAAAATATAAATGGTCTCACTAAATTAATTTTTAAAGTTCTTTTTTCTGTAGCTCTTTAGTTGATAACAAACCACAAGCTGCATCTATATCCTTGCCTCTTGATGACCTGATACTTGTAAAAATTCCTTTTTTGTTTAGATTGTCTTTAAAGTCATAAATTTCTTTTTCCGATGGACTTTCAAATGTTGTTCCTGGAAAAGGATGAAATCTTATAAGATTGATCCTGCACCTTAATCCATTGAGTATTCTGGCTAATTGGTTTACATGGGCTTTTGAATCATTAATGCCTTTAAATAGAATATATTCAAATGATATTCTTCTTTGTTTATTAAAATCATATTGCTTTAATAAGTCTATTACCTGTCGTACCGGGTAGGCATTTTCTATTGGCATAAGCTGGGCCCTTTCTTCATCAAAAGGACTATGCAAGCTGATAGCCAGGTTACAACCGGTTTCATTAATGAACCTTTTCATGCCTGGAATTAATCCAATTGTTGATACTGTTATTTTTTTTGGACTAAATCCTGGGCCATATTTTGAAGTTAGTATTTCAATTGATTTTATAACTTCATCAATATTGTCGAATGGCTCACCCATGCCCATATAAACAATGTTAGTCAGTAAGCTTCTCTCAGGCAGGCTTAATATTTGGTTTAGTATTTCGCTGCACTTCAAATGGCCCTGAAATCCTTGTTTAGCAGTCATACAAAATAAACATCCCATTTTACAACCTACTTGGGAAGATACACATAATGTATGTCTTGATTTTTCAGGAATGTAGGCAGCTTCAATATATTTGTTTTCAATAGTATTATACAAATATTTTTTTGTGCCATCCGATGAAATACTTACTTTTTCAGGAGGGCGAAAACCAATTGCGAATTTCTCATCTAATTCCAGTCTTGTTTTTAACGACAAATTTGTCATTTCATCGAAAGAGGTAATATTTCGATTATAAAGCCACACAGCAATTTCACGCGATGCGTACACCGGGATATTTAAATCGCGCGTAATTTCAACTATTTCATCTTGGCTTAAGCCGATCAGGATTGTTTTATCCATCGGGGTTATTAATTAATACCTGGAAAAAAATGAAAGGTTTTCATAGTGCAAATGTTTTAACCTCTATTTTATATTTACTTCAAATATAACAATCTAATAAAGGTTTATTTGCATTTGATCTTTTACAACAATCTCAGGAATACCATCAAATTCTGTAATCAACCCTGTGGTAGTTAAATATTGATTATTAAAGAACCTCATAGGCTGAGGGTTGAATGACCTGGCTAACCATCCGGGCAATACAACTGTAAAATCGTGATAAGGATAATATGGGCCAATATAAAGGAAGTATTCATCAGTTGCATGTGAGTAGAACATATCATTTACCTGGCCATAAACATTCATTACTTCGCCTTTGTAATATGAAGCATCGTATGCGGAAATTGTTTGGATCCTGTATCCGGTAGGGTAATACCATACTTTGATCATTGGATAAATTTCAACAAAGCGATGGTGTATTACAGGGGTCCAAATAATATTAATATTAGCTGGGGCACGGTAAACATGATGATGCGATCTGTAAATACGGTTCATTGGAACTTGTTTATAGTGGTGGTTAACAACATGTTGCTCACGATAAACCCTCGGTGATGAATAGTCTTTATAAGGTTTAGTATATACCGCATGATTTTTAATGTGATTATGCCCGGGATTATGTGCAGGGGCATTTTTATGTGGAGGATTAGGCCTATGTCTATTGTCATCCCTTTGGGGTTCATTTCTTACAGGTTCTCTCCTGGTACTGGTCGATTGATTATTATTAGCAGGACGTTGGTTGCTTGTACCAACATTCCTATTGGGAGCTGGAGCTACTGCCTTATTTTTTTCTGCATCCCTTGGTGTGCGCGATGGCTGTTGTTGCCGGGTTTGTGTAGCTTCTCCCGAACTTTTTTGTTGAACTGTTGTTTGGTTATTATTACTTTCTCTTCTTGTTTCAGTTGTTCTTTGAGCAGGTTTTTCTCTATTGGTAGTCCTTCTTTCTGACTGACTAAATGTAGTTGCTGCTATCAACATCATTGCCAATATTACAGTTGTTCTTTTCATGGCTTGAAATTAAAGTTGTTGTTGAATATGAAGTTACAAATTAAATGCCAAAAAAGTACTTTATAACTAAGTTAAATTAAACCAAGCAATTATGAGGTACGCTTACAGGAAAATTGATTTTCTGTTTTGCTTAATATTATTAATGATTTAATCTATTTTTGTCAGCTAAATATTTTATATGCCATTAAACATACCAGATAAATTACCAGCTGTCGAAGTCCTGGAAAAAGAGAATATCTTTGTTATGAAAGAAACCAGGGCTATTCATCAGGATATAAGGCCCCTTAAAGTTGCAATCCTTAACCTGATGCCACTTAAAATTGATACTGAGGCACATATTTTAAGGTTATTATCAAATACACCGCTTCAGGTTGAAATTACCCTACTTCATGCCGAAAACCACATATCTAAAAATACACCTATTGAGCATCTGGAATCTTTCTATAATAGTTTCTCTGAAATCAAGAATCAGAAGTTCGATGGTATGATTATTACAGGTGCTCCGGTTGAGCTTTTGGAATTTGAAGCAGTTGATTATTGGAAAGATTTACAGGAAATAATGGATTGGACACGTACTCATGTTACATCTACTTTATTTATTTGTTGGGGGGCGCAGGCCGGATTATTTCATTTCTTTAAAATCCCAAAATATAATTTGCCAAAGAAAATGTTTGGCGTTTTTAACCATACTATTAATAACACTTTAGTTCCCTTAATCAGGGGGTTCGATGAAGAATTTCAGGCGCCTCATTCACGATATACGGAAATAAGGAAAGAAGATATATTAAAGGTTGAAGATCTTGAAATAATTGCTGAGTCGGATGAAGCTGGTGTTTTTATAGTGATGGCCAAAAGCGGCAGACAGATCTTTGTTACCGGTCATGCCGAATACGACCCCAGCACTTTAAAAGAGGAATATGAACGCGATTTGAAAAAAGGGCTGAATATTGATATCCCTCTAAATTATTATCCACTCAACGATCCGACCAAAACACCAAAAGTCCGGTGGAAAAGTCATGCAAATTTATTATTCTCCAATTGGCTTAATTATTATGTTTATCAAATGACTCCATATAATTTGGATGACATAGAGTAATTAAGATGTTTTTTGAATTCATCAATTTTTGATTTTACTCGGTTAAGATACCTATAATCCATATCCTGGTATAGTTTCAAACTGTTTTTTTATCTGTAATGATGATTTTCATTAATGGAAGAAAATGAACATTTCGTCTAAATAAAAAACTTTTCCTGATTGGTACCGTATATTAAAGAAAACAATATATCAATAATGGATTTCAAACCTTTTAACCACGCTAAACTAACAGATAGGGTCGAAACAGAGAATAATTTTACAACTAAAGTAATGAATGAGAAAAAAACAAATGGGTTTAGTTTCAATCCGCAAAGTCAAAATAAAACAGATACCCCAAATTGGTCAGATTATAAGGTTTTAATTGCTGAAGATGAAGATACCAATTTTATATATCTTCAAACTGCTCTTGAAAAGACCAATATTCAAATTATCAGGGCAAAGAATGGCAGAGAAGCCGTAGAATTTATTCGTATTAATCCATATATCAATGTAATATTGATGGATATCAAAATGCCGGAAATGAATGGATTGGAAGCTACACGCAGCATTAAATCATTTAGAAAAGATGTTCCGATCATTGTCCAAACAGCTTTTGCTATGGAAGAAGACAGGAGAAATTGTATAGCAATAGGGTGTGATGATTTTCTGGCGAAACCCATTCGATATAAAATTCTCATCGATTCATTACGCAAATTTTTGAAATAAACCTGTTGATACTATTTCTGTTGTATCTTTACTTCAAAAATCATGAAATTATCATTAGCTACCCCTGCTTTATTATTTTCAGCTATTTCATTATTGCTTCTTGCTTATACAAACAGATTTCTTGCAATTGCACAGTTAGTGCGCTCACTTCATTCAAAATATAAAGAAACCCCTGACCAGATACTTTTTGGACAGATAAAGAACCTGCGAACAAGGCTTGAGTTAATTCGCAATATGCAAATTTGTGGCATTATAAGTCTTTTGCTTTGTGTTGTTTGTATGTTTTTATTATATGTCAACCTGGTGATAATAAGTGAGATCGTTTTTGGTATTGCTCTGCTGTTACTTATAGCATCTCTGGCATTATCAGTATGGGAAATACAGATATCTGTAAAAGCCCTTAACCTTCATTTGGGCGATATGAAAGAGGATAAACTGAAGTAGGTAATTATGCCCGTTAATTGTTTTTGATCAAGTTTTTCCTGATTTTGAATATTAGTTCTTCTTGTTTAAATGGCTTACTAATAAAGTCGTTGCAGCCACTTTCTATTGCTTTTATCTTATCCTGGTTGTTTGAATATGCTGTAACAGCTATTACGGGCAGTTCCGGATATATTGATTTAATATGTTTGGTGGCAACATAACCATTCATTATCGGCATTTTAACATCCATTAAAACTAAATCAATATCCGGCGTAGATTTACATATTTCAATTGCTTTGGCGCCATTTTCAGCAAATAATAAAATGTATTTATCTTCAGATAAAAGCTCCTTTAAAAGCAAATAGTTAATTTCTTCATCCTCTACAATCAATATTTTTTTTACACTATTTGTAAAGTCTTCATTAATTTTTTCAGATTCAATATGAGCAATAGTATTATTTGCTTTTCTGTAAGGTATTGTAAAATAAAATGTTGAACCTTTACCTGACTCTGAATTTAACCATAATTTACCACCAAGAATTTCAGTATAAGCTTTTGATATTGTTAAACCTAAACCAGAACCGCCATACAAGCGGCTTTCTGTTAACTCAATTTGTCTGAACCTGTTGAAAATTTCGTTATGAAATTCGGGGGCAATGCCAATTCCGGTATCTTCAACATAACATTCAATTTCATTTAATTTTAAAGTGTAACCAAATTTCACATAACCTTCTTCTGTAAATTTTAAAGCGTTGCCAATAAGGTGATTAAGAATTTCGGTCACTTTTTTAATATCTGTTGTAATTATTGCTTCATTGTTGGGCAGCGAAGTTGTATATGTTAGAGTGATATTGTTTTTCTTTGCAGTAGGAGTAAATTGATCCGACATCTGTTTGAAAATTGAATTCAGGTCAACAAGGTTATCATAAACCATGTGTTGTCCGGCTTCAATAGTTGAGATGTTTATTATGTTGGTAATGATTGAGAGTAACTGTCTACTGCTCTTTATGATGGTTTCTGTATGTTTTTTGTGTTTATCGGGGGGTAAGGATGTGTTGTTAAGTAATTCAGAAAATCCAATAATAGCATTCATAGGAGTTCTTATTTCGTGAGAAATATTATTTAGAAAGGCAGTCTTAAGCCGATCGCTTTCTTCTGCTTTTTCTTTAGCTATGGTCAAATCTTCAAGCATTTTTGTCTTTTCTGTAACATCTCTCGAAATACCGAAAGTTCCGATTACATTGCCTTTTGTATCTATTAATGGCATTTTGGTTGTAGATACATAAGTAGGAGCCTTGTCTTTCAATATTTCCACTTCAACTTTATCAATTATAGGTACTCTGGTTTTAATTATTTCCTGTTCATCTTTCGAGGTTTGTTCTGCCTGTTCGGGATTAAAGTAATCTTTATCAGACATGCCTATTGCATTAACCGGACTTATGAGACCGAATAAATTTGCCATTGACTTATTAACACGTATAAACTTTGATTGCAAATCCTTAAAAAATATATTATCGGGGATATTATCTAATAGCGAATGCATTAGGTATTGCTCCCAGGCTAGTTCTTCTTCTGCTAATTTGCGTTCTGTAATATCCTTGCCAATACCAACAAGTCCAATAGTATTTCCCTGATCGTCGAAGAGAGGTATTTTTGAAATAAGCCGCCAATGGGTTTTGTTGCTATCATCAACATATGAATCTTCGTGATTTAACAAAGGAACACCCGTGTTTATAACTTTTAAATCTTCGGTATATCCTTTTTCTCCATTTTCTTCATTATAAATATCAATATCTGTTTTTCCTATAAAATCACTTTCGGACCAGCATTTCATTATTTGCATATCGACAACATTGGCGGCTAGTTTACGTGCTTCGCGGTCTTTAACATACACTGCATCGGGTAAGTTATCGATGAGGGTCCGTAGTAGTTTTCTTTCTCTATTAACTATTTCTTCGGCCTGTTTACGTTCAGTAATGTCTTCTTTTACTGCCACAAAATGCGTTATATTCCCATTGTCATCAATAATTGGCGATATTGTTGATGATTCAAAGAATGTTTCCCCATTTTTCTTGCGGTTTTGAAATACTCCCTGCCATTCATTTCCTGAAGATATTGTTTGCCAAAGCTCATTATATAGTTCATGAGGGGTATTGCCCGATTTAAGTATTTTTGGGTTTTTTCCTATAACTTCTTCGAGACTATAACCTGTTAACTGAATAAATTTTGGGTTTACATACTCTATTATACCTTCTGTGTTGGTTATTACTATACATGCCGGGTTTTGTTCAATGGCGCGCGATAATATTTTAATTTTTTTCTCAGCTTCACTTTTTGACCTGAGCGTTTCCATTTTTTCAAGGGCTGATTTAATGGCAGGCCCTAAACGCACAATATGCTCTTTGATTATATAGTCATCTGCGCCTGCTTTCATTACAGTTACTGCTGTTTCTTCATTAATTGACCCCGTAACCAAAATGAATGGGATTAACGGTGCTAATTCCTCCCTTATTGAAAGTGCTTGAATACCATTAAATGTAGGCAGATCGTAATCAGAAAGTATAATGTCGGGCTCAAAGTTTTTTAGTGCTTTAATATATTCTTCTTTAGTCTCAACTATTTGTTCAATAAAATTTATATTATTTTTCTTGATTTCGTGCTTAATTAATTTAGCGTCTTCGATCCTGTCTTCAACCATTAATATTTTAATTTCGGCATCCATACTGCTGGGATTTTAATTTTGTAGTTATTGTCGTTTTGAAAACAAGCTGTTTAAAACCATATTTATAACCTGAAATTATATCTTTTTCTTCATTAGATGAAGTAAAAATAACAACCGGTATGTTTTTATTTAAGGTATCTGATTTTATATTTTGCATAATTTCAATTCCGTCTACTCTTGGGAGTTTAAGGTTAATAATTACCGATTAGGTATTGCAAAATAAAATGTTGCAC
>Ga0105103_10001976_pt1 | contig 10833 bp, 9 predicted proteins | sample PPLLaktember2015_2_FD_79107 | JGI IMG/M metagenome (GOLD analysis project Ga0105103, IMG submission 79107) | Freshwater sediment microbial communities from Prairie Pothole Lake near Jamestown, North Dakota, USA - PPLs Lake P7 Core (6) Depth... | ecosystem: Environmental > Aquatic > Freshwater >...
GCGTTTTCTCATGTAATATGTTGCGGTGTTTTTCATTTTTTTAGTGATTTGATGCCGATAATCAAAGAGGCTTATCGTGTGCTCAATGATGCAGGAATATTTGGTTTTACTATTGCATCGTTCACAAGAAATGAAACAGAATTATATTCTGATAAAATGCCGGATTTCATAGAAGTTCAATCCGCGTGGGGAATACCAATCTTTAAACATTCTGATAAATATATTGAGGAAATAACTCAATCACTCGGATTGACGATAGAAAAAGAACAAAAATTACTTGCCGATAGTGGCGATGAAAATTCACCCGATATTTTATTCAAAGCGATAGTAACGCAAAAATTGGCACATGAAAATCAATAAATTTCGCTAACGAACAAATGCACAGGATTTGGACAGCCGATTCTTTTTGGCGTCATTCGAGGGATTAGGTTGGTCATTCACAGCATCAGGCAAGCCCGATGCTGTCCAAACCTGTGATTTAGGTGTTAGCACTTACAATTCAATGTATTTAGTTTGTTTTCAATGGAGGTGTATAATTCAGTGGGATCAAAAATATCCATTATTAGCTTAACAATGCTTATAGCATTGTATAATGAATTGTTTGCTGAAAAAGGTTGGATTCTTCAAAGTAGTGGAATAACTGGGGATGTTCCATGTCTAAATTCAGTTTATTTTATTGATGAAAATAATGGTTGGATAACTGGTAGTGATGCAAACAATAAAATAGGTTATATATTGCAAACAATCAATGGGGGCAAGAATTGGATTTTGCGAGAAGGGGTAAAAGGAAAATGGAATTATTTCCAGGATATATTTTTTTCAGATACTTTAAATGGTTGGATAATTGGTGGAAATGGTGAAATGTTTTACACATCTAATGGTGGTGATAAATGGACAGCTCAAGGGGATTTCAATTCACAAATGAATTTCAATGATATTTTTTTTCTGACTAAAAACTACGGAATTACAGTTGGCGTTAATTATAATACTAATATGGGTATTATTATAAAAACAGAGGACGGAGGTCAGACTTGGGAAACTATTGCAGGTAATGAATTGAAGGGTAACTATTTGACCTCAGTGTATATAATAAACGAAAATACTGCATGGGCTGCAGGATACGAAAATGTTGGTGAATATTGGTATGGAGTAATCTTAAAAACGATAAATAAAGGCAATTCCTGGACGATTATCGAAAGCGGAATTAAATCATCATTCCATGGAGGTGGAAGACTTGAAGATATTTATTTTATTGATGAGATGCATGGATGGGCAGTAGGTTATGATGGTGTGATTATACATACTAATGATGGTGGACACAATTGGCAAATGCAGAATGAAGTTGGTAATTCATTTCACTCGGTGTATTTTATAGATCAAAATATCGGTTGGGTAGTTGGTGATTATGGGCTAATACGCAAAACTACAGATGGTGGCGCAAATTGGATAAAAGAGGAAAGCAATACTGGCAACTGTTTGGAGTCTGTTTTTTTTGTCGGGGAACAAAGCGGTTGGACTGTGGGAAGTAATTGGCCGGAAGGTGGTGATGCTGCCATCTTGAAATACGGTGAATTACCAAGTATAATTGAAGACAAATACTCATGTGACGTTACATATCCTTTGGAATATGAAATTTATCCTTCAATGCCAAATCCGTTTAGTAATCATACTACTATTCCATATAGACTATATAATCCAGGAAATGTAAATTTATCATTATACAATATTGTCGGAAAAAAGGTAGCTGATTTAATATTATGTGAACAAAATACAGGAGATCACTACATAATCTGGGACGGGCGCGATGATTCTGGTCAGTCTTTGCCTGCAGGTGTTTACTTAATATATTTTGCTTGGAATAAGGTGCACACAATAAAAAAACTAATAAAGCTAAATTAAGTGCTAACTTTATTTTCAGGTGACGCGAACCGCGGTGCGTTTTGAATAAATTTTGAGTTGGAAAATATTTTTGCGAATCTGTTTCCTCTGATGTTCGCGCGCCTGAAAAAATCGTTAGCCCAATTAATAACGCAATATCATTAAAATAAGACTAAAGGTACCAACAGAAAAAATCGGAACAGAATATGATCAGTGTTGATAATATTCTAGTTGAAAAGGTTGAAAGCTCCAAAAGCAGTAAAGTAAAATACAACTTCGAGGGAACAATCCTTTTCGCAGAGGAAACCGCGATCCAATTTTACAATCAAAAAGGATTTAAGGCAACATGGAGTGAGAATCATTTTTGGTGGACAATTTTGAGCATTCTATTCTGGGATGTGATTTTCGCAAAAGTAAAAGGATCTGTTGCGTTCAACAATGGGGACAAAACAATTTTCCCGGATCCGAAAGATAAAATGTTCCAATATTTGTTTGATCAATTTACAAATATGAATGGAATGCCCCATGACTTCTTTAGCCCGGAGTTTTATGAAAGAAGAAAAGCTTTAATCGAAAATCATATTACTCAATTAGTTGATACTGATCTTTCGGAAATTTTCCAGAATTTATACAATACGCATAATGGGAAAAATTGCCGACTTATCGAAGACTGGAAGAGATATTCACTAGACGAGTTACTTGTCCCCTTTAAAACCTGCGAAGCCCACCAAATTATTGGCATTCTAACAAGAATTCTTAAAAATGTAAAAGACCATCGTTCTGGGTTGCCAGATATCATCGTGCATAATGAGAATTATCTATTTTTTTCTGAGGTAAAAAGCGAGAATGATAAGTTAAGACCAAATCAAATAGAGTGGCACAAATATCTTTCTGAACAATTATATTTCGATGTGGAAATATTGTTGTTCAATCACGATAAATCACAAAAAGAAAAGGTATTAAAATCTTATTGCGAACCGGAAAAGAAGTTACCCAATTCAAAACCAAGGAAGGAAACGGGAAAAAAATTGCTCGAACCAAATGGTGAATTAATTGATTCATTTCGTGCACAAGTGATGAATATTCCAAGAGACAAACAAATCGATCAGTATTTCATATATCTTAACCAAATCCGAGAATTACGAAGCCAAAAAAAATTTGACCAAATGCTAGATTTGTGCAAAAAAAGCCTTCCACTAATTGAATCAGTAATAAAATGGGATGAAAGTTCAACCAAACAAAAATGGGATGGTACCAATGGCTTAACAATGCCAGCCATAGATTGTGCATGTGACTATCTCCCAATCTTAAAAAGAACAGACGAATTAATATTTTTCGAAAAATTCATCAATTCAATGCCAAAACTGGAATATTATAAACAACGCATCGAGAATGCATTCCTAATGCTTGAAATCGTTCAAAAGCTTGAACCACTACTTAAAAGGAACGACTTTGTTTTTCAAAAAGATTTAAAAAAACACCTGGGTATTCAGGATGGAAGAACCATTTCCAGAGTTATAAATTATCTTGAAAACACCCATCAGATAACCAGATCAAAAAGTGAGAAAACTTATAAAATTATAATAGCTTCACAAGCTCAAAAAATATACGCTCCAAACAAGACAACTTCTCAGCCTCCAAAAGAGAAAAAATCATTTTTTCAAAAATTGTTTGGAGCATAATTTAAAGTGGTTGTAACAGGGCTAACAATCGGCTCAACCTGACGCGCAGGGCACGTGCGGTTTGTCTAAATTTGGGAGCGTTTCAGGTTCATTTGGTTTTTGAAATAATGCGCGGGGTTGGCCTGCGCGCAGGTTAGCCAAGCCAAGCACAGACGAGTGGATTCAAATAGGGTCAAAAAAAGGATTTCCAAATGATAGAAACGAACAAAGTTTTTACTGATTTTGAATTTTCTCAGAATCCTGATGCATCACCAAAAATCAATAAGTTTTACAGAGTTTTCATGCCTTTTCTCGGTTTAGTCTGGATCATCGTTGGTTCTGTTAATTTAGGAACGAATGACAGCACAGATATTTTAAATATCATACAAATTGTCTTAGGAGTAATTGTCTTAGTGACGTTTGTAACTCAACCACTGTTTTATAAAAAATTTGGCCGGAAGTATATTGAATTCGGAAATGATAGAATCGAGATTAAAAAGAAATATCTCAAAAAGCCTATAATTATTTTGTGGGACAACATTGCCAAGGTAAAATTTCAATACTCTAAATTCATGATATACCAATCAAATAATCAAGAGAATGTTATAATTTTTGAGGTTCCTTACTCGAAAAATGAAGAAATCAGATTATTGTTTAGAAAATTTGCAAAACTTAAATCTTGTGCCGTTGAGGAGTGATAAACATTCTTTGTGTTCTGGCAACGATTTTCCATAAAAATTTTGATCGCTAAAGGATATGCTCATTGAAGCGTGACACAATCTTTTACAAAAAGCTATTTTGACAAAATAAAATTGGACATTCACGTCTGCTATTTTCGCTGTTTTTTTTCTTTTTTGAATCCATGGTCGCTTACTATTTATTTAAACAATTTTGAAATGTCAAAAAAACTATAGTCGCCCAAAATTAATTTTATAAGTAGAGAATTGTACCGTCAAAGAATGTGCTAACACAAAAATCCACCGGACTGAAACCGCCGAATTTTTCAGTAGTTTTTGGGGGAAGGTAAAGTTTTGTTCGTCGTGTCAGTTTAGTCCGATGCGGTTTCAGCCGGTGATTTTGGCGTTAGGCGTTTCCTTCGATAATCAAAAGGTGATTTATGCCAACACAAATCAAAACATGGCAAGTCGTAAATGGAAAATTACAACCAGTTGAAACTCGGATGTCAGACGCTGGGCGTAAAGAAGCCCACGATTTAGAAGAATGGCTTGCATCCAATCCCTCAATTATCAGTCCAGATATCGTGGTGATAGGTAGACAAACTCTGACAAAATCGGGACCGCTTGACCTACTTGCGATTGACAAGCAAGGCAATATTGTAGTCGTCGAATTAAAGCGTGACACTCTTCCCAGAGAAGCATTGGTACAGGCAATTGATTATGCGTCGGATGTAGCAGAATGGAGTGTAGAAAAATTAAGTGAAATTTGCACGAAATATACTGGCAAAAGTTTGGAAGAACAGTTAATTGAGAATTTCCCTGATATAGATTTAGAAAATATAGACATCAACGAAGTCCAGAGAATTTTCTTGGTTGGTTGTGGCATTGAAGGCTCTTTAGAGAGAATGGTAAACTGGCTTTCAAGTAATTATGGAGTGAGCATTAATGCCATATTACTAAAATACATCAAAACAAGTGGCGGAGATGAGTTATTAACTCGCACGGCTGTAATTTCTGAAGTAGTTGAACAAATAAGAACCGAGAAAAAGAAAAAGTTTGAAATTGCAATGTCTGATGTGCCAGGAAACTATCCGCCAGATGAACTTACCAAGCGTCTAAAGCAATATCTATCTCAGAGTTTGTGGTCAGCCCAACGTATGCAAAAGGTTTTATTTCCAGTTTTATTACGTGACGGCAAAGTAAACAGAGACAAACTAAAAGATGAGTTGGTAAAATTTGGAGAAGCAGACAACGCACGAGCCGCTGGCTATTTCTTGTCACTAATTTCAAGTCAAATTGGTATGGTGAAAAATGATTTTATTCGTCAAGTCGTTGGGTTTGAATACCATCCTGATTATCCTTGGATAAAAGAGTATTATTTCATCAGAGATGAATATAAAGACCTTGTAAATTCTGTTATAAGCGAGTTGTCTTCAAAACAAAAAAACGCCTAACAACGCGTGCAGTGGACAGTTGGGTGCGCGCCGCGTTTTCAAGCTGTTTTCGTGGCTTTGAGTTTTCTCCGTTTCGACGGCGAGTCGCGTCCAACCCACCTGCCACTAACGAGAGCCGTTAGCCGAGCAGAATAGAAGCAAAAAATAAAATATTGAATTTCTTGATTAAATTTGATACATATATGTACAGTCATAAAGCTTTATATTAAATGAACGGAGAATGCTGACATGATAAATACTAATACTCTGGAAGAAATAAAAAAGTATCCTGTAAATGAGAGAATTGAAATAATAGAAAGCCTTCTGGACTCTTTAAAAACCGATATTGCGAATCAGAATATAGCAACGCAATATGTACCATTTACTATAAAGAAAATCAGTTTAGGACAGGAAATTCATGTTGATCGAGACAATCTTTATTCTGAAAGAGGATTGTAGCAATGTACGCTCTTGATACTAATATTCTGGTCTATGCTCACAATAAAGATTCAATGCTTAATGAAAGAGCAAGTACATTTGTAGAAAGAGTGATGAATGAAAGAGATGAAAATGGAAAATTATCAATTTGTATTCCCTCTCAAGTCATCGCCGAATTTTTGAATGTTATCACTCGACAAAACCTCCCTCATCCGATAACACTCGAGGAAGCAATTTCAATTGTACGAGATTATTTAAAAACTGGGGCAATGGTTATTCATCAGAAAAGCAGCCAGATTTCGACTCTACTTGATTTACTTGGAAAAACAAAAACTCGCAAAAAAGTATTTGATGTTGTCCTTGCAGCAACGCTGAAAGACAATGATGTCAGTGGATTATATACGGTAAATATCAAAGATTTTGAAGAATTTGATTTTTTGGATGTTCAAAACCCATTAAACAACGATCATCATTCAACGTAAAAAAAATAAATTCCTGTTTTATAGTATCGCTTATTTGCTTCTTTTATTTTATTGTAAATACTCGGCATAAAATATTTTTTTTCTGGTGACACGAACCGCGGCGCGTTTTGAATAAATTTTGTGTTGATAAATCATTCTGCGATCCGGATTCTTCTGATGTTCGTGCAACTGAAAAAATTATTAGGCCCCTAAATATTGCAGAATTTAGAATACTATCAAGGTGCACGAATGCTGAAAGCAAAAGTACCAACATATGACGCGCTAATGAATCCGGTAATTCAAGCTCTCAAAGAATTAGGTGGATCAGGTACAATTGAGGAAATTAATAGCAAAGCATCGGAGCTCGCCAAGCTCACAGACAAACAGCTTGAAGTACTCCACGATGAAGGGAAAGGCAGTCAAACAGAAATTGAGTATCGTTTTGCCTGGGCCCGAACATATCTGAAACATTTTGGACTTGTCGAAAACTCTGCAAGAGGCGTTTGGGCACTCACCGCGCAAGGCAGCAAAACTGAAAAGCTCGATGAAAAAGAAATTATAAATTACGTCAGAGAAAAAACAAGAAAAAATAAAGTTGAACAAGACACATTTGAAGAAGATGATATTGAACAATCTTGGAAAGATGAACTTTTACAAACTCTCCAAAAAATGGAAGCTTCGGCATTTGAACGATTAGTTCAAAGATTATTACGCGAATCAGGATTTATTCAAGTTGAAGTTACTGGCAAAAGCGGTGACGGTGGTATCGATGGAAAAGGCATAATGCGACTTGGAGGTCTTTTAAGCTTTCATGTAATTTTTCAATGCAAACGTTATAAAAGTACTGTGACTCCAAATCAGGTTCGCGATTTTAGAGGGGCAATGGTAGGAAGAGCGGATAAGGGATTATTAATCACCACGGGTAATTTTACTAAAGAAGCTGTAAGGGAAGCAACAAGAGATGGTGCACCGGCAATTGATTTAATCGATGGTGATGAGCTAGTCGAAAAGTTAAAAGAATTCGGCCTTGGCGTAAAAATTGAAATCGTTACAACTGAGAAAGTCGCTATCAATCAGGAATGGTTTCTTAATATTTAAAATGGTGAAAATTTGGCATCACTTTTTTTTCACCTGACCGGCAACGCCGGTCTTTTTGAAATATTGTGCAAGTCAAAATATTATTCATTATGTCGGTTTTCTCTGATGCGCTGCCGGCAGGTGAAAGACTTTTTGGGCAGAAGAAACTGAAATAGAGTATGCGATTGCGCACCCATTAAGTGACTATAATTACCCGTTGTTTGATGAAAGGACTAAAAAAAATTAAGAAGAAGGTGAGCTATGAAGCTTTACAAAGGAAATATTGTTACATGCGACAGCAAAAACAGTGTTTATAAATATTTAGTGGAAGACAAGGGAAAGATTTTATTCGCAGGAAATGAACTGCCCGGCAATTATAAAATATCCGGCTCGAATACAATTGATCTTGGAGAAAAAGCTCTTCTTCCTTCTTTCGGCGATGGTCACCTACATTTTTCATCGTGGGCACTGATCAATTCCTCCGTTGATGTCAGGGACGCAAAGAATATAAAAGAACTGAAAGAGCAGCTGCAGAAATATGCAGACAGTGATCCCGGTGCGCCTGTCATACTGGCTTTCGGCCATTCAAAGCACAGCGTGGAGGAAAAGCGTCTCGTGGTAAAGCAGGAACTTGATGAAATAAGGTGCAGCCGGCCTTTGATTGTAGTCTGTTATGACGGGCACAGCGCTGTCGGGAACAGCAAACTGATGGAAAAATATCCTGAAGAAATCAGAAAGCTTCGCGGATTTAATTATGACAACGGTCAGATGTTCAACGAGGCATATCTGCAAGGCATTGATTTTGCGACCAAGCTGGTGCCGACAATGCAGTTGATCAAAGGATTATTAAAGGCGGTTGATAAGTTGGCCGAGCAGGGCATATCAATCGCCCATCCGGTTGAAGGTATCGGTTTTCCAAAAGATATGGATGTCGATATGGCAAGGAACATAGCAAAGGGTTCGCAGATAAATTTCCGGATTTTCTTCCAGACAATGGAAGTGCAGAAAGTATTAAAAAGAAAACTGCCGCGAATCGGCGGATGTTTCTCAACTGCTCTTGACGGATGCTTCGGCGCAACAGATGCAGCTTTGCTTAAACCCTATACGAATGATCCGAATAATACCGGAATTTTATACTATACCGACGAGCAGGTTATAAAATTTGCAAAGAAAGCCAACAGGGCCGGACTTCAAATTGAAATGCATGCCATTGGCGATGCTGCAGTGGCACAGGCAGTAAGAGCTCTGGACGCTGCCCTGAAAGACTACCCGAGAGATGATCACAGGCACACAATAATTCATGCATGCCTGATTGCACCGGAAGACCTGGATAAAATAGCAAAATTAAAAATCGGCGTAACGCTCCAGCCTGCATTTCTGATCTCGCCGCTTGAGCCGGAAGAATATTTAAAGGAAATCATGGGAGCTGACAGGGTAATGAGCGGCTCTCCAATGAAAAAAATGATTGAGATGGGAATACATGTCAGCGGCGGATCAGATGCGCCGGTCACACCTCCAGATCCGATCGAGGGAATTTATGCAGCATGCAATTATTTAAATCCGGAGCAGTCTGTAACAATAGCCCAGGCGCTGCGGATGTTTACCTATGAAGTTGCATATACAGGCTTTGATGAAAAAGAGCGGGGCAGCCTTGAAACAGGTAAAATAGCGGACATGGTTATTTTAAATAAGAATCCGCTGGAAATGAATCCTGAAAATCTCAGGCAATTGAAAATTGAAAAGATTCTCCTGGAAGGAAAACCTTATAAAGGCGGAAAGGGAATTCCAGGAATGCTTGCAGGAGCATTTGCAGGAAGAAATAAAAAGATATAATTTATTAGATTTGATTGCCGGCGGGTGACATTGGTAAATAATCAAGTTGATTTTGGGTGCCACGGGCAAAGCGAAGCTTGCTCGTGCTTCACAACAACAAAACATTAAACCGCCCAACCACTCAATTCACGCCGACCGCAACCAGCGCGGTGGCGCAAACCGTTAGGGCCAAAAGGAAAATATGACACTAAAGATTCGGACAGCATTTCACCAAGGATCCGGACACTGTTTCACTAAAGATCCGGACAGTATCATGCACGAGTGAAATGAAATCAGAATTCCCACCGGCGAAATACCTTTCTCATTGTCTCCCATCATTATATTGGGTTTTGTACATTTGCTTCTTTTGAACCGCACAATCAGAGCGATTAAATCAGAAGGAGCGGCGGATGTTGAAAAATGGGAGAATGAAAATGAACGATATAAAGAAGATGCTGGATCTTTATTTAAAAGCCGGTTTGGGACCGCGGATGATTGCCGGGGCGCTGAATAAATCCTACTTGACATTCACGCGCGGTAGCTCGGGATCAGAACTCGTCGGACACTTGGTGATGTGATGCAGCTGCAGCGATGTGCGTGATGAGGGTGTACGACGAGTTCTGAGCAGGGCATCGAACTTTGACCTCGTCGTACACCTGGGCACAATGCCGCACGCGCATTGACAAATCTGATAAAGGTGTGCGACGAGGTCTTGCGCTGTATCTCGATAAAAGTGAAGATCAATTGTCGGCGCGGCTGCCAAGATTTCCCGCTTGGCGCTTCGAAATGACAATAAAGGGGGAAAGGATATATCGAACATACATGGAATGAGAGAAAAGGGAAGGAGCGGCATCTCGATATAAGAACTCGTCGGACACCTGGTAATGTGATGCAGTTGCAGCGGTGTGGGTGATGAAGGTGTGCGACGAGTTCCTGCTCGGCATCTCGGGGTAAGAACTCGTCGGACACCTGGCAAATTGATGCAGTTGCAGCGATGTGCGTGGTGAAGGTGTGCGACGAGATGCAATACCAATCATACAACGCCTTTTCCGACGGAAGGTCAAAAGATGAAAGGCATCATTTCAATCTGCATTCGGGTTGATGAATTTTCTCTTGCTTTCAAACTGTGATTTCATTACCATAAATTATAAGTGGTTCATCAGCGTCGTCCGCGGAAGTGAATCGGGGAGGGCGGATGACTACAGGATGGGGAGACGGTATGAACGGCGATACGGCGGGAACTCTAGTTTTATTTCCACGCGATGATTCAGCAGTGGGAAAAGGCGTCTGCGTCTGCGGCGGATGGAAAAAGAGCGCCCGAAATTTTACCTGCAGGCTCCGCAGGGCCCTCAAACAAGATTCTACCATTTTTAAAACAGATCACGCCTGGACCTCA
>Ga0105103_10001978_pt1 | contig 10832 bp, 7 predicted proteins | sample PPLLaktember2015_2_FD_79107 | JGI IMG/M metagenome (GOLD analysis project Ga0105103, IMG submission 79107) | Freshwater sediment microbial communities from Prairie Pothole Lake near Jamestown, North Dakota, USA - PPLs Lake P7 Core (6) Depth... | ecosystem: Environmental > Aquatic > Freshwater >...
GCAAACGCCACTCGCATGGGAGTCGCCCAATCTGTCCTGCAACAAGGCGGAGGCGTCACCGTCCCATGCGACCAATGTGGCATGAATGTAGACACTGTGGGGCAAGCGAGATTCAAAGTATTCGACGCCAACGGCAACCTGCACCCTGCCTGTTGCCCCGTCTGCGCCCTTAAAATGCTGAAAACCTATGGCCAACTAAACATTACTTCTTTCTGTGATTATTATGGACCATCTGTCCCAATTACCATTACTTCAAAGAATTTTGGCGCTGACACAACAGTCACACCCTCAACAGCCCTCGTTATTGTTGGCGGAAGCTGCACAAAAAACAGACTCGTAAGTAGCACAGCAGCCGCAGATCTCCTTTTGGCGTCTCCTAACAATGGGACTTCAAGCTGGCTCTCACCGCTCACAAACGCCACGGTCGCATCCAATTCAACAAGATTAAGTGTCCCTCAAGCTGCACTTCAATTTGGCGAAGGTCCAACAAATACTCCTACACCTACACCCTCACCAACGCTCACACCTACTATGACTCCTTCAGGTGCAACAACTACCCCCACAGTTACGGTGGCACCAACACAGCAACCCGCTATTACCGCAACCCCCACCCCTGCTGCAACGGAAATTTTCTGTGAAACCTGCGGTATGGTGGTAACCGCCGACGATGAATTACACTTCAGAATTACCGATGGACAGAACCAAACCCGCAAAGTCGAATGCATAATGTGTGCCCTCAACCTCATCAAATTCGCAGAAACCCTCCATATTGAAACGTTCTGCGACTGGTACGGTCCCAACTTCAAGATAACCATAGACTCCACGGGGTACGGTGCTCAAGTTACCGTCAACCCGGACACAGCTATGTACCTTTACACTGGTGACTGCGAAAACAACCGAATCGCATACAACCAAACAGCAGCTGACAACCTCAAAACTGGTTACTCACAATACACTTCTCTCCTTCAACAGCATGACTGGTCAACAACTCCTGATGTAATTCCCATAACCCAAGCATTAGATCTCTATGTGAAAAAAGACACTCTGGACACCACCTTTCCAACAGCTGAAATAGTTGTAGCCTCGGTTGCGGTTGCAATTGCCCTAATCGGAGTTGGGGTTTACCTGAAATCCAAAAAACCATCATCCACCTCTTAATTTTTAATAACTAAAAAATCCTCTCGAAACCAGAGCGGCTGTAGCTACTGATAAACTCGATGCCAGTCAAATAATTGGCAATTTTTAAAAAAATCATATCTGCCTCAAGTTTGCGGTTGCTTGATCCATACTTTTACGTTGCCTTGCACCCGTATTCGTCCCTCAGTCTGCATAAGCCTAATCTGTACCTCAATAAAGCGGTGGTCTAGTGAGCGGAATTCTTTTCTAAGTGCATCCTCCAGTTTAGGAACGTTAATGTGCTCAATAGAGCCCACGATGTTCCAAAAGTAAGTCTGCACTTTCTGCCGTTTCTTTTCCGCCTCTACATCTGAGGGTTTAGTCATCGCATCGGCCACTTGCGCAGTAGGGGTCTTGGTTTTTTGCCTTGTGATAGCGCACGCACTCTGTGCAGTCACTGTGGTGTGGGCAGTCACGTTTTGGACAGGGACAATTAGGCGCAGACATAATCACAATTGAGCCGGCACCGCTATTGTATCTTTCGAAAATTAGAATGAGACGGGGTTAAGCGAATAGGGATAGTAGCCTAAATGCTAAGCCCCCGACCAGAAGGGCAACAGCTATGTTTGCAGCTGTGATTACCGAGGTTGCTTTCCACCCGAACTGTTTGCCCATAATCGCTATAGTTGAGATGCACGGGATATAGAGCATCGCCACCAACGCCATAACAATCAACTGCACGGGTGAGAAGCCCACTAGCAGGTTGCTTGTGCCAAGCAGTGCGACCGCGCCTACAATCACGAATTCTTTGCGGATTGTGCCCAAGATCAGCAACACGCCAGCCGCCGCGGGTAAACCAAGCCACATCACGGTCAAAGGCGACAAGGCATCACTGATTGGTGTGAGCACGTTTAAAACGTATAGGGCTTGAATCAATGCGCTTCCCACCATGTAGATGGGGAACACGATGTAGATTATGGATTTGGTTCGAGCCCAAGTTTGCTTAAGCACCACTTTAGCCGAGGGCATCCTGAAGCTGCTCATCTCCATGATTAAACCTGTGCTTTTGCCAGGAACTACCTTCATGGCGATTTTGCCCAACGCAAAAATAATCACCACATCAACAACGTAGAGCAGTAGAGCCCAGTGTATGCCAACGAATAATCCAACCATGCCGAAAAGCACCAATGTTCTTGCTGAGCATGGAGCGAAGGTGATGGCGAATGCTGCAAGTAGTTGTTCGCGTCGTGTTTCCATGATTTTGCAGGCCTGGATCGCTGGGACACTGCATCCGTAGCCTAAGATTATGGGGATTAAGGCTTTGCCGTGTAAGCCGATTTTGTGCATGGCGCTGTCCATCATGAATGCCACGCGGGTTAGTATTCCTGAATCCTCGATGACAGCCAATAGTAGGTAGAAGGGGATAACGAAGGGCACGATAAGCGTTAGACCCGCATTTAAGCCTCCCCAAACCCCGTTCACTATTATGGCTAGCAGTGGTTGGTCAGTTGATAACGCAGGGTCAACCGGTTGAATCTGACCCAACAAACCTGAAATCACACCTGACAACGCGTTGCCGACAAAGAACGTCCAAAGAAGCAGTCCCGCGATGACTCCAATCGATGTGACATACCCCAATACTCTGTGGGTAGTTAGCCACTCCAGCTTGTCGGAAAAAGTCGTCCAGATTTCGCTTTGCTGCAACGCGGACGCGGCGATTTGGCTAGCGAGCGCATACCGCTCCGACGCAATGATGGAGAAACAGGGCTCTTGACAGCTATTCTGCAAATCAGCCGCGAGCAATCTAGTTTGCTCTATAACCATTTTAGACTTCTGGGCGGCTAACTTGGTGATTTCACTGTCGCCTTCTAGCAGCTTAATCGCCAGCCACCGCGATGGATACTGTAACCCGAGGTTTTCTTTTTCAATTACTTGTTTTAGTTGCTGAATTTTTTCTTCCAGTTCCTTTCCGTACTTGAGGTGTTTGCCTTTGGGTTTATGCGTGGCGACTTTGACGGCTTCTTTGACTAAATCGTAGATCCCTTCGCCTCGGGTAGCCGTGGCGAATACAACGGGGATGCCCAGTGCCTCTTGGAGTTTGTCTTTGTCGATTATCATGCCTTTGCTTTTGGCAACGTCAATCTGGTTCAGGCACAGAACCATGGGCGTCTGCATCTCGATAAGCTGCAACGTGAAAAACAGGTTCCGCTCCAACACCGAGGCGTCCACGACGTTTATGACTGCGTCAGGTTTCTCCAATGCGATGTAGTCGCGGGAAACCATTTCCTCCATAGAGAAAGTGGAGAAAGAATAGATGCCTGGTAAGTCGATGACGGTGATTTCGTTGCCTTCAAAACTCAGTGTGCCCTCGGCGCGGTCCACGGTTTTGCCTGGCCAATTGCCGATAATCTGGTTGGACCCCGTTAGGTTGTTAAAGATGACGCTTTTACCGACATTAGCATTTCCAGCCAGCGCGAATGTTAGGTGTTTGCTGTTTTTTTCGGAGGGGTTCTTGTTTTTTTGGCTGCTCAGCAAATAGTGTCGCCTATGCTTTTTCTTTGGGGGTGCTTTCGACGAAAACTTTGGATGCTATCCCTCTTCCGATGGCTAGTTTGGAGCCTCTGACGGAAACTTCAATGGGGCCTTCGAATGGAGCGGCTTTGATGAGGGTTATTTTTGTGCCGGGAGTCAAGCCCATGTCTAGGAGGCGTTGGAGTACGGTATGTCCGCCTCGGATGAATTGTATCTTGCCTGATTGTCGGTCTTTGAGTTCGCTTAGGGCGACTAGGTTTTCTTTGCGTTTTCCCACTTCCTCTAGGCCTTGGCTATGTAGTTTCATGCAGTCTTCACAGGTTGAGAACGGCAAGTCACAGGCGGGTATGGTTTTTCCGTCGTCGGAACAAGTGTCAGGGTGTTTTAGCATGCGGCACAGTGATTCTTCAGCCTCGTCTGAGAGGGCGTGTTCCATCTGGCAGGCTTCCGAATGAACTTTGTCTTTGCCGATATGTAATACGTCGGATAGGAAGGTTTCAAGGAGGCGGTGTTTACGTGTGACTCTTTTGGCTTCTATTTGTCCTTTTTCGGTTAAGGTGCTGCCGTGGTACGGCGAATATTTTACGTAGCCTTCTTCAGATAGTTTTTTGAGCTTCTCTGTTACGCTGGCTGGTGCAACGTCTAGTTTTTGGGATATGGCTGTGTTGCTGACTAAGTCTCCGTTTCTGGATAGATTGTAAACGGCTTTTAGGTAGTCTTGGGTTGATTTTTGCTCCATTTGGTCCGGACCTCAATTTTAGGTACACCTAAAATCTGTCGACAATCCTAATAAAGTTTTAGGCACACCTAAAAAAATACATCCATTTAGACCAAAGAATCCAGCAGTAAGACAAATACATGAACAACCCACCGCTTCCAGTAACGGCTAAATACTGCAAAGCCTAATTCCGTTGATACTCAGCGTGGGAACAAACAATGACAGACGTGCCCGAATTAATCGCCGACCTAATTGAAGCATCCCGCAAACACGAACAATACCGGGATAAAGAATGTATAAACATGATTGCCAGCGAAGGCATAAAATCCCCCGCCGTCTGCCAAATGCTCGACATGTCCCATGACCTCGCAACCCGTTACGCAGAAGGCGAAAACGACGCGGAAGGCCATGTAAAGAGACGCTACTATCAAGGGCAAAAATACATGTCCCAAATTGAAGACCTTGCCACAGACGCGATAAAAAGCCTCTTTGGCGCAACATGGGCTGATGTCCGCTTAATCTCAGGCACCCACGCCAACACAGCAACCTTCAAAGGATTATCGTTAGCGTCAAAAAACAACAAGATGGTTGTCACACCCCTAAGCTGCGGCGCCCACATAAGCCACGACTACACCGGCTTAGCAGGCAGCATACTCGGCATAGACAATATAAACCACGTTTACGACATAAACGAATTCAACATTGACTCAGAAAAATCAGCCTACGTCATACGCGCAGCGAAACCTGGAATCGTCACCTTCGGCGGCAGCTTATTCCTTTTCCCTCATCCAATCAAAGAACTCAAAGAAGTCTGCAACGAAGTAGGCGCATATGTAGCCTACGATGCGGCCCACGTCTTAGGTTTAATCGCAGGCGGCCAATTCCAAGACCCCTTGCGTGAAGGCGCAGATTTCATCACCAGCTCCACTCACAAGACATTTCCAGGTCCACAGGGTGGTGTCATCATGGGCAACCCCGATACTCCGGCAAAAGAAAAAGCTGCCAGAAAAATCCAGCACGCTGTATTCCCGTTAACCGCATCCAGCACGCACCTCGGCAGGCTTCCCGCACTAGGCATAGCCTGCTTAGAAATGAAACTATTCGGCAAAGAACTAGCCACACAAATCATCAAAAACGCCCAGATCGCTGGGCAGTACCTCTACGAAAACGGTGTCAAAGTCTTGGCTGAACACAAAGGTTTCACTCAAAGTCACCAACTCGCGTTAGACATCCGCAGCTTCGGCGGCGGTAATAAAATCGCACAGGATCTTGAAGATGCAAACATTATCATTAACAAAAATCTCCTTCCCTACGACGACCAAAGCACAAAAGAGAACCCCTCCGGTTTACGTGTGGGTTTCCAAGATATCACTCGCCGTGGTTTCCGCGAAGGCGACGTAAAGCACCTCTGCGATCTTATATTGGATGTAATTAAGAGTAAACGTAAATCTACTGAAGTCAAGATGGACGTTTTGGCACTCAAAAAAGAATTTTGCGGCGTCAAATACGGTTTCCAAAGTGTCGATGAAGCTTTGCGTTATGCCAAAAAGGCTTAATTGCATTTCTTTTCTTTGCATGCTAAACATTAATTAACTCTGTTTTTGCTTTTTAGGTAGAAAAACATGTCTATAGATCTCCTATCAACCCTATTCATCGCTGTCGCCATAGGGTTAGTAGTGCTCTTCTTTGTCTTACCCCGTTGGGGTCCACACTACACGTCCCGACTAACCTGCCTGCACTGCAAACGAAGCTTCAACTTTCACTGGATTCCAGGAGCCACCATATCATCAATTCTTTTCCGTGGCATGCGCACCCTAAAATGCCCCTACTGTAAAATTAAATCAAACTATGACATAATGGCTACACGGGTAAAGACACCCAAGAAGCCTCGAAAATTCAAGTCCAAACCATAACCGGCTGTTTTCTTTTAGAGAACTTTATTATATACCTACACAATCCACTTCTAAATTACCTCAAGGAGACCCGCAGATGAAGGTTCTATTAAACGACGGCTTAGAAAAAGAAGGCTTAGCGATTTTCCAGCAAGCCGATATAGAAACAGACACCAAGAAAAGAGACCCCGCAACGTTGGTTTCAGAAATCGGGCAGTTCGACGCGTTAGTTGTTCGGAGCGCCACCAAAGTTACCCGTGAAGTCATAGAAGCAGGTGCAAAAGGAAAACTCAAAATTATCGGACGCGCAGGCGTGGGATTCGACAACATCGATGCGGTTTCCGCTTCCGAAAATGGTATCGTAGTTAAGATTGCACCTTACGGCAGCACCAACGCTGTGGCGGAGTTATCAATTGATTTGATGCTTTGCATCTCGCGAAACACTCCTCAGTCTCACCACTCCCTCAAAAACGGTGTTTGGATAAAAAAGAAACTAGAAGGCAGGGAGCTTGCTTACAAGACATTGGGGCTTTTGGGCTGCGGTAGAATCGGCCAGAAAGTTGCCCACATAGCCAAACGTGGATTTGACATGGAAGTGGTCGGCTACGATATATGTCCATGCTTTGAATCAGGCATCAAATTCCTAACCAAAGAAGAAGTGCTCAAGAAAGCCGACTACATTAGCATCCACACAGGCGGCAAAGACATCATCGTTGGCGCAAAAGAACTCGCGCTTATGAAACCCTCCACCTACATCATCAACACTTCGCGGGGTAACAACATCGACCAGCAAGCACTTTACAATGCGCTCAAAGAAGGAGAACTCGCCGGCTACGCAACCGACGTATACCGCGAAGAACCAAAAGGCGAAGGCGACCCCTTCACTGATAAACTAAAAGAACTCAACAACGTCGTGATGAGCAGCCACCTAGGCGCCTCAACCGTTGAAGCGCAGCGGGAAACCAGCACTGAAATCGCCCGAGTCATCACTGCTTACTTGCTGGGCGGAGACTTTACCAACGCCGTAAACGCAGGCGAAAGCATCGAACTGGAGGAAAAAGAAGTCTTTACCCTCTTCATTCACCACAGAGACGTCCCTGGGGTATTCGCCAACATCGACAAAGTTCTCGCCGACAGCAACATAAACATCCGCGGTAACTACAGTCGCCAAATCAGTAACGGTTACGCCATCTCTGTCTACGTGCTACATCACGAAGTCTCACCCGAAATCGTCGCGAAGCTTAAAGCAGTGCCAAACGTCTGCAATGTAAAATTCTAAACCTGCTCAAGCAGCAGGCTATTTTAACTTCTTTTCTTCTCTACAGTAAGCTATGCGTTTAGGGGTGCTTTTCTCAGGCGGTAAGGATTCCACGCTTGCCTTGCACATCGCGGCAAACAAAGAAGATGTAGCATGCCTCATAACTTTGGTTTCCAAAAACCTTGAGAGCTATATGTTTCACACGCCAAACATCGAAATGACGTCGCTCCAGGCGGAGGCGTTGGGGTTGCCGCTGGTTTCGGTTGTGACAGAGGGACAAAAAGAAGCCGAGCTCACTGACTTAGAACGCGCAATCACCCAAGCTAAAGCAGAGTTTAGCCTTGACGGCGTCGTCACGGGTGCGGTGGAGTCGGTTTATCAGGCGTCGCGAATTCAACGCATCTGCCATAGCTTGGACCTTTGGAGTTTCAACCCCTTGTGGAAACAAGACCAAAAAAAACTACTTGAAACACTTGTGGCTGAAAACTTTAATGTAATTATCTCTGGGATTTTCGCTTACCCCCTTGACGAGAAATGGCTCGGAAAACAATTAGACAACCAAATGATTATGCAACTGCTTGAACTGCAGAATAAATATGGGATTAGCCCCTCAGGGGAGGGGGGAGAAATCGAGACAACGGTGCTTGATGCGCCGCTTTTCAGGAAACGTATAGAAATTTTGGATTCCGCTGTTTCAGCAAGGGGTAATTCAGGCGTGTATTTCATCAAGAAAGTCCGGTTGGTGCCGAAATGATTCTGGTTGTGGACATGAACTGGGAGAAGGGTTCCTTGGCTTACGGCGAGTTTGTGACGCCCATAGTCTCCGCCGTTGAGCCCCTTGAAGAATGCAAAGTTCGGCACTTCTCTGAGTTGAGCCCCAAAGATTTGGATGCCTCAAGCAAGATTGTACTTTCTGGAACTGCCCTCAAAGACTTCGTTACATTACAGCACCTTGACAAATTCAGCTGGGTCAGAACATACCCCAAGCCTATTTTGGGGATCTGTGCGGGGATACAAACCATATGCAAAGTTTTCGGAGAATCTTTGACGGGTTGTCTACAAGTGGGCATGACCGACATAACAACAGTCAAACCCAACCCGCTGTTTGAAGGCAATTTCAGGGCGTATGTGCTTCACAGCTTATCCGTAGCCCCCAGCAGCCACAGTTTTACGGTACTTGCAAAATCTTCCACATGTATAGAAGCAGTGAAGCATTGTGAGAAAGACATTTACGGGGTCCTTTTTCACCCTGAAGTCCGCAACCTCCAAATTCTGAGGTGCTTCATAGAACTCAAGTGAAGCAGGTGTTTCTCGAAGGAGATTCACGGAAGTAACGGGTATTGTTTTTACGTTGGGTTAAAAGTTAAAAGTCAGACTTCAATGTTATTTTAGTTGAGGTTTTGAGTTTTGATTGCCAAGTTGCCAGTCGAAAAATTACGTCACACTTGTGAAGCTAATTTCATGCATTGTGAATCCACCAAAGATCTGGTTCCCCTAAGCGAAATCATTGGGCAGGAACGCGCGGTCCGAGCGTTAAAGTTCGGGTTAGGCATCAAAAACCACGGCTTCAACATGTACGTGGCGGGGTATCCGGGGACAGGGCGAAAGACCGCTGTGAAAGGCTTCGTTGAAGCCCAAGCTAAAACTCGGCCTGTGCCTTCCGACTGGTGTTACGTCAACAACTTCGGCAACCAGTATGAACCCAAAGCTATCCAACTTCTCGCTGGCAAAGGTAAAGACTTCCAAAACGACATGAAAAACTTCATAGAAAACGTTCGGAACGATTTGCCCAAAGCTTTTGAAAGCGAAGATTACGTGGCACGGCGGGAAGGCACCATTCGAGGGCTTGAAGCGCAGCGGAAAAAGTTAATTGACGAGTTAAATGCGAAGGCGCAAAGTGAAGGGTTCGTGATTCAGACAACCCCCATTGGCATGTTACTTGTGCCAGTGTTGGATGGTAAGCCGCTTAACGAAGAAGAGATGTTGACTCTCCCCCAAAAAGAGAAGGATAAATTCGCTGAGAGGCGGGAGCGGCTTGAGGCGGAATTCCGTAATGCGATGCGACAATTAATTGACATGGAAAGACAAATTCATGAGGCGCTAAAGAAACTTAACAAAGAAGTCGCACTTTACACTATCGGGCGGGAACTTAATCGACTTATGGAGAAGTACTCGTCCAACGGCGATGTTACGGTTTACCTCAAAGAAGTAGAAAATGACATCCTCGACAACTTGCAACAGTTCATACGGCGGAGGGGTGAGTCTGAGCAGCAGTTGCCTTTCCAGATGCCTTGGATGAAGGATGATTCTTTCAAGAAATATGCGGTTAACGTAATTATCGACAACTCCGCAATCACTGGTGCCCCGGTTATTGTGGAGACTAATCCAACTTACCATAATTTGCTAGGGCGAACAGAGAAAGAAGCTCAATTCGGCGCTTTAACCACGGATTTCACCATGATCCGGGGCGGAGCCATCCATAAAGCAAACGGCGGCTACCTAATTGTCCCCGTCGAGGATATGCTTAGGAATCCTCTTTCGTATGACGGTTTAAAACGGGATCTCAAAGAACAAAAAATATCTATCGAAGAACCCGAAGAACGCTACGGTTTTCTTAGCGTGAAAACCCTCAAGCCTCAGCCAATTCCGCTAACAGCCAAAGTCATCCTCATCGGCGACCCCAACATATACCAGTTGATGTTTAGCCTAGACCCGGACTTCCGGGAACTCTTCAAAATTAAAGCTGAATTCGACACGACCATGCCCCGCACCGCTGAAAAAATCCAGAAGTACGCCGCGTTTGTCTGCAGCCTCTGTGAAAAAGAGGGGCTCAAACACCTTGAGGGCACAGGGTTAGCTAAACTGGTTGAATACAGCTCCCGAGTAGTTTCAGACCAGTTCAAGCTGTCTACACAGTTTAGCGCCATCGCCGACATCATCCGCGAAGCCAACTTCTACGCCGTAGAAAGCGGCTCGGAGTTCATAACTGGCGAGCACATCAGGAAAGCCATTGAAGAAAAAATTTACCGATCCAAACTTATACAGGAAAAAGTTCAGGAGATGATCGCCCGGGGCTTCTACCTCATAGACACCTATGAAGCGAAAGTAGGGCAAGTCAACGGCTTAAGCGTTATGGGACTCGGAGACTTCGCGTTCGGTTCACCCTCCCGCGTCACCGTTAGCATCGGCTTAGGCAGAGAAGGAGTCATCGATATCGAGCGTGAAGCTAAAATGGGCGGGCCGATCCACACTAAAGGTGTTCTTATTTTAAGCGGCTTCCTAAACGACAAGTACGCTCATGACAACCCCCTCAGCC
>Ga0105103_10001980_pt1 | contig 10829 bp, 9 predicted proteins | sample PPLLaktember2015_2_FD_79107 | JGI IMG/M metagenome (GOLD analysis project Ga0105103, IMG submission 79107) | Freshwater sediment microbial communities from Prairie Pothole Lake near Jamestown, North Dakota, USA - PPLs Lake P7 Core (6) Depth... | ecosystem: Environmental > Aquatic > Freshwater >...
CAATTCTTCATCAAAAGCAATCACGCCGGCGTTATCCTTAAAGACGGACAAGCACCAGGGCTTGTTTAACTCATGGGTTACTCGAAATATAGTCTGTTTGAGAGGGTTGTCGATGAGTTCACCATTGTATTCCACCAGACCCGTCAATGTCTTGTGGCTGCAGTGCTCGGACCAGGTTTGCGCGAGCATCTCCAATTCGATATCGGTGGGTTCACGACCAATCGATTTAAAATGATCCCGAATGGTCTGCATCTCGGCCAGGTTGAGGTAAAGATCGCGTTGCCGGCTGATGGCGATTAGTTCCGCGTCATCAGCTTGAATGAGCGGTACCCGTTTGAGCTCAAAATGATCTTCCGGCGCCGGAGCAAAAATCAGTTCATTGGGCTGAACAACATGCTCATTCACCTTGTTCATCAGCAGTTTTTGAACGATGGTTTCCTTTTCAGCGTCTGATAAATCGCCGACAATCTCATATCGTCTTGCCGTCTTGGCCGCTTCGACGCCGCGGATGCCGAGATCCTGAATGCCTTTCAAAGACGTTTCGGCGACCAAATCCGTCACGCCGCGGTTAAAGGTCACTTCAACCGACCAGGCGGTCCCCTGAGTGTGGTTAATCGGCTGCTCCAGGGCATATTCCTGAGTCACATTATCGGCGAGCAGCTTTTCGGCGATGATCTGTTGTTCCTGGCGGCTGATGGCGCCTTTCAAATAGGTCACATGCGAAAAATAGACTTTATCAATTTTATTAATCCCCAAATCAACAGCACCGTTTTTGACGCCGACTGCCTCGGCATCGAAAAACTCTGATTTGTTGGCGCATTCAATACGTGTAATCACGTTCATCCTTAACAGGTTGTTGATTCTTTTTCAAAATGTAAACAAAAATGGAGGGAAATGCAATCGAATTTCAGTCATCCCATTTTTCATCATCAGGGCGCACTAAAATTCGACGACAAAATACCGGGACTCTCCTTTGCGTCTCTTTGCGGCTCGGCGGCTTTGCGTGAAATTTCCTGGCAAATTCACGCAAAACCGCAAAAACGCAAAGGAACGCAAAGGAGGCCTCGCACAGAGGCACGGAGACACGGAGAATAAAATAATAATTATTTCACTGTGGTCTCTGTGTCTTTGTGTCTCCGTGCGAGGGCAATTTCAGTCGTCCAGATTTATCATTATCAGGGCGCAATCTTGTGCTCAGACAAAATACCAAAACCCTCCTTTGCGTCTCTCTTTGCGTCTCATGATTTGTAGATTGCGAAAAAGATATTTCTTGTGTAGATTACAGCATGAAAATTGTGCTCAAACCCAAACGCGATGAATCCTTGCGCCGGCGTCATCCGTGGATATTCTCCGGCGCCATCGCCGCCGGTGACGGCGCGCCTGCGCTGGGAGAAACCGTCGATGTTTATTCTGCAGAACACGAATGGCTCGCACGCGCGGCATGGTCGCCTCATTCGCAGATCCGTGCCCGAGTATGGACGTTTGCGGAGCAGGAAATCATCGACTCCTCTTTTTTTCATCTCAGACTGGAGCGCGCATTATCCAGCCGCAGACATTATGATGACGATGAGACGACGGCCGTGCGCCTGGTGAATTCTGAATCCGACGGATTGCCGGGATTGATCGTAGACCGCTACGCCGATTGGCTTGTCTGTCAATTCTTATCAGCCGGTGCGGAGCTCTGGAAACCAGTCATCATCGATCACCTTGCCAACCTGTGGCCGACTCAAGGCATCTATGAACGGTCAGATGCTCCATCGCGTCAAAAAGAAGGGTTAAAACCCCTGACTGGTTGCCTCGCCGGGTCTCCACCACCGGAACTGATTCAGGTCCATGAGCACGGCCTTAAATTGAACGTCGACATCAAACGGGGTCATAAAACCGGACTCTATCTGGATCAGCGCGAAAACCGTCAGGCACTCGCTCCTTTCTGTCGGGATTCTGATGTTCTCAACTGTTTTGCCTACACAGGTGGATTTGGATTATGGGCTCTCCGTGGCGGCGCTGCGCACATCACAAATGTCGACAGCTCGGAGGAAGCCCTGCTGCTCGCCGAGAAAAATGCGCACCTGAACGGCTTTGCATCATCCATAGAGACGATCCGCGGTGATGTCTTTCAGATTTTACGCCGATTCCGGGAAGAGAAGCGCCGACCCACAGTGGTGATATTGGATCCGCCCAAATTTGCCGAAAATATCGGGCAGATTCAGCGGGCGAGCCGTGGCTATAAAGACATCAACATGCTGGCGATGCAGATTCTCAAACCTGGAGGGATTCTGTTCACGTTCTCCTGTTCGGGACATATTGCTCCGCCGCTGTTTCAAAAAATCGTTGCCGATGCGGCTGTGGATGCCGATAGAGAGGTGCAGATTATTCGGCAGCTTTCACAAGCGGCTGATCATCCGGTGAAGACCAGCTTTCCCGAGGGTCTCTATTTAAAAGGGCTGATCTGCCGTGTCGGATGAGTGCCAAAACGGATTAAAATCATGAACAAAGATGATCAATTATTTTTGCGTCGCGCCATCGCCTTGGCTGAGCAGTATTCTGCCGACGGCAGACATGGTCCTTTCGGCGCCGTCATTGAGCTCGACGGTGAGATCATTGCTGAAGGATGGAATCGTGTGGTAGCCGATCACGATCCCACCGCACATGCGGAGATCACAGCCATTCGCGCGGCTTGCGCAGGACGAGAGCGTTTCGATTTAAAGGGCTGCACGATCTACTGCAGCTGCGAGCCCTGTCCCATGTGCTATGCGGCGATTTTCTGGGCTCGGCTGGAACGAATTGTTTATGCGGCCGATCGCCGCGACGCCGGCAACGCCGGCTTTGATGATGATCAGCTTTATCGCGAGTTTCTGCTTCAGCCCACCATTCAAAGCGAGCGTTTGTTGCCGGAAGAAGGAAGACGAGCCTTCAGGCGATGGATGGAGAATCCCGACAAGGTGCTCTACTAGACCTATAAAATGGATAAGAATAGTTAAATTTATCGACAGGAGTATTGGTGAATTTACCCCAATGGCTGCAATGGGCGCGGGAAATTCAGGCGCTCAGTCAGAGCGGCCGCACTTTTGCGCAAAACGATTTTGATCTCGACCGATATCGGCGGCTGACGGAAATTGCCGCGGAAATCATCGAAACCTATTCTGATTATCCCAAGGAAAAACTTGTCGCTGAATTTCTCGCTCAACCCGGATATGCCACACCCAAAATTGATGTGCGCGGTGCGGTCGTCAGGGAGGATAAAATTCTGCTGGTCAAAGAACGACAGGATGGTCGCTGGTGCATGCCCGGCGGCTGGGTCGATGTCGGCGAATCTCCGGCCCAATCGGTCGTGCGCGAGGTGCGCGAAGAGAGCGGATTCATCGTTGAACCGCACAAAATCGTCGCCGTCTGCGACGCCAATCGTTCAGGACGGCCGATCGAATTGTATCATGCTTTCAAGATCATTTTTCTATGTCGCACACTGGGCGGCGAAGCGACAGCCAGTTATGAGACCGAAGCTGTCGATTTCTTCGATTTCACCGACCTGCCGCCGCTGTCGGAAAACCGCACCAATACCCGCCATTTGAGCCAGGTTCACGACCACCTGATTAATCCTCTCTGCAGCGCTTATTTTGATTGATCCTTTTTCTCCACTTAACATTCTGCTGACCATTAATTAACCTTTCGTTTATCTCTGCTTAAACATTGAGCATTAAATTATCCGGTATTAAAATAGGAGTGATTCAATGCTCAAAATATTCTATGAAAATGTTTATGCGTTTGACAGCCGTCTATGTATTAGAATCTTTAATATGAACGGGCAAAAAACCATCGATCTGGTGATGGTTGGCCTATCCAGGCTTGGAGACGGTTATTTTTATATGTTGGTGGGGATTCTGCTCCTGCTGTTCGATTTCCAGTTGGCGCTCAAAATTGTCCCTGCGGGTGTAATCGCCTTTGCCTTTGAACTGACCGCCTATCGAATTCTGAAAACAAAAACCAAAAGAAATCGTCCTTTCGCCCGCATCCCCGGCATCAGTTATCTCATGCCTCCGCCGGACACCTTTAGTTTTCCATCTGGACACACCGCTGCTGCATTCGTGATGGCCACACTGTTTGGGACCATGATTCCACACCTCTTCATTCCCCTGGCAATTCCGGCATTGCTGATCGGCTTTTCCCGTATATACAACGGACTGCACTTTCCCAGCGATGTACTCGCCGGCGCCGGATTGGGAATCATTTGTGCCAAAATCGGATTGATGTTTTTTTAAGGGTGAAACATATGAGAATTGCTCTTTTCACGGAAAGCCTGCCGCCGAATACAGACGGCGTAGTGAAAACATTAACGCGCCTGGTTGGGACGCTGCAGGAAAAAAATATAGACTTTCACTTTTTCTCTCCGGTCAAACCGGACGAGTCCTTCAATTGGCATGATCAAGTGACCAAAGTGAAATCAGCGCCTTTCTTCCTCTATAAAGACTATCAAATGGGATTGCCTTTTTTTGAGAAAATTCGCCGAAAACTGGAGTTATTCCAACCGGATATCATTCACCTGTGCGCTCCCACCCTATTGGGCATTTACGGACTCTATCATGCTCAACGAATAAAAATACCGGTGGTCACAAGCTATCACACTCACTTTGTCGACTATTTTTCCTATTTTGGTCTCTCCTGGCTGGAATCGACCGGATGGAGCTATCTGCAATGGTTCCACAATCGTTGCGACAAAACATACGCGCCTTCTCCCAGCGCTGCGCGTGAATTGATCAATCGCGGCATTACCGAGGTCGATTTGTGGCAACGGGGAATAGAATTGGATCAATTCTCTCCTCGACATTATGATGCGAGACTGCGCGAATCGATTGGGGCGATTGACCGACCTATCCTTCTCTATGTCGGTCGCCTGATCAATCATAAAGATTTGGACATTTTGGTTGCTGCCGATAAAATTCTGCAGGGACGGAACCGACAGTATAAAATCGTCATCATCGGCGACGGTCCCATGCGCCCTCAGTTGGAAAATGAACTGCCGGATGCGCATTTCACCGGATTTCTCTACGGTTCAGCGCTATCGCGCTGGTATGCAAGTTCAGATATTTTTGCTTTTCCTTCAACCACAGAGACGTTCGGCAATGTGATCCTCGAAGCCTTTGCCTCCGGGATTCCGGCAGCAGGTGTTGCAGCCGGCGGAGTCGGCGACATTATCACCCATGAACATGATGGTCTTCTGGCTGCTCCGAGAGATCCCCTGGACTTTGCTGAAACTCTTGATCGACTTTTGACAAACCGCGATTTGAGGCGTGACTTGGGAAAACAGGCGCGAAAAACGGCTGGAAATTACAGTTGGAGACAGATAAATGGTCGGTTGTTGAGCGACTATGAAGAATTGATAACGAGAAAGCGGGGCAGGATCGCTCGACGGTTAGCCGCATAACCCCGAACCCTGCAAAACCGTCATTCTGACGACTGCATCTGCAAAACCAAAGCGGCATATAAGGATTTATATATGAATCCGGTCGGATCAAAGATCGATTTACATGTCCACAGTTTGCACTCTCGCAGCGGAGGCAACTGGCTATTGGACACTCTGAATATCAATGAATGTTATACCCCTCCCAAGGATGTCTACACAATTGCCAAATCTCACGGCATGGATTTCGTCACTCTGACTGATCATAATACAATTGACGGCGCGCTTGAATTGGCCCATTTGAAGGATTTCTTCATCAGTGAAGAAATAACCGCACTCTTTCCAGAAGACAAAGCCAGGGTCCACATTCTCGCCTTTCATATTACCGAAACACATCATCATGAAATACAAAAACTACGCAATAATATATTCGAACTCGTCAGTTATCTTTGTCAAGAAAAGATTGTCCATGCCTTGGCGCATCCTTTTTTCAAAATGGGACCTGTTCTCACACTTGCACATATTGAAAAAATGCTGCTGATGTTTGATCTTTTTGAAGTGAAGAATGGCGGTAAGCAGTTAGTACCGGACAATCTTTTCGAGCTGATTCTGCAGCATCTCACTCCCGAGATCATGTACCGTCTCGCTGACAAGCATTCTCTACAGCCCAGTTCCTCAACATGCTGGATAAAAGGCATGATTGCCGGCTCTGATGATCACGGCGGTATCCTCGTCGCATCGCCTCATACCTTGACTGATTCGGCAACAAACGTTGCCGAACTCCTGGGGCATATTCAGGCTGGACGATGTCGAGCTTCCGGGCATGGAGGAACATCCATCGCTGTTGCCCATGGAATCTTTTCCGTTACATTTCAGTACGCCAAAAGTAAAAAAAAGGTGGCAGATCCCCTCAGAAACGAATTGTTGTGGAAATTAATTGAAAATATTTTTGCCTCCAGCAACCGACACGGTTTTATCTCTTTAGCCTCCTCGCTTGTCACGTCCCAAGCAAAGACATTATTCAAAAAGCGAAACCGTACTGGTCTCTCATTCAGGAAGCTTTATCGCAACCTGAAAAATGACCAAGAACTTGCCAGGTTGCTATGCGGGAAAATTCCATTCAATCACGCAAACAATGTCAACTTTTTTGCCCGAATGAATGATCTCACAAACTCCCTCTTGGCAGGAATCCTCGGTTCATTCAGCGACAAAAAAGAGACGCGCATCAACCATCGTCGCCTGCTGCAACAATTGGGTGCGCTTTTTACACTGCTGACTCCCTACCTTATCGCATTCAAGACAGAGCACAGCGATCGACCGTTGATGCTCAAGACTGCCGCTGCTTTTTTGCCGAAAACGCTGCAGAAACCTCAGAAAATAGCCGTTTTCGCCGACAACCTTCAGCAACTGCAGAATGACTGGGATGATGTCAAAGATCTAATCGAAGCCGAGCTCTCTCGTGGATTTTCAGCAATCACTTTTGCTCTCACAAAGCAGCCAATTTTTAAGGTTCAACAAAATCAATATCACTATCACCCTGTTGCTGAAATCCCTAACAAACTGGATTATTCATTACCGCCGTTGTTGCGAGTAGGATGGGATTTTACAGAAGAGGGTTGTGAAATCATTTATATTCATTCTTTGGGACCTCTGGGATTGTGGGGATTATTGCTCGGACGATTATTGAATATTCCTGTCATCACCACTTTTCATGAAAATAGTATGAGAGAACTGGCCAAAAAGGCGGGAGGTGAGAACAGCCTTTTCTTCAAACAGATTGCTGCCGCTTTTTATTCGATGGCTGATGAAATTCGCCTTCTCGATGATCCATCGACATCTGCAACCGAAATACTCGACAAGGCACAGACCAAGGTTCGAATTCTCGGTCAGGTGCTTTTCGCCCCGGAGGAAGAGACTTCACGACTACAATCTTTCTAAATGACTCTGGATTTCAGTTTGACCGTTAATTAAATTCATCCTGATAAAATACATCAAAACGATGCAATCAAATGAATTATAGACCATTAAAAATCTGCGATTTGACGCAATCCTACACTGAGACGAGCGGCGGCATACGTACGTATATCCATGAAAAACAAAAATATATTCTCCAAAATACTGATGATTCACACCTTCTGATTGTGCCGGGTGAACATGACAGTAGAGAAAAACGAGGCCGCCTGATAATCTATCGAGTCAAAGCTCCTCTTGTTAAAAACTGTGAACCATTCCGTTTCATTATGCGTCTGGACAAAGTTTATAAAATCCTGTGTCTGGAGCAGCCGGACATCATTGAACTCGGGAGCGCCTATGTACTGCCTTATCCGGCCATGGCCTATCAAGGGCAATTCAACATTCCAATAGTGGGTTTCTATCACACCGACTATCCGAATACCTATGTCAAACCGGTTGTGGATCAGGTGCTCCATCGAAGAGCAGGCGATTTATGCGAGAAAATCAGCTATCAATATGTCAAATTCATCTACAACCAGTTTGATGCAACTATTTTATCATCAATACAAATGGTTGAAAAACTGAAAAAACTAGGGGTGAAGGATTTGCAGCATGTCTATTTGGGAGTCGATCTGCAAACATTCCATCCACAGCACCGCAAATCAGAAATGCGACGTTCACTGGGTGCTCTCAATGGAGAGACAGTATTCATCTATCATGGGCGTTTTGATCATGAAAAGAGATTCGATTTGCTCCTACAATCTTTTCATTTGATTTCCGCTCAAGTCAACGGCCTTCTGTGCGTGATCGGCGAAGGACCACTGAAGGGCTTGGCGCACCGCATGGCGACAGAAAATCCGAAAATACGTGTTCTCCCCTATGAAAAGGATCGCCAACAAATAGCCGATTACTTGGCCTCGGCTGACATCTATTGCGCGGCAGGTCCGCATGAAACATTCGGCCTTTCCATCATTGAAGCTCAGGCGAGCGGATTGGCAGTTTGTGGTGTCAGGGCGGGTGCACTCATAGAGCGCGTACCCAAACATGTCGGCGTCCTCGCAGAACCGAATTCCATCGCCGGCTATGCGGAAGCGCTAACCGAGCTTTCACAAAATGGTTTCAAACAAAAAGGGGCACTCGCCCGTCGGCATGTGGAAGAGCGATTTTCATGGGAAAAATCATTCTCGAAAATCTTTTCAATTTATGACAACCTCATTCGTTTCCACCAAAGAGCCGATGTTTCGAGAAAAGCTTTATAAACTCAAGCGCAATTGGCGCGTCGCTCTGATTATCCTGATCATTGGCTTTGCCGCAAACCTGACGTTTTCCCTTTTGACAACTGAGCGTTCAACACTCTCGTCCATCAAATCTTTCGAACCAGCGATTTTACTGTTGGCCATCCTGTTCATTATTATTCCCTGGATAACTAATACTTTGAGGGTTTTAGTCTGGACTCGCTTTCTAAGACATTCATTTTCCTTTTTCCAGATTTTTAAGATTATCCTCAGCTCAGACATCGGCGCTGCAGTTACACCCACTGCAGTTGGCGGTGGTTATGTCAAAGCCGGGATGTTAATGCAAAAAGGGTTCTCTGCGGGCGCTGCAGCTTCTTTGATGACCCTGGGTTCATTTGAAGACGCAATTTTTTTCCTGATCGCCATTCCTTCGGCAGCAATCTATACATCCTGCTGGAAGTTAAACGTTTTTCAAAATCTCAAGCACGGCGTTCACATCGGCAATAACTGGCTGGTCATCATATCAGCGCTTATTCTGCTCGCCGGGTTTCCGGTCTTCATCCATTTGACACGAAAAAGCAAAAGGCCTTTTTCAATGATAACGAGGATCATCCAACACCTCGGTCGAGCGTGGCAGGATTTCATACAGGTTTACGCCATGATCGGCTCATCAGGGAAATCGCGCTTCCTGTTAACTATGCCGCTCACTGCCATTCAATGGTTCTGCCGTTATTCAATTCTTTCAATACTGCTGTATTCGCTGAATATCCCCGCTGATCCCGTGTTGATTTTTCTTCTCCAGTGGATCACTTTTACTTTAATGACCTTCATTCCAACACCCGGCGCCATTGCGGGAGCAGAGGCTTCATTCTATTTTATTTATTCCCTGCTGATCCCAAATAATCTCATCGGCTTGATAACCGCCGGCTGGCGCTTTTTAACCTTTTACCTGAATGTCTTTTTAGGATTGATGATTTTGAGCATTACTTTGGTGATCAAGATCGCTAAACTCAAATAAACGAGGTTGCTCGACGCTTTTTAAAATAGATCAACTATCTTCTTGCTTTTTCAATGAATCCACAATATTTTAAAATATAGTCTCCGCGAAAGCCGGTCAATAGTCCTATTTAAATTCGTTGAACAACCATCGTTGGCGTCCGTTTTATCGACAAAACCAGGAGTCAGATGCGGAATCAAGATACTGCTCTCGAGCATCAGAGCATGGAAACCTTTTTTGCCCCGGCGCAAAAAAGCAGCGCGACAGAATTAGAGCAGGATCTGCAGCTCTTTAATCGCCCCTCACCTATCCTCGCCATCCTCGACGCTGTGCCAATGATGATCATGGTGTTGAATTCCAACCGTCAATTGGTCTATTGCAATCAGGCAGTTCTCCGGTTTATATCAGCGCAGGAACCGTCACAACTTCTCGGATTGCGCCCAGGAGAAATCCTCCATTGTCGGAATTGCACCGATGCCGGTTCGGGCTGCGGCACAACGGAATTCTGTCGCCACTGCGGCGCGGTTCAAAGCATCCTGGAATCACTGGACGGACGTTTCTCGGTCTCGGACTGCCGCATTTCGGTTACCATAGGAGGCCATTCCGAATCCATGGATCTGCGCGTTTGGGCGACGCCCTTCAGCTATCAACAAAAGTCGTTCACGATTTTTGCCTGCCTGGATATTCATCATGAAAAACGTCATGCCGTTTTGGAACGCCTCTTTTTTCATGATATCTTCAATACCCTCGGCGGATTATCCGGCGCTGTGGAGGTCCTGCGAATCTCTTGTCCCGATTCAACTCAAAACACGATTTCAATCATGAATCGCCTGTTGATGCGCTTGGCAGATGATATTGAATCCCATCGCACCCTGGCTGCGGCTGAAAAGAATGATCTCACCATTCGCCGGAATAGAATCAGCTCGCAGGATTTGCTGCAAAGACTGTTGGAGACCTATTCGACGCATCCCGTTTGCAAAAATCGTGAGCTGGTGATGATGAAAGAGTCGCAAAACATACAATTCATCAGCGACGAGGGATTGCTCTCCCGAGTTCTTGGGAATATCATAAAAAACGCTCTCGAAGCGATTCAGCCGAAAGAAACGGTTTCAATAAGCAGCCGATTATGCGATCAATCAATTCAATTCTTAATTCATAACCCCGGATTTATGCCGCGCGAGGTGCAGCTGCAGCTTTTTCAAAGATCCTTTTCCACCAAAGACCCGCGACGAGGCCTGGGCGCCTACAG
>Ga0105103_10001981_pt1 | contig 10824 bp, 14 predicted proteins | sample PPLLaktember2015_2_FD_79107 | JGI IMG/M metagenome (GOLD analysis project Ga0105103, IMG submission 79107) | Freshwater sediment microbial communities from Prairie Pothole Lake near Jamestown, North Dakota, USA - PPLs Lake P7 Core (6) Depth... | ecosystem: Environmental > Aquatic > Freshwater >...
CTGCACAAGTTCCATAACCTCATAAAACGCATCCCGCCGGGGCATGATCCTGACGAGGTCCGGGCCCGGGTCATCCGAGGCCAGTCTCTTGATACCGTACTTGAGGAGATGAAGGTACCGGTACGGGAACCAAAGGAGACCCAGACCGCTCCCGCGCCGGCGGAGATTGGCAGACACGATGAGCGGGTGCGGGTGCTCGACGGGATGGTGAAGCGCCTCCGTACATTTGTGAGCGAACTGCAGGAGGAGATCAAGGCAAAGGAGTACGAGATCCACCGGTTGCAGGTCCGTATCCGCAGGGTCCACACCTCCCGTGACGCCGAACATGCAAAAGACGTTGAGGTGGTCAAACGGGACGCCGTAATCCAGAGCCTGAAAAAACGACTCCGCAAAGAGGAGCGGCATAACCGGAACCTTGTAAAGCGCCTCGCGCGGATCAGGAAATTCGCGGAGCTTTCCATGGAAGGTGAAGTCGTCCCGGTCAAGGTGATGGAAGCCCTGACAAAAGACGGGCTCAGGAAGCTGGCGGAGGATGCGGGTATAGAAGAAGGAGATATCATCTTTATCTCCCGGACAGACGGCTGGGGGCGCAACATCGTCAGGGATCTTGCGGTACTACGGGTGAAGGCCGTTGTCCTCGGGGCTGAAACCCTTAAAAAAAGCGATCCGCAGATGCTCCCGCTTTTTTGCGAGGCGAATATTCCCCTGCTTTCGGACCAGGACGCTGGTGTTCAGGTCCGGGGAAAACAGGGGCTTGCCGCAAAAGTGACCCTCGATTCAGCGCTAAAGAACTGGAACGTCCGGCAGGAGCAGCACGAGCGGGAGAAGAAGTCTGACCTGATCGAGCACATATTCAAGGAGTACAAAAGCGAACGGGGTAAAGAGGTGAAGAAAGGTGGATGACCGGGAACTCCTGAACGTGGTGATGGGGATCGTAGGAAAGGACAGGTGTCTTGATGACTGCGCGGAGCTTCCCTGCGGAGAACTGGTGATGGTGGCAACCACTGACATGCTCCACCGAACAACGGACTTTGTCCCTGGCATGACCGACTGGCAGGCCGGCTGGATGAGCGCGGCGGTCACCCTTTCCGATATTGCGAGCATGGGGGCGGCACCGAAATACCTGCTCATCGCGGTCGGGCTCGATGACTGGAAATGCTTAAGCGGTGTGATGCAGGGGGCAAAGGACTGCTGCACGAAGTTCGGCGCGGAGATCGTTGGCGGCGATATCGATCATCACGGGGAGCTCACGGTTGTGACAACCGGCCTCGGCCTCGTCAGCAGACGGGATATTGTCAGGAGGACCGGCGTCTGGCCGGGCGATCTTGTCTGCATCACCGGCAAACCGGGACAGGCTCAGGCCTGGCTTGATGGCTATCACCAGTTCGAGAAGGCGCTTTTCGAGCCGCAGCCCCGTGTTGAGGAGGGTCAGATCCTTGGCGGGGCCGGCGTGAGCGCGATGATGGATGACAGCGACGGGATTGCACTGTCCCTGTATGACCTGATGAGTGTCAACGACTGCGGGTTTGCCATCGATTCAGGAAAGCTCCCCCTCCCGGAAGGTATCCCTGCAGCCCGAGCCCGGGAACTCGCCCTCTATGGTGGCGGGGACTACGAGCTGATCTTCACGATCTCCCGGGACAGGTACCCGGTTGCGGGCGTTGCTTCGACCGTGATTGGGACGGTTATTACGGAAAAAAAAGTCCTCGTGGATGGCGTCCCGCTGGAGAAACGCGGTTACCAGCACCGCTGGGAATAACCGGTCAGGAAAAACGTCTCTTAAATACCATAAACGAGAGACATCTGATTACTCAAAAGAACGGGTGCACCCGATGGAATCACTGGAAAGCAAGCTGGACCGGTTATCCCCTGAGCAGCGAAAGGAGATCGAGGACTTTGTTGATTTTTTACTCTCGCGCGCAGTGTATGTGTGCGCCTCTCCGGATGCCTCCAGCGACATTTTGCCGGTCCCAAACCTGGCGGCGCCGCCACCGCTTACCCTGATCGAACCGGTACACGTTATGGAGACCCCGCCAGTCAGACTGCAGGATCTTACCCGCACCGATGACCTGGGAGCACCAGCGGCCAGGGACGAGCCAGTTCCCGCCCCGTTCCAGGAGATTGGTGGCGGGAGTGACAGGATAACCCATCAGTACATGGACTACGGACAGTTCGATCACCAGCCTTCACCGGCAACGGAAGCGGTGAAGAAGATCAAGCGGAAGATCGTTGCCCGGGAAGGGCAGGAAAAGCCCCGCCACCTTCTCGACTGGGTAGACTGATTCTCTCTCTTTTCTGGTCACGCTGCTTGCGCATATGGCAGGGGGAAATCTCCGGAAGCATACAAGAGAAAAACAGATCCCGCTGTAGCGCCTGAAAACGAGCCGGGGACCCGGCAAGACCTGACGGTCTTATAAGTGATACCCAAAAGGATGGACTCGACGGGATTTGAACCCGTGGCCTTCACGTTGCAAACGTGACGATCTACCCCTGATCTACGAGCCCGCGGTGCTTGTTGCGGTATTCTATTTTTCAGCGGATTCCATATAGTTGTTACTGATCATGGTTCCGCAAGGAAGATGAAGGACGAAAATAAAACATCTCCTGAACCATTATGCCAAAGCTGATTATTGAACCGAAAAAGGCAAAGGACGGGCAGATCGAGTACACCGTGAACTATCATGATCCAAAGAGTGATAACTCAATCACCATCACTACAACAAATGATCTTAACGAAGCAGTGGACAAGCTGAAATCCACGCTCGTGAGCGAAGTCGAGCTGATGCAGCAGAAGAAGTAAAATACCCATTTTTCCGGCAAGTGCCTATCATTCCCAAAAATCCCCGGTATATTCCTTCGTGTCACAAACAAGACCCTGTGTCAGGTTTCCGTGATTGCACGTTTGGTTAACCTTGAATCATGATGATTACCCGGTTATTAAAAAAATCAGAGCCCTGTCATTCCGGAGGTGAACACTTCACTCTTTCTTGGGTGGCTTGACGTGGGTAAAGATCGAAGCACCTGCTGCGATTATCGCTGTGACAACGCCAATAATAGCGACAATCACACTTGTGTTTTCGAGCAGTCCCTTTTCCTGCGTGGGCTCGGGCGTGACAACTGGAATGATTACCGGTACGATCACGGTCGGGATCGGTGTGGGTGCTGCGGTGATCTGGTTCATGGGCTGGAGTGTACCGTACCCCTGCGTCGTCTGTCCCGCCACTACATAGATCGAGCCCTCGTAGTCATAGTACCCGCTCATGGTCAGCCGGAGGATATGGGTTCCCGCCGGCACACCGTTCACGTTTCCCGGGGTTGTCCCGCAATAGACCCCATCGATCAGGATACTGGCACCGGTCGGGGATGAGTATACCATGACATTGCCGGTTGTTCCGGTATCCCCTCCGTTCATGGTCGGGTTGGGGGTCGCAATTATCGTTGGCGGCTGGGTGACAACAACGGTGATTTTCCGGGTTGTTGTCGTTGTTCTCACGGTGGCAACAGACGGTTGTGTTGCAGCCGGTTCCGGCAATAGTCCCAGGATCATCCGGTGCATAACGAGATCGGCCATTGTCCAGTCCATATAGGAGGGGACGGGGGCGGTTGTCCATTCGATGACATATCCCTTGCCATATTTCCCGTAGAGCAGTGCCGGCATCCCGGTATCATAGTTCAGCACGGTTATCGTGCCGGCGTTTGCAACCGCCTGCTCCTTGTCAGGTGCCGTGCCTTTCAGGTCGAACCTGGTCGGGAGCTGGGCAAAGACCGCTTTCGAGACTACGGATGTCGGATCGGAGACTTCAAGGTACTGCCCTCCTGCTGTGGTGCCGCCATTGGAAGCAGGGAGGCTGTTATCGAACAGGCGGTTGCAGGGGTAGGTCACGATGAGGATTTTTCCACCTGCCACCGCGGCCTCGATCTTGGCTGCGGTTGCCGGGGAGAATGTTGCTTCACCACCAAGAATGATTACGTCAACGGAGGGCTGAACGAACTGGTCAATGTTACTGTCGAGGTCGGCTCCCGTGGATCCCGGGATTTCCCTGACGACCACCACCGAGTCCGAATGGAGTGACGGATCGAATCCGGCATTGGTACCATATATTGCAACAGTATAGGCACTGACCGGTAATATGATGATGAGTATAGCGAGGAATACTGCAACTGGTATGACAGATGATCCATATCCATGTGACATTCTTTACATCCTGCCAGCTGGATTTGCAGCTGATTTCTTGTAAATATTTACATTGTTGCGATGGGTGATAAATCCGTTTTGGCCTTAAGCGGAATCCGACCGTGGAAAACGGCCGGAAAAATGGACATTGCGTCACTCACGCGTACGCGTTCAAGATCCGGTATGTCAGTCTCTGCTGTAGAAGATACGACTGACAAAATCGTATGGACCCGGCGGGATTTGAACCCGCGGCCTCTACGTTGCGAACGTAGCGATCTACCCCTGATCTACGAGCCCTCTTTTAATGTGGTTAATAGATTCTGATCCGATGGGATATAGTTGTTGGTGTCCGTTGCCGGACATAAAAAAAGGTCAGAGAATGATCTCAATATCGAGCTTCTCTGCAAGTTCCTTATACCGGTTCCTGATGGTTACTTCGGTGACACCCGCCACTTCAGCGACCTCGCGCTGGGTGCGGCGCTCGCCTCCAAGGATGGAAGAGATGTAGATGGCCGCTGCGGCAACACCTGTTGGGCCCCTGCCGCTCGTCAGTTCCCGTTCGCCGGCCTGCCGGAGGATCTCCACAGCCCGGCTCTGCACCTCTCCCTTGAGGGTGAGGCCCGAGCAGAACCGGGGCACGTAGTCGATGGGGGAGGTCGGGAGGAGCTTCAGGCCCAGCTCGCGGGAGATGAAGCGGTAGGTCCTGCCGATCTCTTTTCTTGAGACACGGGACACTTCAGCGATCTCATCGAGCGTCCGGGGCACACTGCACTGGCGGCAGGCTGCGTAGAGTGCCGCTGCCGCAACACCTTCGATACTCCGGCCGCGGATAAGGTTCTTGTCGACCGCGTCACGGTACACCACCGCAGCGGTCTCGCGGACGTTCCTGGGAAGACCAAGTGCAGAGGCCATACGGTCCAGTTCCGAGAGAGCGAACGCAAGGTTCCGCTCTGTCGCATTGCTGACCCGGATACGCCGCTGCCACTTACGGAGACGGTAGAGCTGGGCGCGGTTCTTGGAGGAGATCGCCCGGCCGTATGAGTCTCTGTTACGCCAGTCGATCATGGTCGAAAGGCCCTTGTCGTGGATGGTAAAGGTCATCGGTGCACCGACCCGTGACCGCTTCATCCGCTGGTCATGATCGAAGGCACGCCACTCCGGGCCGCGATCGATGAAGTCATCATCGATGACAAGCCCGCAGCTCTGGCAGACCAGCTCTGCACGCTCATAGTCGTGGACGAGCTGCCGGCCACCGCACTCCGGACAGACCGTCTCCGTGTGGTTCTCGGCTTTCTTCTCGTGTTCTTTCTGTTTAATCCGGGTCTTGAGCGCCTCACGCTCAGACTGGAGGACTTTTAACTTTTCAACTTCCTGCATCCACTTTCACCAAACTGGAAATGTACATTGTTCTGATTGCGCGGGACCGGTACGTTACGGTGTCGGCGTTTATCGTGCGAATAGTTTTTCATCGGGCCGGATGGAACATTTCTCCCGGCAAAGGACTGCCGCGTAGGGAGCTTTCACGTTGCCGAAAAGATCCAGGATCTTCCCGACGGGTTTCATCCTCCTGTCTGTTACTTCGCTGTATAACGGCGGCAGCTGGGCGGCGTCACACTGGATGATGAGCATCCGGTTACCAATGACACTCATCGCTCGACCAACAACCTTCACACAACAACCCCGGAAATGCGATTAACGCTGGAATAATTTAGTAATCTATATATGTGAGGCACAACAGTATTTAAATCTTGCGTGAAAGTATAAATAGAAATTTTAGGAAAAGAGGAATTGGTCGATATTTAAAGATATAACCTGTCTGCACTCCGCATCGGTCAGTCCGGCCCCTTTGGCAACGATAAATTTCGCGCGCTCGTCCAAGAGGTCGCCCGGTCCGTGCGCGTCTGAGTCAACAACCAGCTGGCAGGAAGCTTCGCGGCCGATCTGGGCAACGTGCCCATTGGTCCGGTTGTGGCCGCCACGGGACGTGAGCTCGAGTGCGATGTTGTTTTTTGCTGCCAGTAACGCATCCTCTATCGTGATCAGTCCCGGGTGAGCGAGCACGTCAACATCTTTGCAGCTGCAGGCCGCGTGGTTGGTGCCGGCAGCAACCGGCTCGACCGGACTCTCGCCATGAACCAGCACAATGTCTGCCCCGGCCTCTTTTGCCTGCCTGGCAAGGCCGGCGATCTGTGCCGGCGGGACATGGGTGATCTCCACACCGCAGAGGAGCCTGACGCCGTACAGTCCTGCTGATTCCCGGACAAGATTCAGTGTTTCGATTACCGGGACGGCATTCGACGTATCGACATGGTCTGTAATGGCAACGGTTGAATACCCGAGTACAGCCATTCTCCGGATCAGTTCAATCGGGAGCATCTCACCGTCGGATAAGATAGAATGGGTGTGCAGGTCGTACAGGCCGCTCATTTGCGGACCTCCAGTTTCTGTGCCACCTTTTTGATAAGCGCTTCTTTTCCTTCTGTCCACTCTGCCACGATTCTTCCTTCCCGCCGTGCCCAGTGTGCCGGATGGTGATGGTCCTCCACCCGGAACTTCAAACCGGCACGTTTCAGAGCGCGCTCAATGTCGGTAATAACCGGAGCCTTGACCGCGAGGTTCTTTCTGACCCGCCGCCCTTCCACGCGGGAATATCCTGCATTGAAATAGCAGGGATACAGTATGCACTCACCCTGTGCCTTTGCCATTGCAGATGAGTTTGGGAGTCAAGGTATAAACAGTGTACGCTCGAAACCTAAGTATATGCACCATATCGACGTCCGGCTCGAGAAGGATGTCTACGACGCCAACAATACGCTTGCAGACCGCAACGCCCGGCACCTTAAATCACATAATATCAGGGCATTTGACCTGCTCGGGGCGATAGGCTCCGGGAAGACCGCCCTGATCGAACGTCTTGTCCCGCTACTCGAAACAAAGGGGATGAGGGCAGCAGCAATCGCTGGTGACGTGTACGGGGACGATGACTTCAGGCGGCTCGTGGCGCTGGGGATCCCTGCGTTCAATGCAAACACCGGGAAGGAATGTCACCTTGACGCCCACCTGGTTGAACATGCCATCGACCACCTCCCGCTCGACAAGATCGATATCCTCTTCATCGAGAATGTGGGCAACATGGTCTGCCCGACCGATTTCCGGCTCGGAGCCGAAAAAAGGATCGTGGTCGTGAGTTCAACGGAAGGGGACGATGTCGTAAACAAGCACCCGATGATGTTCAGGGACTGCACGATCGGGGTCATCAACAAGGTTGATCTTGCACCGCTGGTCGGGGCGAACCTTGACCGTATGCAGAAGGACATCGCACGGTATAATCCGAACATGCCGGTATTCCGTACGAACCTGAAGACCGGCGACGGGGTTATGGCATTGCTCGAGACAATTCTTGCCTGAATCCCGTATCATTTTCCGTGGATGACAGGTAGTACTATAAATAAATCAGCGGTCAATATATAGAGCACCACTTCGGGACCAGGTCCCGCAGAATACTACAGGAGAGTAACATCATGCAGTGGCAGGCAGAATCCGTACGAAAAATTACCGGTGGCAGGCGCCACCCGGCAAACAATAAGCGCAGAGCAGAGATAGGTCGTGCACCGGTAGACACCCATATTGGTGAAGACCGCAGGCGGGCCGTCCGGACGTTCGGAGGTAATCGTATTTTCATTGCGCTCCGCGCCAACTACGCCAATGTGACCAACCCCAAGAATGGCGAGACAAAAAAGGTTAAGATCGAGACCGTGGAGAAGAACACGGCAAATCCGAACTATGTCCGGCGGAACCTCCTGACGAAGGGTGCGATCATCAAGACCGAGCTTGGCTCAGCCCGTATCACCAGCCGCCCGGGCCAGGACGGCATCATCAACGCACTGTTACTCGAATAAGCGATATTTCATCATCATTTTTTCCCGTTTAAAAAATCTCAGGTCTTTGGCATTGCCAACCAGCAATCTTTTTTCTTTCAGAGTGGCTAATTGTCTAGCTATGCGGAGGATCTATTATCGTTTCCCCCAGCGGGTGGACCTTTCGTTTGCCATGGGCATGCCCTTTAACGAGACACTGAAATATATCGCCAGCCTGGACAACGAGGAATCGACCAAGACCACCGGGAAGGAACTGGTAAAAATAAAATTAAGAATCCGGATTGCCGTTGACCGGGCAACGTTCGGGGATATCACTCCTGATGTGCTCCCGCCGGGGGTGATAACCGAAGCCGTGGACCTGCAGGTCTCCGTACTGGCAATTGCCCTGCGCGGAGGAGGCAGGGTCCCGATTGCCAATGATATCTTCTATCTCCGGCTTACCGATCAGGTGTCACGGACGGATATTGATATCGCAAAGGAAGGGCATGGCGAAGGTCTTGATGCCCTTGATCTGAAAAATATCCTCCTGGGTGCCAAGAAGTGACCCTCCGCCTGACCATCGCTGCCCCGTTCAAGCACACCCGGAAGACCGGGATACGCAAGAACGAGCTGGTGTATTATTATGCACTTGACCGGAAGTGGATGAGTACCGAACAGGCAAACCAGCTCCTGAAACGGGCAGAAGAGGAGGGGCTCCTCGGTATTGAAAACGGTCTGTACTCCCCCCGCTTCGATATTGCCGGGCTGACCCTTCCGGTCGGGTTCAAACCAACCTCCGGTATTTTCGAACGTCATGATCCTGTCCAGGACCTGATCGGGAGGATAGCACGGGCACGCTCTCTTGAGGAAACGGATGTCGTGGCGGAGATGAACCGGATCATCAAGGCAAATTATGATTCACACATCCTCCCGCCCGCCGCATTGGTACTGCTTGCAAGGAGTCACGGGGTACCTTTTGACGATCTTCTCGATGCGCTTAAGGGGGCGTCAAAAAAGTAGAAGGAAACTGCATTAACGTCTGTACAGGAAGATTTTCCGGAGAAATGACCCTCCTACCGATAAGAAAGTATTTTGCTGATTTCTTTTTTACATATCTCTAATCATCTGAACGTTAGGGAGCCATCATGAGAAGACGAAAAGATCCTTTCGAGAAACCGTGGGTGATCATTGCTGCGGTTGTCGGTATCATTGCAGTTGTTGTTATAGCCCTGGTCTTTTTCCTGGGTGGCGGGTCATCGGACCCGGTGGGATCCTACGGCCAGACACAGGCTGCCCCCACAAATCCTTCTGCCCAGCAGGCTGCAGCGGGAGGTACAGCCCCTTCGGTTATCAGGACCCAGGTGCCGGTCACTGTTCCTCCTGAGGGAGTGTATGTGAGGGTCAGCTACCTGGGAGGGTTTAGCGGAACGTATGGGGTGGAAGGCAATATGACGACCATGCGGAACTCAGGTGACCGGGTCTTTGTTGTTGAAAATGCTACCGGTACCGTGTCTGCCACCTTCCATAAGGAAGACGCGTCCACTCGGCATGAGATTGTCGTTGAGATCTATAAAGATGGCAAAGCCCAGCGGATTGCAAGGAATTCCTCATCGTACGGTGAGGCAGGGATTTCCTATACGGTATAATCCTTTTTTATTTCCCCCTCACGGGTTCAGCTGAAACGGGGAAAGCACAAATCCTGTAAATGAAATTTGTATCTATCTGGTGCCCGTAAAGGTAACAAACGGGACGGGTCTTTCCGCTTTATCGCCAAGCGTGCCGGCATAAACGGGATTCACGATTCTTTTACCTGTGGGATATGAGCATTACCTCCCGCCCCTGGACGGGAATTCGGGAAAAGGCTCCCAAAAAAAGATATATTATTTTCTCGTCTTGGTCTTTTTCTCTGCTTTCTTCTCGCCCTCTACCTTTGGGAAGAGTTCCTCGAGAGTTTTTTCGCCATAGGTGGTGACCCGGGCATTGATCTGGACGAAATCCTGGGTGATCTCGCTTGCCCGGATGGTCTTTCTCCGGCGTTCCCCGTCCATAGTCGGGTGAAACCCTATACCCCCGGCAAGGAGGAGTTTTTTGCGTCCTGCCCCAGGCAGACCTTTCTTCGCGGTGATTCCGGTCCGGTCGGAGGCTCCGGTAATCAGGATCTTATACCCTGCAAGTCCGAGGGTCCCTGCGTCAATCTCATCACCGATACGTTTCCCGACGATTGCACCTGCGGCACCACCACTAGCGTCCACATTATAAGCGCGGCCGCTTTTCGGGTCTGATACTACAACTTTGAACTCGACCATAATTGTCTGCTCCTTATTGGCGATCTATTAAAAAAACCCCTGATAATCCGGGTTTTTTTCACGTCTCCGGCTGCCGGCATTTTCGCCTACACATGAGAAGTATCTATTTAATTATACCGGTACGCTATTAAATCCTCGCGTCCCCCTCAGGGTATAAAAGTCCTTTATTTTCCCCAGAAGGGATCCCCTTTCCGCTTCAATGCCGTGAATTCGGCAAGGATCTCCTGCGTGCTCGTGTTCAGCGTCCTGACCATCTCCCGCTCGAGCACTTTTATGTGGCGTTCGGGCACATCGACGAAAAGGTCGTCTCCCACGCTGACCTGCCGTCCAATGGTTGCGCCTTCGATTGAGATGGCGACTTCGAGACCGGGATCCGCTTCCCGGATCGATTCCTGCCGGAGCTGCATGGACTTGAGGTGTCCCACCTTTTTCCCATCGGTCTTGATGAGGTCCACGTCATTCCTGAGTTTCCCGCCCAGTACCCGCA
>Ga0105103_10001985_pt1 | contig 10808 bp, 13 predicted proteins | sample PPLLaktember2015_2_FD_79107 | JGI IMG/M metagenome (GOLD analysis project Ga0105103, IMG submission 79107) | Freshwater sediment microbial communities from Prairie Pothole Lake near Jamestown, North Dakota, USA - PPLs Lake P7 Core (6) Depth... | ecosystem: Environmental > Aquatic > Freshwater >...
AATTATGTGATAGCCGCAAACTGCCATTTCGCGCCGTCCGAAACGAACAGCTTGCCAACGCCAGTTGCGTTTGTGGTCACGCCAATCGAACCGGCAACGGCTGTAGTGGTCGTGGTGTTTGCAGTTATTGCAGTGGTAAGGAAATAGATGCCTGCGCCCGACGTAGCAATAAGTGCTGGGCCGCCGAGCAGCTTGTCTGCATCAACGTTGCCATCTGAAACCTGATAGGCGGAACCGCCATTTGGTAATGCCATGATAAAAATCCTTTAAAAAAGTTGGCCCCCGGCGAACCGGAGGCCGTGATTAAATTAGCCCCACATCCGAACGGCCATTTGCGGACGGATCGTGCTGTAGCCATACAGAACGTCAATACGGCAAGGCATACGGTCGTTGTTGATGTCGTACTGACGAACAACGCGCAAGCTGATGCCATTGTGTACCTGACGCGAAGCCATATCTACGCCTTGTGGGAGCAGAAGGTCGGCTGTTGCGAAGGTGATGGCGTCCTTGTGGTAGATGAGGTTCTGTGCGTACTGCGTGTTTGCAGCGCCGACGAACGTAGCCGCCTTGCTGTTTTGCGGCAGTACGTTGACAGTCGCCAAAGCGTGACCAGCCGAGTAGATCGGAGCAACCGTAACAGTCGCAGCGCCGCCAGCCGATGCCGTAACGCTTGCAAGCGCAACGAACTGGAACAACGAACCTGTGCTTTCACGGGTCTGTGGGTTGACAGCAAAGCAGTCAGCTACAGTGAACACGTCGCCAGCAAGAACCGTCCCTGCGTTGCCCAAACCGGTCAACGAGATCGAAGTTGCGCCTTCAGCCGTTACAGCAGCAGCAGTCGTACCGCTGGTACGCGTACCAGTGGTGAATTGCTTGATGGACTGCGACATGTTGATTTCTTCGAAACCAAGTACGCCTGTACCCATCATGCCGTTCTTGAACTGCTTGCTGACAGTGTCGGTTGGGTTGAAAAGACCCTTCATGCCTTCGACCAAACCAGCGTTAGCGGCTGGGTTGACAGTGGCATAACGTGGCGACATTACGGCAGCATTTTCGTTCAGCTTCTGCTGTGCAGCAAGAAGAACAGCCGAAGTGGATGGCGTCGTGCCGGGCGTGCCAACAGTGTTGCCGATGGTTGCATACGCATTTGCAACGTCAGCGTCGATGCTGGAAGCAAGCTGCGAGATACGTGGCTTGAGAACGCGCTCTGCGAAATCGTCCAACTGCATGGTCAATTCAGCAGTCGTGAAGTTAACGCCGATGTGCTTCTGGTTGGCAACGGTCAGCGTTGTGAACTGCTCGTTGTCGTCCTGTACCTGAAGGGCTGCGCCATCAGTTACAAGTGCGCGGTCTGGAAGACGGATACGCAGGGTTGAGCCAATCTTGGCACCTTCAACAGCAAAGCTGTCGTCGTACTGACGGTTTACGTTACGTGTAAGAACAAGGTTGTTTTCGAGAATCTCAAGCGCCTTGCGCGTGATCATGTCGATTGTTAAAATCGAGTTAGACATGGTAATAATCCTAAATTATCGGTTGCGTTGTGCCTCGTACTTCTTGATCTGCCGTTGCCGTTCTGCCTCAATCCAATCTGACGTACTCATGGACTTTACTGACCGTGGGTCTGTCGTATCAAATGTCGGCGCACCAGAGGTGCGGGCAGTGACAGGTGCAATCGGTGCCGGGGCGTTGGATGTTTTCTTGAACGTAGGTTCGGCTGAAAGCCGCGCCTCGATCATACCAATTTCCCTAGCTTGCAAAATGGGGTCCATACGCGAAATACGCTGGGCGTCTTTTGTGTTGATGCCTAAGTGATAAATCACGTCGGGACCAATATCGGACGCTTGTATTGCCATCGCCATCGCGTCGGTGATTGGAAGGTTGGGGTTATAGGCGACTTGTTCAAAGTCGTCATATTTGTCCCGCGCTGCCTCTTCACGTTCGTGATAAGACTCTAGCATTGCACGTTGCTGGCTGTCCTTTTCACGGCGTGCCAGCAGTTCTTCGGCTTTACGTTCGGCCAAAACCTCTGCGTAATCCTCATAAGTCTCAAATTGGTCAGGGGAGATGTCGTGGATCGGCTGCTGCCGTGCCTGCATTTCCTCTGCTCTTTGAGCCTGTTCGCGTTCCCATTTACGCTGCTCTCTTGCGAGTCGTTTGCCTACAATGGCGTCCAAGTCTTCTTGTGTGAAGGTCTTGGGTGCTTCCTGCTCAGCAGACTGCTCTTCCGGCGTCGTGTTTTCTACAGGCTCGATTGCTGCCGTGGCTTCGAGTTCTGGCGCGGAGGCATCCGCTTCGGTAAAGACATTATCGTCCATGTTTAACCCTTAAAGAGTTCCTGATGAGCCGCATCAGTACGGTTGGTGGCTAGACTACATCATTTGATGCAGTCTGGCAATCTTGTTACGCTTCTACTTCTGCGGAAGCGTTCTTAGCTTGTTCTGCGGCATAGGCAGCCACTACGTCAGCAGTATGCGTTGCAGCGCATATTGCCTGCACGCGAGCATCTTCTGTGCTGTAGTCATCGCCGGGGGCGACAACGTGACGGTGGAATGTGCCGCTGATTTGTTCGCCATCTTCAAGGATGGCGGTCTTTGTGCGTACTTGCACTGCGCCGTTCTCAAGGACTTCAATCTTATCAACAACTACGTTTTTCTCTAAAGCCATTTTTATTCTCCTGTTTCCAGACCAGCTATCCCGCTGGACATTAGGTTAACTTATGTACTCAACTTCGCGGGTTATATAAAGTATTGACCCTGTGGTGTTGGCTATGTCAATCTTGTAAAGGTTTTCGTTCGACGGAGAGCCGTTGATAGTGACCGCTACGCCCGATCCAAGGCTGTTTACAGCCACTACATATACGCGTCCGGCTGTCGTGCCGTCACCGCGAACAATGTACTCATGCACACCCTTAGCGCCTGCGTTAAAAATATGCCGCACGCGGACTGTGTAATCCTCATTAAGCTGCCCAAATTCTTGGCTGATGAATGTAGACGCTGTGTTGACGCTGTTATCGTAGCGATTGCTCTTAGGGTACGCTACGGCAGCTTCGGCTGCGGTAAGTAGTTTAGGCTCGAACGACCAATAGATTGGCGTGCGCCATTCCGATTGGTAAATCGTCACGTCGCAAGTGGTCAGAAAATCACCTGTTTCAATCGGTGCGACTATAGTGAAAAGACCTGTATATGGCCCCCACGTAAACCCTTCAGTTACGTCTATATCAACGCCGCCGATAGTAACGACAGCATTAGCAAAACCGTTATTTGCGTCTGTGCATGCCGCAGCAAAAGACCCATAAACATAGCCGTCCGCCACTGTTTGCGATGACTCAGTGTTATTATTTATAAGGTTGTTTGTGTTTATACCAACGCACCTTTCGCGGACGCCAGTTGGAAGCGTACCGCTATAGGGGGTGCGCCCTACGCCAGCATTAGAACCAGCGAGGCTTGTTTCGATAAACCTATTTCCGTGCCGCCCAATATCTGTTGAAAGTGGGCTTAGGAACATCGTGTAAGTGTCAGTCTGACCGTAAGTGGCGTCATTTGAAACGACAGGCGTAACTGTTTCTGGCGTGACGGCAATCCAACCGTAACCACTAGCTTTAATTGGACACTGCGAGGATATTTCAGCGCCGAAAGGCAGGCGAATTTCGTCAGGCATAAACGCCGAAGGATATAGTCTGTTGCTGACAAATAGCTTCAAACCGGAATATCCGAACGCAGGCATATATGGCTGTAGCAGCCCATAGCCTGAGTCCACGCCTGTGTTTTCCGCGCTCACATTATCAAGGCCAATATTGCAGTTCCAGTTGGAGTCTGTCTGATAAATACCCGCTGGCTCACAACCTTCAAAATGCGTATTCCGCATATTCATAAAGGTGGCGCTACCATTGATGTGTATGCCGCCGCCGACAGTGGTGTCGTGAAACATATTTCGGTCAAGATAAAACAGGTTCATGTTGACGTTATCAAGTTCGACGCACGTTTCAGTTTTGAAAGCGTTGCAGCGGTCAATGTATGTGGGGCCAAAATAGTTGGCGGGCGTAGATGGGTCGCCGGTCGTGCAATAAAACCGGATAAAGTTTTTCATGCCGTAACAGTTTACGTTCTGCCAAAGCAGTTTTTGCACGTAGTTCGCCGTAGATTTTCCTACTGAGAACCCTTCGCTGGTGCGGAAATAAACGCTGTCTTTTGTTTGGCGGATTGAAAAATCCTCAAAAGACACGTTCTGGAAATAAAAGTCGTTAAACTGAATATCAAACAGCTTTGAAGCCGTCTTGTTAAAAATGATGTTGGTGCGGCTTTCAATAACACCGTCGCCTTGCGTAATTGCGTCACTGGCAATCTCGCCCACCATGCGGAACGTAACTTGGCTGCCCGAAGCGCGTGTACCGTTAATCAGCAACGGATCAGTGATTAGATAGTTGCCTTGGGGGACAAAAAGCGTTTTGGAGTTGTCCAGACAAAAGTCTATTGCCGCCTGAAACGCAGTGGTGCAATCGAAGCTACCGTTTCCGTTCGCGCCAAAATCCAGCACGTTCGCAGTCGCGCCGTCGATCATTGAGTAGGTGGCTTTAGTCAGAGACATAATAGTTCTCGCTTATACGGTGTAAGTAATGGAAGCGCCTACATATTTTCCAGCGCCAGCAGAAATATTTATGTAGGCGCCAGTCACTGCGTCAAGAAATGAAATTCGGTTGTCAGCAGACTGAATATGGGCTGTCGCTACCGCAGAACCCATACCTATAAAAAAGCATGACCCGTATGCACGTTCAGCAGAACTGGAAAAAGGCAGCCCCGTAATAAGCAAAACGCCAGACGCGCCCGTAGTATTTACGTTAAACAATGAGATTTGCGCCGTCACTTGACGACCTATGCGGGTGTAACGTCCGCTAGCGGTAACTGGCGTGGTAGGCGCGGCGGCGTCGCCTGTTAGCGTACCTGTCCAAGTACCTTCCTCATACCAGTTCAGCAATTCGCTGGTCATGCCAGCCCCGTGCGTGTTTGCGCTGAAGTCGATGCCTTTGCCAGCAGTGCCGATTACGAGGTTGCCAGTAGACACCTTCACATCGCTGTTGGTTTCAAGCACCACCTTCGACGAGTTATTGACCATAAACTGCACGGCAAAGTTATCAAAGCTGCCGATAAGCATTTGTGAGTTTTGTGTCTGCACATATGAAACGCCAGCCGTGTTGCGCGAGATAATCTGCACGCGTTCAGGGCCAGCAGTGTTACGAGCAAAGATTTCGGTCACAGCGCCAGCGCCAGTGGACTCGCCAGTTAGCGTTTTAGCACTTACGTCACGGCCTACTGTAAGGTTGGCTACCGATACCTGATCTGTAGTTCCGCCCTGTACAATCGGTAATACTTCCGTACCTGCCAACGGTGTTGTTGCAGCGGGTAACGCAGAGATTTTTTTGTCAGCCATTTACAACTCCATCAGATAATTGTTTTTGACACTTGAATGCGCCAAGTATCATTCGACAGGTCAATGGTTGACCCTGTTTCGTTTTGCACGCGGATTTTAGCGTTTCCTGCGGTATCAACATACCCTTGCGCCAAAATACCTTGTAATGATGATGATGGCGCTACGTTTAGTATGTCGCCAAATTCCAATCCACTTATAGCTTCCGCAGGGGAAGTTTCGCCGGCGCCGTCCACAAGGTTGCCGGGGTTCCAGCCAAACGAATATGCCACATTCAACTCAATATCGGATGGAGAGTTAAAATACTGCATGATGTCATTATACGCCGTAACTGGTACAGCGTTTTTAACGTAGTAGTTGCGATGAAATTTGATTGGCTGCGTGCTTGAGAAATTACGCGCTACAAAGTCCTTTGGTTCATTAAACCAGTTATTCTCGCACGTTACGTTCGTGCAGCCGTTCACAAAATACAAGAATGTATCAGTATAATCTATGCCGCCAAAATCGCCAGAGAACGTGTTTGCTGAAATGTCGATAGCATGGCAGTTATCCATCTCAATAGCAGCGTAAGTGGCCTGTGGTATAACCGCCTCAAAATAGTTGCCTGTGATTTTTAATGCGCGAACTTTTGTGAACACGATGTAGCTACCAATGCCAATAAACGTATTGGTAGTTCCACCTTCAAACGTGCAGTCTTCAATACGCACGGACGCGCCTTCATCTGCGCCAGAGCCAAGCGTAATTGCTTTATCTACAGTTGAAAAGCGACAGTTTCTAACTGTCATGGCGTTATAGAAACCAGTTGCAAGAATTGCAGACGCAGCCCACGAATCGGTCAAAGTGCCTGAAATACCCACAAACGTGCAGTATTCAAAAACATAGTATATGGCATTAGTGCCTCTGACGCCGTACCGATCAAAGTTATAGAAACCACAATGCAGCCAACGAACGGTGTTGGTGGTTCCATCCACGACAAAAGCTGAAATATCGTTTTTGTTACCGTTGTTGTTGTTTGTAAAATCTAGGCGTTCAAATGTGATGTTGTCGCGGTTTACGCCAATTGAAAACAGCGGCTCTCCGTTCGCCGCAGCGTTGTACGAAATGATAGATGAACGGCCATCGCCATAAATGTATTGGCGGTTAAGCGTAGATATTACGAGCGTGTCTGTGATCTTGTATGTCCCCGCAGGGAAGTACACTGCACTGGCGGCGTTTAACGCAGCTTGGATAGCCGCCGTATCATCATTTGAGCCATTACCAACAGCGCCAAAATCTTTAACCGAAACGGTTTGGGCCAGCTTGGCTTCGACGTTGGTGGGTACGCTGCCAGCAAACGGCGGATCGTAGCTGACGTTACTAGCGTCCGTAGCGCCGGGGGATGTCTGAATGGCCGTGGTGAACTTCACTTCGCCGCCGACGTGTACGCCAGACGTAAACGTCACAGTGTCGCTGTCTGTTTCCAGATAGCTATCGCCAACATACTGGTTTACGCCGTCGATGTAGACCGACAACGAGTTAGTGCCGGGCGTGTAGTTAATAGACGAAAGGTTAAACACAGTCTGGCCGGCAGTAGCCGTGATGACTTCTTCTTGAATCGTGTAATTGACGAAGTTCGAGTTGACGCCGGTAATGTTGTCGTAAGTGCCGAGCAGGATGCCTGTGGCTGTTTCGATGACAAACTTGTAAACCAGACCATCAGTCAGCCAAATCTCCCCGCCCGGCACGCGTCCTGCACTATCCAATATGATAGGGTTGCTGTGCGGCGTAACGCCAGACGCGCTGGTATAGGATGTCTGCGGCGTAGTTGTGCCGGCTGCATAGGTAAAAATCTTGCCGCCCGACAGGATAACGCCGTTGTTATCAAAAAACTGCGCTGCAAAGCCGCCGATGGGTGAAGGGGTTACTGACATCTAATTACTCCAGCAGCAACAATCCGCCGTCCTCTTGGACGAGGTTGTCACCATTTTCAGTTTCAAGATTACCTTGCGCTTGATCGGGACCATAGCCCGAAAAGAACGAGATAATGCTTCCCAGACCCAAAGCCACACCGTTACGAAGAGCGCCGCCAAAGCCCATGTATCAGTTCCGGTTAATCGGCTTGGCGTACACTGTACCACCTGTGGACACCTGAATGGCACTCACGCGCCAAGGTGAGCCGTTCGTGTTGACAGTCAGCACAAAAGGAATTGGCGTAAATGGCGGGATTGGCGTGCTGGCGGTCGTAGCGACAGCACCAACGCCTACTTCGACGTAGCAAGCCTGATCCGACCAGACCACAACGCCCTGCGCGCCGGGAGGCCATGTGGACGTGTTACCAGCAGTGCCGGTATACGCCACGCTGTATGCAGGATAATCAGCTTTGCTTAGTGGGTTTAAGAGTTCCATAGCGCGTCCTTATGCGAGAAATTTCAGTTTATACAGCGTGCTGTAATACAGGCCAAAAATCTCGTCGATAATGTTTTGGATTGGGGTGCAATCCTTATCGACGACTTTATACCGCATTTCCATCAGTTCGTCTACTTGACCTTCAAGAAACTCGACAATGTTGTTGGTTTTCTTAGCCGACATCAGCGAAATAGGGCCGATGAGGCCGTATTTGCCTTGATAGGCTTCCGCGTATTTGTCCGCCAAATCAATGATTTCGCTGTAAAACTTCCGCAACGCTTTATGCTTTGCGTAGCTGCGTGTGTTCAGATGCGTCGAGTGTGCCACGTCACGCGCAAGAAACAATGTACCTACAAAATCAGCGCAACTCATTACATCATTCCTTCAGGGGCTTGTTCTTGCATTGGCATTTCCATCGGCATCTCAGGCTGTTCGCCCATCTCAGGGGCTTGCTGCATCTGTTCATCCATCTGCGGTACTTCGCGCATTTCAGGTGAACCGCCAATCAAGTCGCCTGTATCCAGCGCGCCTGCAATCGTACCCATGACAATATCCTGAATTTGCTCAGGTGTCATGCTGTTTTGTACCGCAGAGATGCGCTTGGTTTCGGCTTCGTAAGCCTGCACTTCAGCCTTGTACTTGTCGATGGAAATCTTCTGCTGCTCTGCGCTATCTTGGATGTTCTCCATGATGTCAGAGACGCGGTTGAGTTCTTGCGACAGGGCTTCGATCTGTTGCTTGGCAGCCATGATTTCAGGCGACTGATCGCCTTCTTCCAAGACTTTCGGGTCAAGAATTTTCTTGAACCGCTTCGCCATTTCCTGCGCTCCGGGCCAATCCATGTTCTTGATGAACAAATCGCCGGCCACAGTCCAAAGCTGCGGGTTGGATTGCAGAATCATCGACATGGCGTCGAGCGCCTCTTGACGCTTAGTCATGTAGCCGGGGCCAGTTGTGACCATAACGTCGTATGTGCCGATTGACGGGTTGTAGATTTTTTCGATCAGTCCGCCATTTTGGTCACGAATTTCCTTGACAGGCTCTTGCTGCATTGGGTCCATTTTGACCATGCTGACTTCGCCATCAACGCCAATGATGCGCGCGATACGCTGTGTGTCGTAAATCTTAGGGATAATATCGACAAGCTGGCGGGTGATGTGACGAATCGCACGGGCAAGGTTGTCAACATAGTGATACGTGCCAACATCGCCCTGCTTTTCGCGTGCGGTGATGGCTTTTGCAGACCGCTCGTTGCCCTGCGCGCCCAGTGAGGCGTCATACTGGCCGGTGGTGGACTTGATGTCCTCACCAGCGCCCATTTTAGCCTGTATCAGCCCTGTTTGGGGTAGCGGGGGTGCTGCACGCTGCGGAAGCGGTAATACGTTCCCAGCGCCGTCTGTAACGTCTGGGTTGACTTCCAGATACGGCCAGTTGGTCGTGTTGGCAGTCTTCCACTGGTTCTCGTAGCCCTCGAACTGACCGCCATAGGCAATAAAGGGTGCTTTTGGCGCCAGCGCCAGCATTTCTGCTTCTTGGCTGGTCCAGTAGTTGTACATGCGCTGTGCGTCTTTGGCGTTACGCACCAGACCGGACACGTAAATCTGCCCTTGCACTTCAAATTCGTTACCTACGACGCGCACGACAGGTATCCAACTGCCCGGCCACTCGCGTTCGTCCAGCACGTCATAGCCATTGGTTTTCATCCACATGACTTTTTTGCGGTCTACTTCGCGGCTGCGGATCGGCTTGCCGTACATGGCGCGCAGTTGCTTATCCATGTCGGTGTTTTTGAACGCAGAGACGTTGTCTTGGTACAGGTTCAGCGTTTCGCGCTTACGCTTGTAATAGAAATACTCCGCGACGCGGATAGTGTCTTCGTCCAGCCATGCCGACATGCTTTCATCGCCGACAGCGGTTGACAGGATCGACGAGATAGGTGTCGCGTCTGGAAACTCGCGCTCATACTCGTCTTTTGTCATGTCCTGCGTGACAAAACACCATTCAGCGTCTGCGCCGCATGGGTCTTGGATCGTAGGGTCCATGTAGACGCTAAACGAGTTGCGGACGCGCATAATACGCACGTCTTGGTCGAAAGTCTCTTCGTTGCAGTATTCCGTAATGAGACGGATATAGCCTTCGCCGTAGGTGACTTGGTTGTCGCAAGCGGTGTCGTAAGCTACGTCTGCATCGGACATATACTCGATGTGCCGCACGACGCCATCAAAGATTGCTGCCACTTCAATGTCAGCATTGTCATCGACAGGGATTACCTTACCGGCAGGGCGGTTTTGACGCTGTTCGTTCGTCACCTGACGGACGTGCTGCGGCAATTTGTTAATTGTCAAGCAGGGACGTGCGTTAATTGTCTGGCCTTGCACCGCACCGCGGGTCGCCAACACGTCAGCAGGCCACTGCCACTGGTTGTCAGGGCTGCCAGCCATGAACCGTAGGTCGTCCAGTTCGTCTTCACGGCTGTCCGAATAGGCTGCCATCGACATCTGTAGCCGATGGCGCATGGTTGCCATTACATCAGGGTCGCCGCGCGTGTTCGCTGGGTCGCTACCGCGGTCGGCTACGTCGCCTACTTTGTTAATACCTGTCGGATCAGCCATTGTGGTTACTTTTTACCTTTTTTAGCGGATTCACGCTTTACGCTATACGCGATTGCGACCGCCTGTTTGACAGGTTTTCCGGCGTTTACCTCGGCCTTGATGTTCTTGCGGAACGCGGCTTTGCTGGGCGACTTGACCAGAGGCATGATTATTTCTTCTTTTTCGCCATCGGCGTAGGCTTCATACGCACGGTATTGCTGATAACTTGCGGTTTTGGTGGCATTTTGACTGCTGCGCGACCGCCGCCGGGGTTCGTTGTGCCTTCTTTTGGCATGGGCGACTTCAGGCGCTCACGGAGCATCTCTGCGTTGCGTTCAGCCTTTACAGTACCAGACTTGTACAGTGCTTTGGTGTATTTATTAGCTGGCATTTACTTACCCTTCTTAGCTG
>Ga0105103_10001986_pt1 | contig 10807 bp, 11 predicted proteins | sample PPLLaktember2015_2_FD_79107 | JGI IMG/M metagenome (GOLD analysis project Ga0105103, IMG submission 79107) | Freshwater sediment microbial communities from Prairie Pothole Lake near Jamestown, North Dakota, USA - PPLs Lake P7 Core (6) Depth... | ecosystem: Environmental > Aquatic > Freshwater >...
AGTGGGGAGAGCAGGATTCGAACCTACGAAGGCATTTGCCAGCAGATTTACAGTCTGCCCCAGTTGGCCGCTTTGGTATCTCCCCTCTGAACAGAGTTAGTATCCTAAGTCACACATTTACATCTCTTCCAAGAGCCGATGAAGGGATTCGAACCCCCGACCTGCAGATTACAAATCAGCTGCTCTGACCAACTGAGCTACATCGGCAATTTAAAGAACGTCCCGAAAGGTCAAATTATACCCTCAAAAATCGGTCTGCAAATGTATGAATTAAAATTTCATTTATCAAAATAATTCAGATTATTTTTAAACCACCTGGGATCAGTCTCCCCTTTTCTTGTGGTTATATTTGGTAATCTGCTTCTTAAGGGCATCAATAGCCAGGTCGGTTGCCTCTTCAAATGTTTTGCTTTGCTTTCTGGCAAATAAAGGTCCACCCCTCAGATCAAGCTTGATTTCGCTGATCTTGTTCTTACGCTCCTGATCCTTGTCAAGCCTCAGGTACACTTCAGCATTTACAATTCCCTCCCCTAAAAGAGTGAGTTTATCCAGTTTCTGATGCACGAAGTCAAGTAACTTCTTGTCAGCATCAAACCTTACTGAGTGAATCTGAACGTTCATAGTAGCACCTCCTGTTTAAATGATTAATAATTAAGCTCTTGGATGAGCCTGTCTGTATATTTTAATAAGCTTTTCAAATGAATTGTGAGTATAAATCTGAGTGGCTGAAAGATTTGCATGACCAAGCAACTCCTTGATCGAATTGAGGTCAGCTCCATGATTAAGCATGTGTGTTGCAAATGAATGCCTCAGTACGTGCGGGCTTTTCTTTTCCATAGTGGTAACCATCGAAAGATATTTCCTCACCACATTATAAACATATTTGTCATACAACTTGTTTCCCCTGTTGCTTATAAAAAACCACTCCTGCTCTTTTCCCGGAAACATCTCGTCCCTTGTCTTAAGATATCTTTCGATTTTTAAAGTAAACGGTTTCAGTAGTGGAATTATTCGCTGCTTGTTCCTTTTTCCTGTAACTTTTAATGACACGGCCCCCATATCAACATCTGCATCCCTCAATCCGGTAAGCTCTGCCCTCCTCATGCCGGTAAGATAAAGCATCTCTATGATCAGACTGTTCCTTAATCCGGCAAAGTCATCTCCGAAATCATATTCATCCAGAAGCTTGTCGATCGTGTCCTCTTCAACAAAAACCGGCAGTTTTTTCCTTATTTTGGGCAGCACCACCTTCTCAAGGGGATCGGACCCCGTGATTCCTTCTTTTCTGAGATACCGGTAGAAGACCCGCAAAGAGGAAATCTTACGGTGAATGCTTTTCGCCGCCAGACCCTTCTCCATAAGCGATACTATCCATGACCTCACATCATGAGAAGTTACCGCAGCGGGATCGCCTGCAAACCCATCCTGACCCAGGTGATTTTCAAACTGATTGAGATCGTTCAAATAAGATCCTGCAGTCAAAGGCGAATAACGCTTTTCTGCCTGCAGATACTTTAAGAATGATTCCTTATGATCCATAAAGGAACCCCCTTAATTAAATATTTAAAAGCGATACAGCCTGAGGATTATTCCTCGCTTATCTGCATCTTCTGGACGTACTTAGCCTTCTTTATTTCTTCCCTGCGTCGTACTGAAGGCTTGATATAGGCCTGACGTGAACGTAATTCGCGGATTACGCCGGTCTTTTCAAATTTCCTTTTGAACTTTTTCAGAGCTCGTTCAATATTTTCGCCTTCTTTTAATGGTACAATGATCATAATAAAAATTTCTGTTTTAAAACGAGGCGCAAATTTAGGTAGAGAAAAACTCTTTTCAAAACTTTTATGGCAATAATTTTAACATATGGACTTAATTTAATGATTTATAATTGGATTACATGCATAATTCATACATAGTGCGATTTAATAAATGTACAGCTTTTTTATCTGGTTTCAAAACAAACTGATGTTAATTATAAGTTAAAAGCCATTACCTTCCGCCGATCAGGTCGTGTGTGAAAGGCAATCATTCATGTTAACAGGCAGTAAGAGAAAATCATTCAGACATATTTCCTGCCAGATAATGATGGCCGGTATTACCTGTAATCCTTCCAACCCGGCTTTGTAACCGCTCATGGCTAAGAGTCACCGGTCAGATACAGAAATTCCATTGGCAGAGGTATTTTCGCCAAAATCAAGATATCTGCCTATTCTCGCCAGTGTTTCAGAAGAAATAATCCTGTTATCAGCAATCTCCGACACACATCCGATCCCGCCTTTTTCCTCCCTGTACCGGATTAATGCACCCGCTTCGCCTTTCTTAAAATAAGGATGCCTGGCCAGCTCACTGTACCCTGCTTCATTGATCCTGATCTTTCGTATCCCGGATGTATCGGCAAAAAGTCCTGATCTTATCCTGGCAAAGGTCTCTTCAGAAAGTCCGTAAACTTCTTTAAGCTGGTCGGGTGAAATATAGCCTCCGATAAGGTTCCTGTATTTTATTATTCTTACAGACAGGACGGGTCCGATACCGGGAAGCGCGACAAGCGAGGATGAATCGCAGGAATTAATGTCGAGCAGTTTCCTTCCGGTTTCCAAAGAAGCTCTTTGCACCCCGACCTCCGAATTGCCGTACCGCGGTAAGCTATCCACCGGAGGGCCATTCTCCAAAAACCGCAAATCAACGGGTATTTCTCTGAGTTCATTTATTCCGGAAGGGCTAAGGTATCGCAAAACAAAAACAGCAACAACAACGGCAAGCAGAATGGAAGAAGATCTCCTTTCCCGCCTTGAATAGCCGAGCCATTCCTTCAGAATATCCTTCAGCATGTGCATCAGGCCATATGCAGTGAGACATCATGCAAGATACTAAATAAAAGTAAGATAGTACGTATTTGATGAATTGTTTGTTCCGGTCAGAAAAAAAAAGATCTCAGAATGGGTAACCGATACCAAGGACAAATGTAAAGTCATTGCTGAAACTGTAGGGGCGGCTTGAAATGATCCATTCAGACCGGTCTTCAATCGAAGGGTCGCGAAGCTTGACACCCATATCCACCCGTGCTGTAACAAAACTGAAATCAAACCTCAGTCCGGTGCCCGTACCTACCGCCATCTCATTCAGAAAGCTGTCAAACCTGAACTTTGCACCCGGCCGGGATGTATCCTCATTGAAAGTCCAAATATTTCCCGCATCCAGAAACAACGCACCTTCCAGGATCCAGAAGAGTTTGAATCTGTATTCAACGTTTGCTTCCAGTTTTATATCCGCAGTCTGATTTATGAATTCGTCTTCTGCAGGGACATATGATCCGGGGCCGAGCGATCTCACCTGCCATGCTCTTATGCCGTTCGCACCGCCTCCAAAGTATTGCTTTTCGAAAGGAAGGGCTTTTGAATTCCCGTATGGTATTCCCAGACCAACAAATCCCCGGTACACAACCGAGCTGACATCGTTCAGAATGATATTATATCTGAGATCCAGGTCAGTTCGGAGGTATTGGGCAAAAGGCTGACCAAATATCGTGTAGATTCCGTCGGCCTTTTCCGCTCCTGCCAGGCTGCTTCCAAGCGAAAGCATATTGCCCGCTATCTCAGCGTTCACCCTGAGGAACCAGAAGTCCCTCGAACGTTGTATCTGCTGATTGTTAAAGATAAAGGAGTAGTTTCCACCAAGGATCATCACGTCGCGATAGCTGTAAGCCAGATATGAAGATGATTCTATTTTCTGCCTGAAGGCGGTGTCGATCTTAAGAAGCTTTACCAGGTTGAGCTGCGCAGTGTTCACAATATGAGATCTGTATTTATGTCCTGACCAGCTGTATCCGAAAGTAGCATTCGCAATGGTTCTTGTATAGAACGGCATATTCTGGTAGTTATACGCAGCCACAATTGTTGTTGTGGGATTATAGTTCTTCACGAATTCCTCACTTTTAAGAAAAGGGACAAGGAATCTTGGCAGGCGCATGCTGGTTTCAAATCCATATTCCTGAGTGCTCCGAAGCTTGGTGTTTTTCTGAGTCATTGCTTCAAAGGCTCCTTTAAGCTTGATATTGAACTGTTCTGCACCACGCAGGAGGTTCTTGTTCTGGTAAATAAAGTTCAGGGCTCCTCCAAGGTCTCCGGCGGTGTTTGTCCCCTCAATCTCCACATTGAATGACTGCTGGCTCAGAAGGGTAAGCTGAATATGACAATCAAGATACATTGCCGGATTACCAGATTCCCCGGGTGGTTCTGTGTCGGTAAAAAATATGTTAACCAGCCGGTATACTTTCAACGCCATCAGGTGGTTCTGTGTCTGCTCGGTGTTTGTGATATTATATAAGGTACCAGGCTTGATGTAAAGCGACTGAAGAATAAGTTCATATTTCAGCCGCGATTTTTCCGTTGCCGTTATAAAATAATATCCCCCGTAGCTAACCGTGTCGAGATTGCTGAGATAGCTGTCGCCGCCTTCGATCACATTTTTTGGCACAAAATCGGGATATATGTAAATATCCTTTACCTGGTAGAGCGAATGGGGCTCGTTCATAATCCGGTTGTAACTGTCGATTTTTACGGCTTCCTTTATATCATAATAGATATTTACCTGCCTGGTTCCGACTGTGCTGTCAATCCTGAAAGAGACATGATCGGCTGAAAATCCATAGAAACCGTGATTTCTTATGTAACGTTCAATCCTGGTCCTTTCAGCCTGAAGCACATCAACATCGTAAGGCTTGCCTCTCTGGATCAGACAATTGATCGAATCAAAATAGAAAAGTTTCTGAACAGTGGTATCAGAAATATCGTAAAAAAGGTTCCGTATAACGTAGGGCGCCTTGAGGTTAACACTGTAATACACATCGGATTTCCTTTTTACAGTATTTACGGAATCTGAAGCCTTTCCGTCGAAAAACCCTTTCGAGCTTACGTATGATTCGAGTTGCTGCCTGCTCTTTTCCGTTTCAAGACTATCATATATTACTGGTTCTTCGCCGATATTTCTCAGCCAGCCATGTGGCCATTTCAACTTCTTAATGTCCGAAAGATTGTAAAGTCCAAGATGAAAGCGCGAACCAAAAATCTTTTTATTCGGTTTCTGCTTAATAAAAGGTTCCAGATCAGAAGCCTTTACTTCGCTCCTGTTAACTGCAATATGATTATTATTCAGAAGAGTTTTACCCTCGGGAACATATTTTGTCGGGTTGCAGGAGTACAATAAAAGAATTAAAGGAAGAATACAAGCCAGAACTCCCCGGAAATTACTATTTTTTTTTAAGAAGCTTTTTTTCAAAATTTGTACCTGCTTGCGAGAAGCAAATATATCAATAATAAAAATCAAGTCGAACCCGTAACAATTAATAAAGAGGACGGGGTTTTGTCCGCCGTCCTGATAACCAGGAAAAAACGATGCTCAGCAAAAACAGGATAAAGTATCTTACCGGGTTGAAGAAAAAAAAGGAGCGTGATGAAGCACGTCAGTATGTGATTGAAGGTGACAAGATGGTCAGGGAATTTCTCAGATCAGGGACCCGGCTTTCTTTTCTTGCTGCAAAGCCTGAATTCATTGCCTCGCTTAAACCGGGGGAAAGGTCGCTCATCGGAGAGATTGAAACCTGCTCATATGATGAACTGAAGAAGATCAGCACTCTGAAGACTCCCCATAACGCTTTGGCTGTTGTTACCTTCCCGGTAAATGAGAAACTGCCCGGGAATATTTCGGATGACCTCTGCGTTGCTCTTGATTTTGTTCAGGATCCGGGAAACCTGGGTACTATTATCCGATCGGCAGCATGGTTTGGAATAAGAAACATTGTCTGTTCAGATAACAGTGTTGATCTTTATAATCCGAAGGTAATCCAGGCTACCATGGGAGCAATACTTAACGTCAGTGTACACTATACTGATCTGGGAGATTTTCTTTCACTTGCACGCAGTAAGGGGGCTCCGGTTTACGGAACGGTGCTTGACGGCGATCCGGTCTACTCTCATCCGCTCGGAAACAGAGGTGTGATTCTTATGGGTAATGAATCGAAAGGCATTTCCGCCGGACTTATGCCGTTTATTACTGACAGGATCATGATCCCGAGATCAGGTAGTGCTGAATACGGTTCCGAATCACTTAATGTCAGTATGGCTGCTTCGGTTATCTTTTCGGAATTCGCAAGAAGAAGGAGTTGAGCATGATTATGTTCCGGGGCATTACAGATCTTTAAGGACTTTCAGTCTTTTACCTTTTCCGCCACAGCCTCGGCAGCCTTCATTCCGTCGACTGCCGATGACACTATGCCACCCGCATATCCCGATCCCTCCCCGCACGGGAACAATCCCCGGACTGTTATATGCTCCATTGTTTCTTCATTGCGCGGTATTCTAAGGGGAGAAGAGGTTCTGGATTCAACCCCTACGACAACGGCCTCTCCGGTGAGAAATCCTTTCATTACCATCCCGAACTGTCTGAATCCTTCCTGAAGCCTGGCGGTAAGATCGGGAGCGAACCACCTGTCAATTGATGAGGGTGTTACCCCCGGAAAATAGGAAACTTCAGGCAAAGTGGAAGATTCCTTTCCCCGAACAAAATCTGTAAGTCTCTGTGCAGGAGCCCTCTGAGTCATTCCTCCATTTTCCCAGGCCAGACGTTCAAGTTCCTTTTGAAATTCAAGTCCTGCAAATTCCCTGTATTTTCTGTATGCTGACAGTTCAGCTTCGTTCACCTCCGTTACTATTCCTGAATTAGCCCACCGTGAATTCCTTGATGAAGGCGACATACCGTTGACTACTATTTCCTCCTGTGATGTAGCTGCCGGCACTATAAACCCTCCCGGGCACATGCAGAAAGAGTATACACCCCTTCCCTCAACCTGCCTGACAAGGTTATAGGAAGCCGCAGGAAGAAAGCGGCCTCTCGGCTTTCCATGATACTGAATCATGTCGATCAGTTCCTGAGGATGCTCAACCCTCAGACCCATAGCAAAGGATTTTGCATGTAACTCTATTTCATGATGCAATAAAACCGAGTAAATATCTCTTGCAGAATGACCTGTAGCAAGAATAATATAAGGGCTTTTAAAATTTTCCTTTTCATTTATAACAACTCCCCTCGCCGAACGGTTGCTAAGAATAAGATCGGTTACCCGGTTTTCGAAAAGGAAAACACCTCCTGAACCGGTAATCGATTTTCTTATATTGGTTATTATCCGGGGCAGTCTGTCTGTCCCGAGATGAGGGTGAGCTTCGTAAAGAATGCTTTCATCAGCTCCGTGCAGACACAGAAGCTCGAGAACTCTTCTGTTGTTGCCCCGCTTTTTTGATCTGGTATAGAGCTTCCCGTCCGAAAAAGTACCAGCCCCTCCCTCTCCGAAGCAATAGTTGCTGTCGGGATTAATCCTGTGCTCCCTGCTGATAAGTGCAATGTCCCTCTTCCGGGCTTTAACTTCCCGTCCCCTTTCAATAATTACCGGCCTTAAACCAAGTTCTATAAGCCTCAGGGCAGCAAAAAGGCCGGCAGGGCCTCCTCCAACTATCAGAACTTCAGGCTTAAGGGAAACATCCGACTGGCAGAACGGTGATATCTCTGCGCTCACCGGTTCATCACCGCGAAAGATTTCCATTTCGAGGTTTATCCTTATATCTTTTTTGCGAGCGTCAACCGACCGTCTGACGATTCTCACGTTATTGATTTCCGAGATATCGACCCGGCAGTATTTTGCCGCAACACGCCGGATTGTCTGCTCATCAGAAGCTTGTTCCGGGTCGAGGTTAAGATTTATCCGTAACGGCATTCTTACTCAAAATGGAAAGCGATTATCCATAACTGTGAACGCATCTTTTCTATCGCATTCGTAAACTGCTGGTTTCCCGGTGCTCCGCCGTCATGTACGATTATGTCCCGCAAGCCATTCGACATCTTCAGTTCGACCGACAGTTTGAAATATGGAAGATAGAAATCAAGTCCCGTGCCTACCTCGTAGTAGAGATCTGATCGTTTGAGTCTTACATAAACAGGTTTTTCGTCGTCATACTCTTTTTTCCCCGCAAGATCGTACCTGTAATTCAGTCCCCCGATAATATAGGGCCTGACATTATTCAGCCGGTCGCCCTTGAACTTAACAAGAAGAGGGAACTCCAGAAAAGAAGATTCGACCCTCTGGTTCTCATTGAGAATCTCCCTTGTTTCATTATTATAATACCTTATATTCCGCTGTCCGAACGACACTCCCGGCAGGAATCTCAGGTCGAAGTACTTCGCCGGCCTGTAGTTGGTGACTATCTGAATATTGATACCCGGGTTCAGGATGCTCACTTCGGGATAATATCCGTCAGTGTTCAGGTACTCCTGCGACGGTGTGATGTTAAAGTCCATAACATTCATTCCAAGGCTGAACCCGAAATGAAGAGGTTTATCATCATACCATGAATCATTCTTCGGCTTCTGCTTCTGACCATATAAGTCAATATTGAGCAGAAGCATCAGGCCTGCCAGAACAATATGAAAAAGTCTGAATGTCAAATAATTCTCCTGTGTAAAATTATTTCCTTATCAATAAAACAGATAACGGGTAAAACATTTTCAGTCGATAATCCTCATCTAAAAAAATTCCGGATACTTGCAACTTTTCTTATAAAACTACATCGAAAAGCAATTATTGTATCGGGTTTTTAACACCGCTGTAAATTGTGACGATACCTGAGGTCAGTCTTTCCTGTTTTATTTCAGAAAAACCTGCCTCCTGCATCATCTGCATGAATTTTTCGTTATCAGCAAACTCCATAACAGACTGATTAAGATACCTGTACGCCTTCCGGTCCCTGGAAATCAGACCGCCCGTAAATGGCAGCAAAAGTGCAAAAAAAATGTTATAAAGATGTTTAAAAATAAATCCGCGGGGTAAGGAGATCTCAAGGATAACAGCCATTCCCCCGGGTGTCAGCACCCTTCTCATTTCAGAAAGGCCTTTCACGGGATCTGAAAAATTCCTTACTCCGAAAGCGACCATAGCCGCATCAAATGAGTTGTCGGGAAAACAGATGTTCTCTGAATCACATTCAAAGAGTTCGATAATATCTCCAAGATTTTTGTCAGAGATTTTCTTCCTGCCTATTTCAAGCATTTTTGGGGAAATATCAATTCCCGATATTTTCCGGGGACCGTGACTTGCAGCTTCAATCGCCATATCGGCAGTCCCTGTGGCAACATCAAGTATTACAGGACTAATAAACCTCCCGAAGATTTTTTTTACAGCCTTTCTCCTCCACCTGCGGTCGATCCCGAAGGAAAGAAAATGATTGAGGAAGTCATAACGTCTTGCAACAGAATCGAACATTCTGCTCATGGCATCCTTATCCTTGCCTGTATGTCCAGGTTGTAAACTCATTCCGCGGAGATATCAGGCAAAGATAAAATATTTGCCAAAGCATTATAGGTCATTACCCTTATACATTTAAAATATTACATTTGCAAGCTGCAGCCATTGAATACAATGACCGCATCGTTTAAAAATTAATAATCGTTAGTCTTTTAAATTCACTGAAATGAAAAAATTTTCTATCTTTTTCACTGGGATGGTGCTGTTGCTTTTTTCAGCTTCACTGTCTCTTCCTGCTCTCGAAAGTCCCAAAAAGAGGCTTGGTATTGCAACCTATTCCGTAAAAGGGCTTGAATCAGACATTGAAGGTTCGTTCGGGGCACTTGCCGATGCAGGATATAAAACTGTAGAGATATCCAACTACAATGCAGGCAGCGGAACTATTGCAGGATACAAGCCAGCCGATTATGCAGCTGTTGCAAAGAAGTACGGACTTGAAATAATTTCGAGCCATGCACGGGCAAAATTTGATGTCAGGGATATGGAAGGAACGCTGGCCGCATGGGGCAAGCTTTTCGATGATCATAAATCGATGGGTTGCAATTATGTCGTATTTCCGATGAACATGTGGTCGCCAACCGTTGAAGCGTTGAAAGCTGAATGCGACCTCATGAACAGGATCGGTGAAGAAGCGAACAAGAGGGGAATCAAATTCGGGTATCACAACCACAGTTTCGAATTTGCTACTGTTGCCGGAACCGATCAGACTTTTGAGGATTTTCTTATCACTAACACTGATCCGTCTAAAGTATTCTTTCAGATGGATGTATACTGGGTCACAGTCGGAGGGAAAGATCCTGTTGCCTACCTTAAGAAATACCCCGAACGCTTCAAGGTCCTTCACATCAAAGATGACTATGTTATCGGAGAAAGTGGAACAATAGACTTCAAGGCCATCTTTGAACAGTTTTACCTTAATGGTTATGAGGACTGGTTCGTTGAAATGGAAGCAAAGATGACTCCTGAACAGAAGGCACAGTCGATGGCAATGATGGAGATGATGAAACAGAGGATGTCGCAGGGAGGAGGAAACGCCCAGCCCGGTCCACAGACAGGTCAGGGACAGGCAGCTGGTACTCCGCGCGGGAATGCTCCTGGGCAGAGCGGCCAGGCCCGACAGGGTGGAGGCCAGCCTCCCCAGGGATTCGGACAGCGCGATCCCAAAGCCATAGCTGAACAGCTTCAGACATCACTGGAAGGCATCAGGCAGAGCGCCGAATTCCTTCTGAAATCGGATTTCGTGAAATAATTTCAAAAGGCAGAACCGAATAAATCAATAGTTTAACGATAAAAAAGCCATCCGGCGGTCAGTGTGTTTTACCGGATGGCTTTTTTCTTTACCGATCCGCCTGCAACAGGCATCTGGTTCTGCCATTCTTATTTTATTTGAGGTTAATCCGGAGTTTTCTAAATTTGCCTTCAAATTACAAAAGATGGAAAAAATAATAATGATAACAGGCG
>Ga0105103_10001988_pt1 | contig 10797 bp, 7 predicted proteins | sample PPLLaktember2015_2_FD_79107 | JGI IMG/M metagenome (GOLD analysis project Ga0105103, IMG submission 79107) | Freshwater sediment microbial communities from Prairie Pothole Lake near Jamestown, North Dakota, USA - PPLs Lake P7 Core (6) Depth... | ecosystem: Environmental > Aquatic > Freshwater >...
GAATACGGCGGCTCGCTCGAGAACCGCGCCCGGTTCGTGATCGACATCGTCCGCGCGATCAGGGCCCGCGTCGGCGACGACTTTCATCTCCAGATGAAGATCAGCACGCAGGATCACAACGATGCGGTGGCCTTTTTCGGCAAGGGCCCTTCCGGGAACACCGTCTCGGATGCCGTGCAGGTCTGCCGCTGGCTCGTCGATGCCGGAGTGGATGCCATCCATGTCTCGGTGGGCAGCTTCTTCCCGCATCCGCGCAATCCGGCCGGTGCCGATCTCCCGGTCGAGGATCTCGCGAACACCTATGACGCCCTGATCTCCGGCGGCGAATCGGCGTTCCGCACCTACCTGCTCTTCAGGAACCTCCCGGAACTCGCGCGCCGGCAGTGGAACGAGGCGGCGCCACCGCCCGGCCAGATCGAGGGGCAGAACCTGCCCGACGCCCGGCTGGTGAAGTCGGCGGTGTCCGTGCCGGTCATCTGCACCGGCGGATTTCAGACCGCCTCGGTCATCGCCGCCGCCCTCGAACGGCACGACTGCGATGCCGTCAGCATCGCCAGGCCGCTGATCGCGAACAACGACCTGGTCGAGATCTTCCGCCGCGGTCAGGACCGCGCGGATCGCCCGTGCACCTACTGCAACCGCTGCCTCGCCAACGTCGTCAAGAACCCGCTCGGGTGCTACGAAGAGACGCGCTACCCGTCGCGCGAGGCGATGCTCGCCGAGATCATGAGCGTGTTCGATCCCCCGGCTTTCCGCTGACGCCTTCGTCATCCTCGTCTGGAGGGTTCATGTCTGATCAATTGAGCGAACGACTCGGGCAGCTGTTCAGGAACCGCCCCTGGTACAAGCTGCCACGGCTCCTGGCCATGCTGAAGCTCGTCGAGATCCGCGACGAACTGCGGGAGAAGAACCTGCACGACACCGAGGAGCCGCCGCTCGAGCGAAAAGAGATTCCGGCGGATCTCGATCCGGCACTGCGCGAGGCGCGCACCACCGACGGGTCGTTCAACGACCTGCACGTCCCGAAGATGGGGGCCGCCGGCTGCCGCTTCGGCCGCAACGTCCCGCTCCAGCACACCTTCCCCGACGCGCCGAATCTGTTGATCCCCAACCCGAGGCACGTCAGCCGAGAGCTGATGACGCGCGACCAGTTCCAGCCCGCGACCATCCTGAACCTGATGGCGGCGTCGTGGATCCAGTTCATGGTGCACGACTGGTTCGTCCACGACCGGTCGAAGACCGAGCGCATCGACATCCCGATCGGCGCCGGCGACGACTGGGGGGCGCCGAGCATGCCGGTCCCGCGATCGGTCCCCGACCAGGCGCCCGCGGGCTCGACGCGGCCGCCCGCCTACAGGAATCTGAACAGCCACTGGTGGGACTCGTCGCAGATCTACGGTTGCGGCGACGACATGGCGGCGAAGCTGCGCACCCACAGCGCCGGCAAGCTTCGCATCGAGCCGACCGGTCTGCTGCCGATCGACCCAGACACCGGCGTGCATTTCGCCGGGTTCAGCGACAACTGGTGGATCGGCCTGGCGATGCTCCATACGATCTTCACGCTGGAGCACAACTACATCTGCGATCTGCTCGCGCACGATCACCCGGACTGGAACGACGAGCAGCTGTTTCGCAAGGCCAAGCTGATCAACTCCGCCGTGATGGCCAAGATCCACACGGTGGAGTGGACGCCGGCGATCATCCCGCACCCGATCATCAAGCTGGCGATGAACGTGAACTGGTCCGGCCTCGTCGGCGAAGACCGCGAGGAGCTGGCCGAGCTCCTCGACGACCGTGAGCTGCTCGGCGGCATCGTCGGGTCCAAAGCGGATCATCACAGCGCGCCGTACTCGCTGACCGAGGAGTTCGTCTCGGTCTACCGCATGCATCCACTGATGCCGGACGATTACGCGTTCCATTCCGCCGTGACGGGCCGGCTGCTGGAGAAACGGGAGCTCAACGAGATCGCCGGCCGCCGGACGCCCGCCATCGCCGAGCGGCTGACAATGCCGGACCTGTTCTACTCGTTCGGCACCTGCCACCCTGGTGCGGTCACGCTGCATAACTATCCGAGGCACCTCCAGAACCTCACGCGAGACGACGGCGAGCACCTGGACCTGGCGGCGGTCGACATCCTCAGGGATCGCGAACGCGGCGTGCCGCGCTACAACCAGTTCCGCCGGCTGCTGAACAAGGAGGCGGTGAAGTCGTTCGATGAGCTGACCGACAACGTGGAATGGCGCAAGCAGCTCAAGACCGTCTACAACGGCAACCTCGAGAGTGTCGATCTGATGACCGGCCTCTACGCCGAGCCGCTGCCGGAGAACTTCGGCTTCAGCGAAACCGCCTTCCGCGTGTTCATCCTCATGGCCTCACGGCGCCTGAAGAGCGACCGGTTCTTCACCGACGACTTCCGGCCGGAGGTCTACACCGAGTTCGGCATCGAGTACATCCGGAAGAACACGATGCTGCACATCCTGCGGCGTCACTATCCGCAACTCGCCCCGGCGCTCGAGGGCGTCACCAACGCCTTTGCCCCGTGGAAGAAGCTGACCGGACCCCCGGTCGATCCAGCGACGGCCTGAACGGGAGGCGCGGCACTTCATGCCTCATCGATCGCTCGTGATGGCCATGGCAGCACTGGTCTGCCTGCTCGCCGTGCGGATCACGGCGGGCGGGCAGCCCCAACCGGATACGTTCACCGACATCGGCGAACACTTCAGCTATGGCTCGGTCGGCACCGAAGAGCGCGCCGGCCTCCCCTACTGGATCTGGCGGGTGCTGCCGATCGTGTTCGCCGACAAACTGCCGAATCGCCCGGGCACGGGCTACGAGCGGCTGGGATTCATCAACGGCGGCGCTCCGCACGGCCGGCCGATCGGCACCTCGTTCAAGCCCGGCCGCGTGGCGCTCGTCGGCCTGAACTGCGCGACCTGTCATGTCGGGACGATGCGGACGGCGCCTGGGGAGGCCCGGCGAGTCGTCCTCGGGATGCCCGCGAACCAGATGGACCTCCAGGGCTACGCCCGCTTCCTGACGGCCTGTGCCAGCGATCCCCGCTTCACGGCGTCGACGCTGATCGAGGCCATCACGAAGGAACACCCGGAGTTTGGCTGGTTCGAGAGCCTGATCTACCGCTTTGCCGCGATCCCGCGCACGCGCCGCGGCATTCTCGATCGGGCGAGAGAGAATGCCTGGTTCGACGTGCGTCCGCCGCAGGGCCCTGGCCGCGTCGACACCTTCAACCCATACAAGGTGCTCCTGGGGATGGACCTGCAGAACGATCGCACCGTCGGCACGGTCGATCTGCCTTCCCTGTGGAACCAGCGGATCCGGCGCGACCTCTGGCTCCACTGGGACGGTAACAACAACTCGGTCGAGGAGCGCAACAAGAGCGCCGCCATCGGCGCCGGCGCGACGCCGGACTCGCTGGACCTGACGGCGATGGCACGGGTCGAGGAATGGATCCTGGATCTGAAGGCGCCCGCCTATCCCGTCGAACGCATCGACGCCGCGAAGGCGGCACAGGGAGCGGTGGCCTATCAGCGTGAGTGTGCGAGCTGTCACGACATCGGCGGCGCGGCCACGGGCCAGGTCACGCCGCTGGCAGAGGTCGGGACGGATCGCGAGCGGGTGGATTCGTTCTCGGCCGCGCTCGCCGCCGGGATGAACACGATCGGCGAAGGCAAGCCCTGGAAGTTCTCGCACTTCCGGAAGACGGACGGCTACGCGAACATGCCGCTCGACGGCATCTGGCTGCGTGCGCCGTATCTGCACAACGGCTCGGTGCCCACGCTGCGCGCCCTGCTGTTCCCCGACACCCGCCCGGCCGAGTTCTACCGGGCTTACGACGTCTACGACTGGATCAACGTCGGATTCGTCTCGAGCGGCGCGGACGCCGCGCGGGAGGGGGTCCTGTTCTCGACACGGGAGCGCGGCAACAGCAACGCCGGCCACCTGTACGGGACAACCCTTGACGCGGCGACCAGGGACGCACTGCTCGAGTATCTCAAGACCAGGTGACCGCACCTTCAGGAGGGCCGATGCCGCCGAACACCCGAGGTCTCGCCGAGGAAGTGATCGACCCGGACGAAGCCGTCGTCACGGCGGCGTTCATCGCCTTTCTCGAGGCGGCCAGCCGGCGCCGGCACCCGTCCGGGCCAATTCGGCGGTTCAACCAGGGGCGCGCCGCCGGCTGCGTAGAGGCCGAGTTCATCGTCCCCGCCAACCTGCCATCCGCGCTCCGCGTGGGCGTGTTCGCGGCGCCGGGCTCCCATCGTGCGTTCATCAGGTTTGCCAACGCCTCGTCCGCCACCGACCTGGAGAAGGACGTCCGCGGGATGTCGATCTCGATTGCCGATGTCCCGGGCGAGAACCTCACGCCCGGGTCCACGTCGCAGGATTTCGTGCTCAACAGCCATCCGGTGATGGTCGCGCCGGACACGAAGGAGTTCATGGCCTTCCTCGAGGCGAACGAGGCCGGGGGCCTGCGGCGGGTCCTGTACTTCGCCAGTCATCCGGCGCTCGCCCGCATCGGTCTGGCCGCGCGACAGCATCACTCCTGTCACCTCGACATCCCCTACTGGAGCACGACGCCCTATCTGTTCGGGTCCGGCCGCGCCGTGAAGTACATCGTCAGGCCGCGTTCGACGCGCACCAGTGCGATGCCTTCGCCCCTCACCGACAATTACCTCGGCGAAGCGCTCAGGCAGCACCTCGAGGCCGCCGAAGCGGCCTTCGACTTCCTCGTGCAGTTCCAGGTGGATGCGGCGCGAATGCCGATCGAAGACGCGACCGTCGAGTGGAAAGAAGAAGACTCTCCGTACGTCGCGGTGGCCAGTATTCGGATCCCGCGGCAGCAAATCGCCGCACCCGACAGCGGCTCGTGCGAGGATGTCGCCTTCAACCCCTGGCACAGCCTGGTCGAGCATCGTCCGCTCGGCAGCCTGAATCGTGCGCGCCGGGCGATCTACCCGGCGCTCAGCGAGTTCCGGCGCCGGCGAGCGTGAAGCGTCGCCCTACGCCGCCTTAGCCAGCGGCGTGGCTTCGAGCGCGAGCGTCAGCACCTCGGCGACAGAACTCACCACATGAAACGTCATGTGCTCGCGCACGTCACCCGGGACGTCGTCGAGGTCGGGCGCATTCCGTTCCGGCACGATTACTTCCGTCAGCCCGGCGGCGTGCGCCGCCAGCACCTTCTGCTTCAGACCGCCGATGGGCAGCACCCGGCCCTGCAACGTCACCTCGCCGGTCATGCCGATCGTGCTCTTGACCGGCCGGCCGGTCAGCAGGGACGCAATCGCCGTCACCATGGTCACGCCGGCGCTCGGACCATCCTTCGGAATCGCGCCTGCCGGCACGTGCACGTGGACCTCGCGGCCATCGAGCGCATTGGGATCGACACCCAGCTCCGCGGCATGGCTCTTCACGTAGGTGAGCGCAATGCGAGCCGACTCCTTCATGACGTCGCCGAGCTGTCCGGTCAGCACCAGGCCGCCTGAACCCGGCATCGAAGCCGCCTCGACGAACAGCACGTCACCGCCAGTGCCCGTCACCGCCAGGCCGGTGGCCACACCCGGCACCGCCGTGCGCACCGCCGCCTCGTGGAAGACCTTGGCACGGCCGAGCGCCTGGCGCACCGCGCCCGCGTCGATGACGATGGGCAGCGACTGACCTCCGGAGGCGATCTGCGTCGCCGTCTTCCGGAGCATCGTCCCCAACTCGCGCTCGAGCTGACGGACGCCCGCTTCGCGTGTGTAGTCGGTGACGATCAGGCGGAGCACATCGTCGCTCACGGAGACTTCGTCACTGCGGAGCCCGTTGCGCTCGATCTGCCGCGGCCACAGATGGCCGCGCGCGATCGCCACCTTCTCGTCGGTGGTATAGCCGTCGAAGGCAATCACTTCCATGCGATCCAGCAACGGACCGGGAATGGAATCGGCGACGTTGGCCGTCGCCACGAACAACACGTGCGACAAGTCGAGCTCGACGTCGAGATAGTGATCCCGGAACGCGTGGTTCTGCGCCGGGTCGAGGACTTCCAGCAGCGCCGCCGAGGGGTCGCCCCGCCAGTCGGCGCCGAGCTTGTCCACTTCGTCCAGCATGATCACCGGGTTCATCGTGCCCGCATCACGCAGCGCACGCACCAGTCGTCCCGGCAGCGCGCCGATATAGGTGCGGCGATGGCCGCGGATCTCCGCTTCGTCCCTCACGCCGCCGAGCGACATGCGGACGAACTGGCGGCCGGTCGCCTTGGCAATCGACTCGCCGATCGAGGTCTTGCCGGTTCCCGGCGGGCCGACCAGGGTGAGGATGACACCCGACCGGCGGGTGTCGGCCATGCCGCGCTCGCTCCTCAACTTGCGGACCGCCAGGTACTCGGTGATGCGCTTCTTCACGTCGTCCAGGCCTTCGTGGTCGGCGTCCAGCACCTCGCGCGCGTGGACGGGATCGAGACGTTCCTCGGAGCGCTTCGACCACGGCACCGCCAGCAGCCAGTCGAGATAGGTGCGGATGGTGGCGGACTCGGCGTTCGAGTCGCCCACTCGCTCGAGCCGGGCGAGCTCGCGCTCGGCCTGCTGCCGCACGGCCTCCGGCATGCCGGCGTTCTCGATCTTCTCGCGATAGTCGTCAGAGGCCGCGCCGTTGTCTTCCCCGAGCTCCTTGCGGATGGCGTCCATCTGCTTGCGCAGCACGTAGTCGCGCTGCTGCTTCTGAGCGCCGCTCTCCACGTCGTCGCGAATGCGCTTGCGAACCACCAGTTCGGTGAGCCGCTCCTGCTGGAACTTCAGCGCCAGCGAGAGGCGCTGCACCACGTCCAGCGTTTCGAGCAGCTGGATCTTCTGAGCGGTATTCAGATCGGGCGAGTAACCGGCCGTGTCGGCCAGCGCGCCGGGCTGGGTGATCGAACGCACGAACGCGCTGATGCGGCCATCGTCGCCACGGAGCCCGAGGATCTCTTCGACCACCGCGCGGTAATCGCGCTCGAGCTCGCCGGTGAGGGTTGGTGGCGGGGTCTGATCGGGCCGCTCCTCGGCCTCGACGCGCAGCACGCCGTCGGCGTCGGTCGCGGCGACGCCAGGCACGGCCCGGTGCAGCGCGGTGAGCGACACGGCACTCCCCTGCCCCGGCATCCGGAGCCGGCCGTCCACTTCGGCCACCACTCCCACCTTGGCATAGGCGCCCTGCTGCCGCGGAATCAACAGCACATGCGCGTCGCCACCCACGTCGATCGGCAGTGTCACCGGCATGCCGGGAAACACCACCGCGTCATCGAGGGGAACGATTCTGAGTCTGCTCATGGTTTTCACAGAATAGGGCCATTAGTTGATGTTGTCAACTATTGACGTTCTCCATTATGATGCTGCGGTGGGACGAGGGAACCCGGAGGCCTGCCGGGCGTGGGAACTGCTGACCCGGCTCTTCTTCGCTCAACGAGGACAGCTGCCGAGCCTGGCCGGCGAGCTGAAGCTGTCCCCCGTGCAGTGTCACGTCCTGCACTTGATGGAGCCAGAGCAGTCGATCCCGATGGGACGCCTGGCCGAGACCCTCGCGTGTGACGCGTCCAACGTCACCGGATTGGTCGACCGCCTGGAGTCGCGCGGCCTCATCGTGCGGCGCGCCTCGGCGAGCGACCGCCGAGTCAAGGTGATCGCCCTCACCCCCACGGGCACGCGCCTTCGGGAGCAATTGCACCAGCGCATGGCCCAACCGCCCGATCCTTTTCAGCGGCTGTCCGAAGCCGACCAGCGCACGTTGGTCAGGATCCTCGAGCGCCTGCTCGAAGCCGGTTGACCTGCAGGGGTCTGGTAAGCTGCTGAAGACCTCCTGATGCTTGCTCGTGTGGGACACCACTTCCTGCTGGAGACCAAACGACATGGCTATGTCCGACACCGCGACTGGCACCCCGCGCAGTCTGGCCCCCCGTGACCAACCGCGGCAACGCCTCGGCCTCTATGCGATGGCCCTGGCGATCGCGTTCCTGCTGGGGCTGGTGCCGATGTGGTTGACGGCCCGCGAACGCGCACGTGAGGTGGAGACGGTGAGACAGCAGCTCCGCACGGCTCAGCTCGAGAACGGGCTGGCTCGGGCCGCGCTCCTGGCGCGGCGGGGCGAGTACGAGGCCGCCCGGGACGCGGCGAGCCGCTTCTACACCGATGCCGGTCGGGAAATCGAGGGCGGCGGGCTTCCGCAATCCAGACGTGATTCGTTGCGCGCCCTGATTGCCGATCGAGACGACATCATCACGCTGCTGGCCCGCAGCGATCCCTCGTCGGCGGAGCGGCTCGCCGAGCTGTATGTGTCGTACCAGCAACTGCCGCGTGAAGACGCGGCGCCGTCCAGCCCGACCGTGCCCGGCCCAACGCGGTGACTGGATTCATCAGCGCGGGCAATCCGCCAGAGCGTGCGCAGTCACGGAAATTTCACAGTCCCGAGGCCGGCGCAGTCGAACTGATGGGGGGCTCCGCGCGTCCAAAGGACTAGATGAAGAGCCCAGTCTTCTCCCCAAGCATGTGCGTGGTGCTCGGCGTGGCGGTCGCGGCGGCCAGTGGCTGCAGCGCGCGTTACATCCGCTCCGCGCCCGAGCTCTCCGCGCAACTGCTGCCTGCCGAGAGCCTGACCCGCAACGTCGTGGTCGTGTCGATTGACGGCCTGAGGCCGGACGCGATTGCCGCCTACGGCGCGGCCACTCTCCAACGCCTGATGCGCGAGGGCAGCTACACGTTGCAGGCGAGCACGATCCACCCGAGCAAGACACTGCCGTCTCACACCTCCATGCTGACCGGCCAGCCTCCCGAGCGGCACGGCGTGCTGTGGAACAACGTCGCAACGGCGAAGGCGGACTCGGTCGACCTGCCGAACATCTTCAGCGTGGCCAGAGCACACGGCTACAGCACCGCCGCCTTCTTCAGCAAGGCCAAGTTTCAGCCGCTCCAACTGGCGGGGACGCTGGACTATTCACAAGCGCCTGGCGGCCTGTATGGCCGATGGTCCAGCGAGCGGACCGTTTCGGACGTTGCGAGGTATCTGGACCGCGCCCGGCCCAACGTGCTGTTCGTCCATCTCACCGATCCCGACGCCGCGGGCCACCGGGCCGGGTGGATGACTCCCGAGTACGGCCGTGCCGTCCTCGCGGCTGACCGCGCCCTGGCGCGGCTGATCTCGCTGGCGGACGACGCCTATGGCCGCGGCAACTTTTCGGTGATTGTGACGGCCGACCACGGAGGTCATGGCACCAATCACGGCAGCGACGATCCGCGCGATGTCACCATTCCGTGGATTGCCTGGGGTAAAGGAGTGAAACCGGGAGCCTTGCCGCAGACGACCGTCCGCACCATGGACACGGCCGCGACAGTGCTGTGGTTGCTCGCCGTGACCGAACCAGCCGACTGGGCCGGCCAACCTGTGCTCGACGCTTACGGTGCTGTCGCCGCGGGCGGCCAGTAGGCAGGCGCACACGGCGGGTCGCTGATGATGAACTGATTGGCGACCCGTTTTATTGTTGCGGTTGCGCCAAGTGTGTTGGTTAAATGCCACCACTGCTATGGCGTCATTCATCCGCACGGTGGCCTTTTCGCTCTTCGCCCTTGCCCTCTCCATTCCAGCCACGGCGCAATTGCGAGTGCAGGAGGTCGCCGCTGGCTTCACGCGACCAGTCGTGATCGCCGCCGACCCATTGGACGCTCGGGTCTTGATCGTTGGCGAGCAAGGCGGACTCGTGAAAGCCGTCATCGACGGGGTTGTCCAGGCGACGCCGTTTCTCGATCTCTCCGCGGTCGTCCGAGTCTCGGCTGAAGAAGGTTTGCTTGGTCTGACCTTCTCGCCTGACGGCTCACGCGTGTTCGTCAGTTTCACCAGAGCGGCAGAGCCCAATGCGGGCGCGACCGTCATCTCGCGATTCCGAAGGTCGGCCGACCCGCTGGTCCTCGATCCGGCCACCCGCCGCGACGTGATCGCCATCCCGCAGCCGACACTGGTGCACAAGGGTGGCAACCTCGTGTTCGGCCCTGACGGTTACCTGTACATCGGCCTGGGCGACGGTGGCGTCGGCAACGGCGCCGGGAACGCCCAGGACCCTTCGTCGCTGCTCGGCAAGATGCTGCGTATCGACGTCAACGTGCCCGACGCCGACCCGAGCGGTTACCGTGCGCCGGCCAGCAACCCCTTCGTTGACGGGCAGCCCGTGGCGGCGCTGCACGAAATCTGGGCGTTCGGTTATCGCAATCCGTGGCGCTTCTCGTTCGATGACGTGGGCGCCGGCGCCACTGGCGCCATGATCGTGGGTGATGTCGGTCAGGATGCGCGCGAAGAGATCGACTACGAGCCCGCGGGCCGCGGCGGCCGCAACTATGGCTGGTTCCTGAAGGAAGGGTTCATCGACGCCCCCGGCGGCATTGCGCCGGCATACCAACCGCTGACCTATCCCCTCGTGGACTACGCGCGCGACATCGGCCGCTCCGTTACAGGAGGGTTCGTGTATCGAGGCATGGCGTTGGCCGCGCGATACAGGGGGCGCTACTTCGTTGCCGACTTCTTCGGCGGCGTGTACTCGCTGGGGCTGTCGGTTGGCGCTGACGGCGAGGCGCGCGTGATCGACTATCTCGACCACTCGGCGGAGCTCGGCAACCCGCGCTTCATCTCGACCTTCGGTCGTGGCTCTGACGGCGAGTTGTACTTCACCAGCTTCACTGGCGGCCGGATTCTGAAGATCGTGTCCGACCCGGCAGCCATACCCGCTCGGCCGGAGGCCCTGACCGTCGAAGTGCAGGGATCGCGCGTGGCACTCTCGTGGCAGCC
>Ga0105103_10001990_pt1 | contig 10796 bp, 11 predicted proteins | sample PPLLaktember2015_2_FD_79107 | JGI IMG/M metagenome (GOLD analysis project Ga0105103, IMG submission 79107) | Freshwater sediment microbial communities from Prairie Pothole Lake near Jamestown, North Dakota, USA - PPLs Lake P7 Core (6) Depth... | ecosystem: Environmental > Aquatic > Freshwater >...
AGAAGCTTACCGAACTTATCGTAGTTCTCATACCAGGTGAGTTGCACAAATCCGCGACCATAGTAAAGCTTATCCGGTACAGTGTATCTTTTTCTTGATTGCTTTATTTTCTCGCCGTATGGTCTTCTTAATCCTTTGCCAAACTCTTCAATCGGTTCGAATGTTTTAGCCGTTTCGTGATAGACTGTAGCCAACATATAAGCAAGCCAGCGCTTATCAGTTAGTGTTTCGTTGGCCTCCCAATGTGCAATAATTTCAAACATGCCGCGAAGCTGCGTTTGGTTGACCTTAGTGTAAAGATTCTGCGTTCTTAATCTATTTTGAAATGCTATTAGATTCATCGGTGATTTGTTATGAATAGTATGTTAAGTATTATTGATATACCAAGTGCAACGATAAGCCACTTTATCCAGTCGTTTTTCTTGTCAAGTTTTTTTAGCGAAGTACTTGAATCAGTTTGACAATTTTTAAGCTCGCCACTTAACATTTTTATAAGTGCGCTATCCTTGACATATTTCGTAACTACTTTGGTAACGATTGGCGTTTTTACTTTTACTTTTGTTGGCATTGTATCAACTCTTACAATACCTCGTTTGATTGACTTCTTATAAGTGATTACTCCATGCTTGCTGATTGATCCTGCGCTGTCCTTCTTCAAGATCCATTCGGGCTTCTGCACTGGTGGACATTCTATCTCTATGAAGTCATACTCCACAAGCACAACGGTATCGGTTTCGATAGTTATGATTGGAAATTTTTCTGTGCAGAACTGAGCCACTTTATTTGCATCAAGTTCATAGGCCTTATTTACTTTCTTAGTCGCAAGTTTTGAAGGATTGCAGCTAATCAGTGTCACCAGTGTCGCTAGTGCTATCGTCAAAGATTTCATTGTATAAATTGTTTAAACATTCGGAAATAATTCTTAGCCCTTGCCTCTTTACTCTTTTAACTCTTTGTTCATCTGCTTTTGTAAGTAGTGCTGTATCTATGCTATCAACTGAGGACATGGCAACGGCTGCGGCTTGTATGTAGTCAGCATCTGAGCTATACTCCATCTGCCATTCTTCCAGGTTAACTTCTTCCTCTTTTTCGTTTGTATTTGTGTCGGGCAGCTCCACTTTTTCCTTTGTTATTTCGTCATCCATTATGCGTTTTTCCATGGTTAAAGTGTTTTGCCTTTAAATATCCTTTTGTTAAAGAATTGGTAGTCCCTTCCGTTGTCGTCTAGCTCCACATAAGCAAAGCCATGATTCCAACGATTTAGGGGCATGTATGCCGGATGTAATTCACTCAGACAACCAATTGACCAAGTCGTTGTTACTTTGCCGTTCATGTCGGTCTCAGTATGTTCGCTTGTGGCGTGATTATGTCCCTGAAATGCCGATACTTTACCGCGAAGATATAAACCCCTAGCCACGTTCACAGGTGCCGAAATTCCGCCTATGTATTCGTGTCCATGTATGCCGTTAAGTTCGTTAAGCTTCATAAACCGGTTGGACTCTATCATTTGTATTCCTCTTTCCCTTGCCTTGATAAGATTCGCAAACTCGAAGTCCTCAATGCCGACTAATTCGCCTGCCTTTTGGTAGAGAAAATGCTCATACCTGGCTTCGTGATTGCCTATCTTAAAGTAAATCTTTGCTTTAAGGACTTTGTCCAAAATATCAAAGAATGATCGAAGTGTGTCAAGCTCATACTTAAAGTCTCGCTTCTTAGGATCCTTCATGAAGCGGCTTAAAGTATGGCAGTCGATTGTATCGCCATTAAGCAGAACCGCGTCTACCTTTTCTTCTGCAAGCACTCGCAAAGCTTCGGTAAGTGCGTCTAAGTTATGGTAGGGTAGGTGTATATCCGAAAGGATACCTACCTTTTTATGCTTTGGGAAGATGAACGGTTCGTAGACTGTTTCTTCGGTCGCTGGCAAGTTGTAAGGGTTTCTCGGTCGTTCTTCCCTGTGAAACTCTTCCACATCCTTCTTAAATTGTTTCCTCCCTAATTTACCCTCTATCATTCTTAGGCATTGTCTTGCATTCTCAACATCTTTAAAGAGAAGATTGTTCTCCTTATACATGATCCGGGCAAGCTTTAGGGTTGGCATGTCAGGATATTTGCGCCTGTATTCCCTTGATATGTTAGTTTTCATTATGACAAATTGAAAAGGGGCCGAAGCCCCTTTTATTACTTAGCTTCTTTCTTAAAGAAAGTGCCGCCAGAATTGGTTAAAAAGTTTTTGATAAGGTAAGATATTGCAGCCGTCAACGCAGCTTTAGCAATAAAGGGCCAATCAAAACTAAGTGAACCAGCATCAACCGTTGTTTGTACGATTGTAAGCACAGCGGCTAGAACAGTAACAATAAGACCATTGATAAGGTCTCTAACATTCAATGTTAAAAATGTCGATTTCATAATTGTCTATTTTTCGAGGTTACTAATACGTTGTTCGTGATCCTTTACATCTTCCTTCAATTGCTCTAAATCTTTACTTACGGCAACATCCGACATAAGAATACCTTGCACTATCTTTTCGAATCTATCCAATCTTTTAACTAATTCTTTGCCTAAAAATGTAATAAGTGCTATCACTATTCCGATTAAGATATTAGTCACCATTGCCGTTGTCATAAGGTTAATTATTATAAATTAAAGTTTGTGCGTGTGCTGGTATCTCTTCGTCTACTATTTCAAAGTTTTCAGGATGTTCTACAATAGATGGATGCTGCTCTAAAGGCAATGTCCAATCTTTTGTATATACTACCGAATATGCAATAATGTTGCCAACTTTGTTTGTAAGGTCTAATTTTTGTCTTATGTGTATCATTGTGCAAAGTATTGTATTGTTGCGTTCATAATTCTATATGTTGATGCTATACCCTGATTTATTACAATTTCATAATCATTTGTCAATCCAGTATTTTGTCTTAAAAATACCTTTGAGAATACTGTTGAAACACCAGTTGTTGTTGATACCATAAAACCAGTACCATAGCAGATTATATCATTATTAGCAATTAATCCAGTTGGCAGTATTGGTATAGGCAATCCATCAGGAATTTCTATACCAACTTGACTTATAGTTCCATTGCTAGCAAATGTTAAAGTTAAATGTAACGTTACAAGGTTTCCAATTTGCGACCAACGAAACGAATGATTTATTGCACCACTTGGATTTAATGTTCCTGTAAAAGTTATTGAATCTGAATAGGTTTGATTTCCAAACTGCTTAAATATTTGTGCCGTAGGATTCGCCGCAGCATTGGTATTGTTACCCATTATTGAGTAAGCAGGTAGTGACTTTTGCTGAAGCTTGGTTGTATCAATTACCGTATATGCGCTTCTATTCTTCCATACCTTTTGTGTATCGGAATAAACTAAGATTTGATTATTTACTTTGCCGTTTATTTGAACATCGTGAAGCTCGCCTAGCTCATATCCGTTCTGTGGCTTTACATACATCAAGCCGTTTCCGTTATTTGCCCTTTCAACTACTCCAAGAAAAACCGAGTGATAAGGTGCGACAGGCACAACATTTGTAAACTGCCCATCTATAGAATCAAGCCATAGAATGTCCCCTGAAGTAAATGCCCCAAGATTAAGCTTTTCAATCTGTCCTTGTGTTGTTATGTAACCTGTATCACCAGCGGCAATGTTTCTACGAACTATCCCAAATGTTTTAGAAGATGTGCTGTCTTGTTTGTTGTTGGCACGTTTAACACTTGCTACATCACCATTTGCACCCGATAAATAAACAACCTCACCACGTTGCAAAGTCGTTCCGGTAGCATTGTGAACTTTTGCTATGACTACCTTTGCTGTGTCGTTGGCTACCGATGAACCGCCACCCACTGAGTCCTTAAATTGGAAGTTCCACTGCCCATTTTTATAAGCATAAACTGAATCACTGCTTCTCTTTAATGAATCAATTTTGCTGTCAATCCTATTGCTTAAACTTGTCGTATCAATTGAACTGCCACCGCTTGAATCGTCAGCCCATGCAAGCTGAGTCGGTGATGTAAGCTTAAGTATTTGTCCGGTTGTTCCTAAAGTCAAAGGAAAATAGAATTGCCCTGCATTAGATTGCATAAATGGACCATTAACATCAACTCCTAAGCTTCTGCTTGTTGATGGGATTCTTGTAAATTGTAATATAGAAGATAACCCATTCCCAACATAATTGGTTTGATCAAGCGCATTACTTTTAGCAGATAATTGAGCAGTATTAGGATTTAACCATAAAAAAGAGTTGTTTGTATTGGTTGATTGATTAACCAAAGCAATTTGCGTTGTATCAATACTTAAAGAAGCACTTTTTATCCCACTTCCTAGCTGCCTTATCCTAGTTGTTGTTGTGCCTGTTATTATATTATTGCTTGTCACTGTACTGCCAGCCGTTAACACTTCCTGAAGTGTTGGCGTGGTTCCTGGTCCACCTCCCCCCACACTATCCTTGAACTGAAATAATGTTATGCCGTTTTTCTTTGCAAATACTGAGTCGCTTCGTCTGAATATAGTATCGATAAAGTCGCTTGATCCTACTTCAGTCCATTCGAACTCGGTGTTATATTTATAAAGCTTATTGTTACATGTATCAATAGCAAGTGCGCCCATTGATGACGTAGAACCTCTTAAAGTAGGAACGCCACAAAAAGAAGGTATGTGCAAAGTAGAGTCCACTTTTACACGCTTCATTTGATAACCGTTTGCGGTCATCGGAGTATATTGTGATGGTTGCGCGATGGCTTTACCGCCAAAGCATAATAAAATTGCTATTAGTATTTTTTTATACATCTCCATAAGTTATAGTTGGTGCGCCAATTCCGCGAAATGTCGCCGTATAAGTTACAATGTTGTCAAAGGAAGCCGTTTCGTTGATTGATTCAATATAGACTTGGCAATCCTTTTGTAAAAAGTGTGCGCCTCCCTGATCTGTTTCGTAGTATTTTAAGTTTATTAAAGTACCGTTGATAAGTATATCATACATGCCACCCATTGTGTATTTGATGGAATTATCAGTGTCAAGGAAAACAAGACCTTCTATTGATCCTGTGAATGACATGGCAGCTGGTTGATAAACACGAAAAAAGCCGTCACCTGGTCCCGATGTTTCAATCATGTCCCTTTGTATGTCAAAAACAACGGAACGAGCGCAACCGATAGGTAAGTCGCCTGCGATAACATCATTTATCGTTAAAATAACGTCCTTTCCGCTAACTAATGCCATTAAATTTAGTTTCTATAAAGATAACGAAAATTATACAACCTTACATCTAAAAAGTCCTCGAATAACTGCCAAACATCGTAAGTGACTGTATCATTAAATGCGACTTCATAAAGTGTAAACTCAGTCGTATTATTTCTATAATCTATCGAAACACTACCAGGCACAATCCAATTATATAAACTTGGGTATAAATTCCCCATATTAAATACTTGAAAGTTACTCATCATTCTATCCAATTGATTTATAGCTAATAAAGTTCCGTTGTATTTAGACCTAGGAATATATCTAGTATAAAGCATCTCAGCCGTTGTAAGCTGACCAAGACGATTGAAAACAACAGGCGCACCGGTGTAAGTCCATTCAGTGCATTTATCGCGAAGCAATCCTGTTGAACTACTAAGAAACAATGTTCCTGCAATGGTTGATTTAGGACTGTTATCGATAAATATATCTTGGCTTAATTCATTCTTTAAATTATTTGTTTGGGTTTCAGTATGTACATGTCCAACAACTTTAGTAAGTCCGGTTATGCTATTTGTAATTGATAACTCAAAGTTTTTATAGTGTGTTTCATCGTTTTGGTTTGATGTTTCCACACCAAGAAAAACATTAAGAATTCCATCAAATGGCGCAGGAATAGAAGTTATAGTAACTGTATGCCATTCGTTAGTGTTATCACCTGCAAGAACGGAATAAGTAAAGCCAACAAGTGTAGTCCATCTGCCTGCATCATTAAGATAGTAAGTTGTTGTTCCGTCTTTTAATCTTACCGAAAAAATTGCATTGACATTGCCGGGCTGTGATACATCAGTTTTAAAATCAAAAGTATAAGTTATAATATCATTTTTGCCTAATTCAATATCCGTTGATTGTGCAGATCTCGAAACGTCTGCTGTAATTCCTGTTACAACTGCATATCTTTCTATCTCATTTCCTGTAGTTGTATCGCTTACAACTCGAATAAATCTTGATGGAAATGGTCCACCTGTGCCATCCCAATTAAACCAATAAGTTAGCTCGTATTCTCTTATTGTATTTGAGCCGCTTGTATATTGATTAATTAAAGCACCTAATTCATTAAGATTTGCATTTTTTAACAAATCTTCGGGCTGATTATAATTAAATGTTTCTTGAACACTTTTATAAGGTCGCAAAATAGAATTTAGCAAAGCAGATTCAAACTTATAAGTCGATGGATTACCAATTATCATAGTAATATCTTCTTGATAATCTACCTGATAAACAAAATCATTGCTGTAAACGTAACCTTTAAATCTATCCAAAGACAAAGTTGAAGTGTTTATTTTAAATGTTTCTCCGTATCTCACAATGTACCAAAAGCCATGAGCTTGGAAACAACTTGCATAAAACCTAGACATAATCTTCTCTAACACATCATAACACGACATGTAAGAATTGTCTTGCAGAAATGATTCACCTAAAACAAAAGTGTCATCTAACCACCTACCAGTCGCGCCGCCAACCGGGTAAAGCTCACTCATAACGCGAAGACTACAAGTAACATTTGTTGATTTTAAACAAAGCTTAACTAAAGTAAGAAGTGAAACATACCCATCCAAAGGTATTGCATCATTCCAGGTTATGTCGGCTGAATATGCTGTTGAAGATGGAATTGTTTCTGCCACAACCAATGTGTAAGCCGTAGTAAAAGAATTGTAACTAATGCTTAATAACGTATAAGTGCCAGCATTTGCGCCGTTCTCAATTGTGAATTGTTGACCTGCTTTTAACACTGCAATTCTTGTGTCATTAGTTCCAAATGTTGTAGGAAACGTATAACCGATTAAAATGCCTGTTTTAGTTGATGGAGGACCTGCAAACTCCGCAGCTTCACCAAGTGTGATGTCTTTTAACAATCCCAAGTTATCAGTAGCCACTATGCTTATCTCATGCGCAAAATCAACTAAGATTTCTGAACAATCGTCTTGCAAGATAAAACCCTTAAAAAGTGTCTCACCAGTTGCGTTCCAAATTAGTTCAATGTAAAATTCATTATCATTATCGCTGTAAAAATCAAAAAGGGAAACTGTGCCATCGTTTATGATTCCGCAAGTTAAAGTAGAACCTTTTATTGCTTTAAACGGATCATCGTCTTGCCACTCATGTAACGCAGGCGCAGAAGATAAAGTTATCGTGTCAGTAGAACCGACATAGTTGTTTTTATAGATGTTCAGCGTAAAATTTAGCGGAGCTATTGTTAACGCATCAAAGTCAGCTGTATATCTTAGTCCGTATGCCATGTTTTATGTTGTTCGGCCGTATGTCTGACCGTATTTTTTATTACTAAAGTAAATGTCCTGACCGCGTAACACTCCGAACACTTCAACCGAACCACCAAAACCGCCCATCATATTTGATGTTTGCGCCGCTGGTATTACTTGTGATCCTCTCGGCAAGTTTACAAGCTCCGGTCCTCTTTCCCCTACCAAAGCCATTCCACCAGGTGCGTTTCTTGTACCGACCGCAAATCTTTGTCTATTTGTTGCCTGAGAAATTAATGAACCAAGTGCAACTAAAGCAACACCCGCAGCAATTGCGGCAAATGGATTGGCAAGGACTTGATCTAACGCAAGTTTTGCGATAAGTGCCGCCGTTCCTATTTTTATTAAATCTTTACCCAACGATTCAACTCCTTTACCTAAAACATTAAAAAGCCCTGCAAAGAAATCGCCAAAATTAGCAGTGCCAGTAATGACTTGTCCTAAAGTCTCACCGAAATTAGTAGCTATATCTACCGCTGCATTCTCAAAGAATGTGCCTATAGATTCGGTTAAATTTTCTAGATTCTTAATGTTTTTAACTCCACCTTCTACACTAATTTCAGGCAGAATCTTTACACCCTTTAACTGCTGAAATCCTTTTTCTATTTCTGCCTTTGTTTTAGTGGCAAACTTTATTATTTCCGCTGGCTTTAATGCAGATTGAAGATTGCTTATCTGAATTTGTAGCTTTAGCAATCTATTGTCAGAAGGAGTAAGATTAAATTTTTGAACTAGTGTTGTTATTGCACCTTCGACAAGACTAAAATCTTTTTGTATTTTATCAAATCTAGGTGTTCCTAAAATTCTAGAAAGAAGGTTTTCATCCGCTAAATTTTTTCTAAGCTTTGCAAGAACACTTTCTACGGTTTCTATTTCCTTTGCTGAATCCTTTGCTTTTTTACCTATATCACCAAAATTTTGTGTAGCAATATTTTTAGATTCATTAAGTAATCTAGTAGTCTCATTTAATTGCCTATTTTCCTCGTTTAAATTCTCTTGCTCCTTTACAACATTTCCCTGAGCTATAGCTAACAAGCTTGAACTCTTTGTTGTTCCTGTATTTAAATTTATTTGCTCCCCTGCAACTTGCTTTCTAATCTTAGCAAGAAATTGCTCATTTTTTGCAAGTGCAAGTCTTGCTTCTGCTTGCTTTATTGTTAATTCTGCAACTTTATCAGCATATTTTGCAGCAAGGGCTTCAGCGATTAAAGCTTGCGTAAATAACTCAGTTTGTTTTGTTATTTTTTCAGTGGCTATATTGGCTAAAGTTAACTTTTCGCCGTAATCACCCATTATTTTATTGGCGCGATTTAATGCCTCATTTCTTTGCTCATTCGATTTGGTTTCATCTTGTGCAACTTTTATTAAGGATTGAAGACTTACTGCGGTTGTAGTTGCAGATTGTTTAGCAGAATTTAAACTCTTTGTAAAAGCATCGGTTTCCTCTTTGCTTTTACCCATTTTACCAGCAAAGGTTGTAAGAAGTGCGGTTCCAACACTCACAGCAAGACCAAGCCCCGCAGGACCAGCAAGCCCACCGACTAAAGACTTTAATGCGCCCCCGGTTGATCCTGTTTCAGTCTTTAATCTTCCGAATGATTCAATAAGTGGTGATATGTTGTTCTGAATGGCTATAAATCCAAATGGCGCATCCTGAGCAATTCTTCCTAAGTTAACAAGTGATTGTCCGGCTTGTGCTGCACCTGGCTTAAGTGAGCTGTTAAGTGCTTGTCCTGTCTTTTGCGCCTGGTCAGCCGTTGTTTTCAAAGCAGTCGTAGTATTGTTCAAGCCCTTTTGAACTTGGTCAAACCCTACCGCCGAGGCGACTATCTTTATCTCTTCAGCCATCTTACTTAACTTTTAGTTTGTGTCGTTTCAAAATTGCATCGTATCTCTCTTTAGTCATGTCTACTTTGTTTTCTTCCTTGTCACTCATTGGCCAGAAAGTCTCAATGTTCTTGACCGCTTTTGTTCCTGCGAAGCACTCCGCTATACGATAAGAAGCAAAGCGAATGATCATTGCCGATTCTCTTTGCTTCTCATTGTAACCCTCACACGCTGCGTAAAACTCAATCGGTAAGGCCGTATAGTACTGATATGCTGTCCAACCAAGTTTACCTAAAGCAAACTTTAAATTGTCGTAGCATTGTTCTCTATAACTTTTTTTTTGTCTTCCTCTATCTCTTCACCCTTCTTTACAAGGTCCTTCCAAATCTGCGTATCTGCTAACACTTTGCTCGCTTCTTGCGCTACTACTTCTTTGTTAGGCATTTCATCAATTAGGTCGCAGACCTCTTCAAACGTCAATTCTAACTCTTCCCTTTTTACATACGCATTCCCTTTAAGTCCGCCGTAAATCATGGCGTAAAGGAACCCTGTAGTCGTTTGGGCATCGTTATACTGCCCGATAAGTTCAATTGCCATTTGGTTGAACTTTAAACCCCTTGACTTTCCGCCAAGATTGATAGTGATGTAGCTCATGTTTTATGTTTTATGTTTAGAAATACTTAACTCCAAAAGCTTCTAAGGTCAAATTCTTATTTAAGTTTAATTGTGTAGCAGTTGTTTCATCCCAATCAAATGATTTTACACTTGTATTATCATTTTGAGTAGATGTAAAATAACTCGCTGCACCTATGTTTAAAATTGTACCATTGCTTAAAATGTTTGCCATGTCATCTAAGCTAGGCATTACCCAATCAGAAAAACCACCATAAGTATCGTTAAAAATTGTTAAAGCTATAGATGTTGTTGTATTAGCGATTATATCATTTGTGTTAAATGTACCAAATCCCCATCCTGTACTAGTAGCACCAGTATCATTATTATCAGGAGTAGACCAAACATCTGAATATCTAGCTAATAACTTCCCACCAAATATATTTTCTTGAACAATTATACCAGTAGTACCTCCAACATCTAACCACGCAATAATGCCACCTAAGTATGGTTGACCGATAGTAAATCCACCGCCTCCGCCTTCAATGCTTAAAGTAGGTGTTCCAAATGGTTGAAGCGTTCCGGTAAATGTTCCCACCGAATCAAAAGCATAAGTGCTGCTTAACTCAGAAAGATATCCCGTGCCTGTTTCGATTTCATCACCAGCCACAGGAATTTCAGGGGCAATCTTCCATCCGATAGTCGTCTCACTTCTTAGAAGTGAACGCAAATCCGTTCCACTGATTTTGCCAGTGTCAGGATCTTGAAGATGTTGCCCTTCAAAAGAGTAGCTTATCTCTAACGTACCTGGACTCTTATCCGGTCCGCAAGCTGAGGACGCATCCACAACCGTTACA
>Ga0105103_10001992_pt1 | contig 10786 bp, 13 predicted proteins | sample PPLLaktember2015_2_FD_79107 | JGI IMG/M metagenome (GOLD analysis project Ga0105103, IMG submission 79107) | Freshwater sediment microbial communities from Prairie Pothole Lake near Jamestown, North Dakota, USA - PPLs Lake P7 Core (6) Depth... | ecosystem: Environmental > Aquatic > Freshwater >...
GCAAATCGCTAATGAATCCGTTATCGATGAGCTGAAATACCGGCTGGAAATGATGCGCATTGCTGTTGCAGAATTTGAAACGGTCCCGACTGGAAAAGCTGAAGTCAGCGAAGAGCTACTTATTAACTAAAATTTAGGCATAGGAATACCAGTTATGACAGATCCAGTTAAATCGATACCCAGCGGGCATAAAGCCAGCGCTAAACTATTGGATGCAGTGACGACTGTGCAAACATCAGGCGCACATGCAAGAAAAAGCACCAACAGCGCTTATCAGGCTTCTGTTGCCGGTACCGGCGCGGTATCGGCAACAATAGTCATTGAATTCAGTAATGACGGCATAAACTGGATTGAGGGGGCTACGATAACACTTTCCGGCACGACATCAGCAACAGACGGTTTCGCGGTTGATGCTGGATGGGTTTATGCGCGGGCAAACCTGACTGCAATCAGCGGCACAGGTGCGGCTGTAACAGTAATGGCCGGGGAATAACATGGCCGTTTCTGCAAACGAAAAAATCACCGGCAAGCCGAAAAAAATAGATTTAAAGAATCTTGGCCGTGTAGTCGCCAACTTATTGCCTACACAGTATGTTTCAGAGCTTACGCAATCGATCATTGCTGGTACCGGAACGCCCACTATTGTTCATGATGATGCTTTAGGAAAAATCACGATAGCACTAGCAGCAGGGCTGACTGGACGGGCATTCAAATCTTTTCCGGCTATCAGTTTTTCAGCTGGCCATACTTATTGTTTAAGTTTTGAAATTGAAGAGTTGATTAAACCAACATCTGGAACCAATATTCTTGATGTTGTAGCCGCTCCCACTGTTGACTTTGGATCATATCAGCTCACTAGATCCGGGATTGAAGCGAATTCAAAACAGGCGGTTATCTTTCAGCCCACTACAACACAATCAGTTACCTTCAGGCTTGGTTTCGGAATTAGCGGAAATACTACGGGCGCTGCCTCCACTGGCTCGGTTATGGTAATAAAAAACATCATGATTGAAGATTTGTCAGAGTCGGCTATTCAAATTCCATCAGAATACGTCGAAGCTGGGCAAAGCGCGGCATTTATGTCCGATTATACCGGTTCATTAGCGGCGGCAACGGTGGGAAAGCTAACGGTCGCAACCAATATAAAATATCCACAAAAAGGATTATCGATTGCTATTTTTGGAGATAGTTATGTCAATGACATAACGGATTATCCGGGTCAATTGAAAGGTCTCTCGAATCCTAAAGTAGCAACCTGGTATCAGTCAGTCACTGCAAGCGGGGTATCTGTTGCGGGGACAAGGCCTAATTCGTTTTTAGTGCCATTTACAGCGAAAATACAAAAGTTGATTGATAAGGGTCAAGCGCCAAAATATGTGCTATTGCAATCATCGCTCAATACGATTAATCAAACAGGTACAGCTGCTCAGGATACAGCGATAGCTGAAGATTTGGCGGCAATTAGAGCGGCGGCAATTTGGGCAAAAGCCCATGACATTCAGCCGATATTTACCAATATAACAGCCTGGAAGGCTGGCTGTGCCACCTGGATTTCAGATGCAAAATACCATGCCCAACAAAGATGGGATGCAAAAATTTATGCATTGGGTGCAGAACTTGAATGCCCAGTATTCAATTTGCGCAAATGCATAGAGGATACAGCAACACCCTATTTAATAGCGGCAGCAAATGACAACGGCGACGGCACACATCCCAATGCTACCGGCGCATTAGCTATCGCGACAGCACTGCAAGCATTTTTGTCCCGGCTTTAAGATGAACTTTGCCTCCCTAATCCCAGATAAAATCATGACCGATACCCTAGGCGATGACGTCATCTACCAGGCCACAGGCGGCTCGGTTGCGATCAAAGCCATGTTCGGTGCTTTCGTCAACCCGGTATTCTCTGGAGAATCGCATTTGTCTGAAAACCGCAAACAGCTAGATGTTGCTGTTGCTGATGTTCCGGGCTTTAAAAAGGGATCGGTGTTCACCGTCGACGGCACGAACTATACCGTTGATGACATCATTAGTAATGACGGCTATTTTGCTACGCTGGTGTTGCGCTGATGGCTACGACTATTCAGGTCAACGAACAACAAGTTGATGAAATCCGGGCATTGCTGGCGAATATCAGGAACGGTGCCGAGCGTGCGATACGTACATCATTAAACCGTACGCTTGATGGTGCGGTGACTTTGACAGCCAAGCGCATCGGCGAAACTGTCACGCTAAAATCGAGCATGATCAAAGCCAACATCACCAAAGACCGTGCAACCAATTATGAACTGGGCGCGATGATGCGCATGAAAAGCCGTCGTATGCCTTTGGCCGCGTTTACGACGAACCCAACTGCCGCCAATATGTTCACGCGTGATAGCGGCAATGGTGTGTCAGTCAAGGTATTTAAAAATAAAGCCCCTGTGCGCTTTCGTCATGCTTTCTTTGCCCGTTTGCAAAACGGCTATATCGGCTTGTTTGATCGAAGAAGTTCAAAGCGATTGCCGATTGATGAATTGAAAGGACCTTACCTGGCTTCTGTTTATGAAAACACGCCGGGCCTGGGTTATGAAATCGAACAAACCTCAGCTGAACGCCTGCTTAGAGAGCTGGCAGCACAAACTGATTATTTATTGGGGTTAGCAACCAGTGCCTGAACAACTATATAGCACAGCCGTTGCCAGAATCAGCGGTGCAATAACCGCCATCGCGACAACCATCACGCTTGAAACCGGCACAGGTGAATTATTTACATCACCGACCGGCGGTGACTGGGAGCGGGCAACATTGCACAGTGCTACTGCGCTGGAAGTGATCAAAATAACCGCCAGAAGTGGCGATGTATTAACCGTCTTACGTGCACAGGAAGGCACCAGCGCGGTTGCCTGGGCTCATTTAGCCGATATTTTTGCCTATGTCACGATCCGCGAACAAATCATTTCCAAGTTTGCGGCCCGTGCGGCGGCGTTATCCGCCTTGCCGGTTGAACGCGCTAATCGGTCAGTCGGGGAAACTGATGGCCGTTTTGTTTCGATCTGGGACGGTGAAGACCAAAGCCAAGGCGTGCAATACAACAAACAACGAATGCAGTTCCCCATTGCGGTGGAATGCATAAAAAAAACGGTCAATCATAGCATTGAAGCTAACGCCATCATGGGTGAAGTCATTGCTTTGATAATGGGCACAAACCGAACTTTTAACGCCCTGGCATTAAAAACAGAACTGGCTGTCGCCTCGCCCGGTTACCCACAGGACGGCGGCAATTATTCAACGATAACCATTATTTTTAACATCACTTACGAAACTGCGTTAGGTGATCCATACACCCAAAAAACACCTTAACAGGAGCAATAACCATGCCATCAGCAGAAAACGCAAAACTACAATACGAGGCCGGACAGAATGCTTATGCCATGTCTGCTCTTACCACCGATGCAGGAGCCAAGATTTACGAATCAGCTGCAACGCTATTCTCTAAAAAATCAGGCTATGCACCCGATGTACGTCCTAACGGTCTGATTACAGGCGGCGCTGTTATTCCTAGCGTTACCGTCGCCAATAACACCATTGATGTGGCGGCTTTAAGTTGCTACCTGGCAGGCGTTAAAACCACTGTCAACGCCGCAGTCGATCAAACCTGTACTCGTGCGGCAACCAATGTCAGCAAGATCAACTCGATCACTGTCAACAGCTCCGGTGCAATTGCTATTGTGGCGGGCACCGATGGCTCTACCAGTGCCTTGTCAGAAACTCGTGCAGCCGCAGGCGGACCGCCATTAATCCCGGTCGGTTCAATTGAGATTGCACAGGTTCGCTATACCGGAAACTCAGCCGCCGCTGTTGCCGCTGCTGAAATCTATCAGGTTGTAGGTCTGCATCAAGAGCGTTATGACTATCCCATTTTCGAGATCAATTATGCAGATGCTAACGTCGAATTTGCATCTGCATTGCCCGCTATCCATACCGGTGCAGTGCCTAAAAAGGTTTATGCAAGCTATGCTGATCCTATCTTCGCTGATATTCAACTGGCGTCCGATTTTGCACCAGCGGAAACGTCAAACAGCGTAAGCTCCAAGCAGGTCTATGGTTCGACGCTGGGCAGCAGCTCCAGTTCTTTGGGACAAGGCAAATTTACTGCTTTCCTGAATGACGGTATCGGTGATGCGCTGGTAGGTCTGAAAAATCAAATTCTGTGGTTTAAGTTTTTCCCAGATCGTTATAAAACCCCGTATATGCTGACACAAGGTAAATTAGGCATTGCCCGCACCTTCCCGGCAGGCGATAGCATCCAGGCTGCTTGTACTATTTCGGCTGATTCCGAATCCATCGAAGTCAACGTATAAACAAACGTATAAACAGGGATGTTTTTTGAGCAATCATAATTTTTTTCAAAGGTATTTTATGAAATCTACTATTAAAATTTTCTCCAGAATATTAGCTATTGTAATGCTTCTTGCTACATTCACGGCATCAGCCTGGAATATTACCCCAACAAATCAAACTGATGTTGATTTACAAGCGTATCTTCGCGCTTTGTATGGTGGTGCCGATAAAATAGTAACAACGCATTTTTATAACGATTCTGAGCATTTGGTGTTCGTAGAAATTAGCCAGTTATCAACGGGCATCGTAACTGGCTGGAAATTTCATAGTAATCAGACAAAGATAGGCGGGTCCTATATTGAAAATTACCTATTTAAATTTAATCTTATATGTCCTACTGGTAAAAGTGCGACGGTTCAACGGCATATATCACTTACTAAAGCCATATGGACACCTAATCGCACTAATCCGGCTTGCGCGGTGCCGCCACCGCCACCGCCGGCTAATAAGACGAGTATTAGTACTATCCAGGCTTTATACGGGTCTAACTACACCGTAACAAGAATGTTTGCTAACCGGGATATATTTAAAGTTACCTGCACAAGTTATCCGTTCTGCTACATGGATGGTGGTGTTTATGGTGATTTACCTAGCTGGGGCGTTACGTATTATTCGAATACCCAAAAAATTGCGCATAGAGCAAATCTTGTGTCCTGGAATTTTATTGCTGTACGCAGTAAAGACACGGTGACGAGCCAGACGGCCAAAGATGATCTTGATATATTGGCAGGTCTTGGTTTCGATTCAAATCCCTGGATGTGGGTTGATTATACCTGGGAAGAAAAATGGATAGCCTGGTTTACCCACTACGAATAGGACATTAAATTACTATTATGGCATTTAACACACAAAAATTCATGACCGCCCAATTCGTGCCGCGAGTTGAGGAAATTCATGTTCCCGGCCTGGCTGATTGGTTCGACGATCCGGCAAATGACGCTTATCTTTGGAAGGTTCGCGGCCAAACTGCAAATGAAATTGCTCAGGCGATGGATGCAGGCGCAAAACATAAAAACCTGGATGCGATCATAAAAGCGATAGCCTCAAACAAAAGCCAGATTGATGAGCTGAAAAAAGCAATCGGGGTTGAAGCTGACACCCATACAGAAATCATCAAACGGCTTGAACAACTGGTGCAATGTAGTGTTGATCCGGTTATAACACTGGATGTAGCGGTAAAGCTGGGCGAAACCCGCCCGATTGAGTTCTACCAACTGACTAATGAAATCTTGCGGCTTACAGGCCTTGGCATGGACATAAAAAAGCCGAAAGCCTCTGGCATAATGATGAAGTCAGGGGCTTAATGGCCTTACTCGAATTACGAGGCGGCTATCTATACGAACACAAACAAAGCCTGTTCCCATGCGGTGAAATAACCGGTACAGAATTGGTACTCTGGGAGCTATATTATCATGATAAAAACAAAAGGCAGGCATAAAATGCTAGACGATGAAGATAGTGAATATTGTAGGTTTTGTGAGCGTCATTGCATTACAAGCGTTGTTGCTGTTCTTGTTTTTCTGGGTTTTATATTCTGGTTGTTGAGTCGGTATTATTAAATGGCTGACATTCAAAGAACAGTCGAAATTATCTTTGGTGCGATAGACAACACCGGTCAAGGGCTGTCCAGTTTCAGCAGCAATTTTGACGGTGCGGTTGATTCGGTCTCAAATATTACTAAGCCGTTATCCGATGTTGCCGATTATGCGTTAAAAGCCGAAACCGCCGTTGTTGCTCTGGGATCTGCATTCCTCACTTTTTCGGTGAATGAAGCCAGCAAAATGCAGTCGTCGGTTAGCGAGATCGGCACTTTATTCAACGGTACAGCAGAACAGACAGACACCTTTAAACGCAACATTCAGGATTTTGCAGCGGGGTCAACGCAATCTATCGCCTCGATTAATGGGGCGGTTTATTCGGCCATCTCGGCGGGTGTTGATTATCAAAAATCGCTTGAATTAATCGCCCAAACCGAAAGGCTATCGATTGTTGGCCGTGCAGGGCTGGACGATACGACCAAATTAGTTGTATCAACCCTAAACGCCTATGGCGAAAGCACGAATAAAGCGGCTGATTATTCCGATATTCTCTTCACTGCAATCCAGAAAGGCCAGATTCAGCTTCCGGAACTCAATAGTTCGTTAGCGCAAGTCACCGGCACGGCTTCAGCAGCCGGTATTCCCTTTGATACCCTGGCCGCTGCACTTGCGGGTCTTACGGTTGCCGGTTTGCCGACCTCACAAGCTATCACCGGCTTAAAAGCAGCAATCAGTAATATTATTAGCCCATCCAGTGAAGCCGGTAAAGCGGCTGCTGAACTGGGCGTGCAATTTGATTTAAACGCGCTAAAAACGGATGGCTTGAAAGGCTTTTTAGACAAGCTCAATACAGCAACAGGCGGAAATATTGAAACGATGGGCCGGTTTTTTGGCTCAACGGAAGCATTAAACGCCATTATGGTGCTCGCCTCTGACAAGTCAGGCAAATTTGCTGAATCACTTGACGCGATGGCAAGCCGTACCGGTAATGTCGATAATGCCTTTAAATTGATGGCGGATAACCTGGACCTTGCCAATCAAAAGATGATTAATGCTTTTGTGGTGACAAGCCAGAAAATCGGCGATCCTTTAATAGATCAATGGACCGATGTTGTTAATGCCGTAAGTGATGTTTTCAACGGGGTTTCAATTTCAATTGATCAAGGTTCGTTTGATCCGGTATTCGACGCTTTCAATGCCTTTGGTGCTGATCTTGCCGCTACATTGGAACAGATTGCCGCCAATTTGCCTGAAGCGTTAAGCCAAGTCGATTTTACCGGGTTAATAGACTCGTTCCGTGATCTGGGCTTTGAGTTGGGTGACTTGTTTGGTGATATTGACCTGACAACACCTGAAGGCCTGGCTAATGCCATTCAGTTTGTAGTTGATTCCTTTGAATCATTGAACCGTGTTGTTTCCGGGATAGTTGATTTTTGGGGGCCTGTTGTTCAAGGCTTTTTAGCGGGGGTTGATGCGTTCAACGATCTGGATGACGGCTCTAAAAAAACAACAGGCAATATGCTCGGCCTGGCGCAAGTATTCGAGACGCTAAAAGATGCGTTGATAAGCGGTTCTGATGCGATGGATACCATAGGCAAGGCTTTGACCGCTATTGCCGGTATACAAGGTGCTCAATCCATCGCTGCATTAGGCACTGCTTTTGCTGGCGCAGAAATAGCCGCTTTACCACTGATTACCGCATTAACCGCAATAACCATCGGCGTCGGTGGCCTCGCTTTTGGCATTACCGAAAATATCAACGCCTGGGATGAGTACAATTCCCGGCAAAATACCGTTGCGGATTCCACCGCACACCTGGCAGAAACACAGGACGGCATAAAAACCAAGTTATCAGCTATCAGCCAAAGTACAGGCATTGCTGTAACCAGCATGGATGAACTGAATAAGGCGGTTGATGATGGCCGTCTGGTATTCAATGAGGCCACAAGTGCTTATGAAGCCGCAGGCTCAGGAGTGCGTGATTTTGATGCTGAAGTAGCGGCAGCAGCACAAGGCGGTTTTGATTTTGCCGACGCGGTTAATCAGGTGGCCGCCGGGTTGGTTGATACCAAAGAGCAAACAACCAATGTTATCGCAAGCTTTAAGACGCTAGCTGAAGCAGAGCAGTATTTTAAAGATAATCTTGACGGTCTTGGCAATGCGACGATTACCTATGCAAATGGATTGTTCCAGATCAATCAAGGCGCAAAATCCACTACTGATTCGACTAAAGACTTAACCAAAGCCACACAAGACGCAGCCAAGGCAAATGAGGCCGGCACTGAAGAATGGAAGCGCGTCCAGGATGTCATGCTCGAAACCCAAAAGCAAACGGATGATTTCACTATCGCTATGGGTAAGCTTTCCAATGAGCGCTATGAAATCGATGTGCAAGCCAATGTTGATTTAAAAGTTGCTGAGATTGAGGCCGATACCTCCAGAATAGTTGCGGCATTCCAATCAACTGCCGATATAGTCGCAGTTTTAACACCTGCTATTTCTGATCTATGGGGTACGTTTTCACAAACCAGTAGCCGATGGGATCAATCAGAAATAAAAAATGCAGCAACGCGGATGGAAAGCCGGCTTGATGCTGAATTATTGCAAAAACAGCAGTTAAATGATGCCATTGTCGCCAAGCTGCAAGCGCAAACCTACAAACTATCATCAGGTGATCCGCTGATTAGCATCGATGCGGGATCACTAGCCCCGGAGCTGGAAATGGTATTTGATAAAATCCTAAAATACACGCAGATTAAAGCCACTGAACAGGGATTGTCCTTGCTGGTGGGCTTATGATTATTTCGATCTGCTCGCAGCTATTCGACTACAACGGGGATTTTTTAGTCCCGGTTATATTGGATGATTCCGACTTGTCGCATATATCTCGGCGGGTATCTCGTAGCGCGACGCTCGATGGAGGTTCTGTGATCGTAGACAATGGCTATTCGGCCAGTGATGCTACCTTCAATATTGTTATCCGAGAAATTGACGATCCTACACGGTTAGGATTGATGTTAATGATCCAGCGGCATAGCGCTATTATCGTATCCATAAAAAATAATGTCTTTTCGGGGGTTGTGGAAACCCTGGACGACAAAGACAAAATGAAAATCAAATTTTTAGTCAACAGACAATTAAACGAGGCATAACATGGCACTTGGCACAGTTACGAAATACAATCAATTGGAGTCGGTGCTGTTTGGCACGGCAGGGCGGCAATGGGATGATGCCACCGCGGGCAGTCTTATGTGGTGTCTTGCAGACGAAACCTATACGCCATCGGCCGCTCATACCACTACAAATGATGTCGGCGCCGCCTTACAAACGGCTGGCGATGGCGCACCTATCAACGTTACAACGCCTGCGATTGATAACACCACAACCGCAGGAACCACCTTTTATGATGCTGATGCGGCAAATTTCGGCACGACTGTAACTATCAGTGAAAAATACCTGATTTGTGTGCAGCCTGTGGCGGCTGGTAATTTTAGCGCAACCACCAGTAAACTGCTGTTTTACATTGATCTAAATACCGCGAGTGGTTCAGCTTTAGCCGCTTCGATTGCGTCTGATTTTCGCATCGACCCACCCACTAACGGCTGGTTTAAAACGGTATAAGCTATGACAGTTAGAGTCTATCGCAGCACGGATACCAATGCCCCTGCCTGCTCAGGCGAAGTGGGCAAACTGAATGCTATATTGTCTGCCTGCCTGGTTGATGGCTTTAGTCCGGGGACGGTTTCATCAATTACCCGATCCGGCAGCACGGCGACGCTAACATTTAACGCAGCTCATGGTCTAGTCAGTTTTAATAATCGCTTGACCATTGCCGGGTGTGCAGAAACCGAATATAACGGTGAGTTTGAAACGACCGTAAGTTCACCAACAGCAGTGACTTATACCGTTACAGGCACACCGGCAACACCGGCCACAGGTTCACCGACCGCCACCAAAGCGGGCAGCGGTTGGACCAAGCCCTATACTGGAACTAATCTAGCCGCATTCAAACAGGGTTCCGGTAGCAATGGCTTTTATTTGTATGTTGACGATACCGGCACAACAGATTCAAGAGTTGTCGGTTATGAAACTATGTCCAGCATTTCCGATACCAGCGGAAACGCTTTTCCTACTGCTGCACAGTTAAGCGGTGGCGGGTATATCAGAAAATCATCATTAGCATCTTCGGCTACGCGAGCCTGGATAGTCGTTGCTACTGAAAAAGCGTTTTATTTGTGGATTGATAAAGAAAATGACGGTGTATCTGCTTATTTGCATTTTTTTGGCGACATAACAACCAGAAAATCAGGCGATGCATACCATACGGTTATTGCCGTAGCTCATCAGGCGGCAAATGCTGTATGTGCAGTTATGGGGCTTGCGACGCAAATAAACGCTACTATAAACGGAAATTATTTTGCGCGTGCCTATGGGCAGACTGGGACGAGTAAGGCAGCGGGGAAAACCATTGATAGTGCGGGGGCTAATGGTGTAACGACTATTGGTTCTGGCGGCGAAACTTACCCAGGCCCCGTAACCGGCGGTTTATTGATGTCGCCTGTCTATGTTCATGAGGCTAATATCCGTCGAGGCGAAATGCCTGGTTTAATGTCGCCATTGCATGATACTCCTCTAACCCATCTCGATACCTTTAGCGGCGTTGGTGCTTATTCAGGTAAAAAATATTTAGCGTTGACTATTTATAATTCCGGTGAGGCGTTCCTTGAAATTTCAAATACATGGTGACGTATGGCCGATCAAACTATCAGCACGCAAACTGTTACCAATTTTATTGATAGACCGCAGCCAATATGGGCAAATTACACTACTATTTTTGATTTAATCAATATAGATGTAACAGGAAC
>Ga0105103_10001993_pt1 | contig 10786 bp, 9 predicted proteins | sample PPLLaktember2015_2_FD_79107 | JGI IMG/M metagenome (GOLD analysis project Ga0105103, IMG submission 79107) | Freshwater sediment microbial communities from Prairie Pothole Lake near Jamestown, North Dakota, USA - PPLs Lake P7 Core (6) Depth... | ecosystem: Environmental > Aquatic > Freshwater >...
AATTCCCGCGTAAAACTCAATACATAATCACGCAACTCGATAAACAGATCATATTCCAATGCGGCCATCTTTTCTTCCGCACCGAGTATTTTTTCTTCATATTCTTTCAAATCCTGGGTGATAAACCGCTCTGCATTGACCAGCGTTTGTTTTCGAACATAATATGACGGCACTCGCGAAAGATTTGGTTTGGTGATTTCAATATAATACCCAAATACTTTATTATAGTTGACCTTGAGCGAGCTGATGCCTGTTTTCTGCCTTTCATCCTGCTGCAGCCGAGCGATCCAATCTTTTCCGGAATAGGCAATCTCACGCAATTTGTCCAGGTCCTGATGATAACCGCGCTTGATAAATCCGCCTTCAGTGATCGATAGTGGCGGATTATCAACAATCGCCGACTGCAACCGCTCCACCAATTGCGGAAGCGGCTGCAATTTATCCTGAATTTCTTTCCACTCGACTTGTTCAACGTCAGCGAGGAGATTTTTAACTTCGGCAGCTATAAGCAATGAGGTGCGGATGGCGATGACATCACGTGCATTGGCACGTCCGGTGGAGAATTTTGCAGTCAGCCGTTCCAAATCGCCGGAATTCTGCAAAACTTCGCGCAGTCGCCGACGCAAATCGGTTTTCAGCACCATCGTTCCAACAGCCTGATGTCTTTTTCGGATTTTATCCAAATTATTCAAGGGATAGAGAAGCCAGTTTACCAGCTTGCGTCCACCCATGGGCGTTTGGGTCTTGTCAATGACCGTCAATAAAGTGCCCTGACGATTCATACTGTTCAAGGGCTGAACAAGTTCTAAATTGCGGCGGGTTGTGCTGTCAATATATAAAAGATCGGAATCTGCAAAGCGCTGCAATCGATTGATATGCTGAAGTTTTTCTTTTTGATTGTCGCGAAGATAAGATAGAACAGCTCCTGCCGCAGAAATCCCCAGGTAGAGGTCATCAATGCCGAATCCCTTGAGAGACAAAGTCGAAAAATGTTCCAGCAGCACATCTCTTGCATAATCATGGTGAAATGTCCAATCCTCTCGTTTGCTGAGAGTCGTGCTTCTCAGGTTAACTGCGCCGCTCTCTAATTGCGAAGATTGATTTTCAGCAATCAGTATTTCTGCGGGTTCAATGGCGGCAATTTTCTCACGGAGATCACGAGAGCTGAATTCACCCACCTCGAACTCACCGGTTGAGACATCAATTTTAGCAATGCCGAAAGTCTGCGGTGAAAGCACCAGCGCCACAAGGTAATTATTGCGTTTTGTCTCTAAAATATCATCCGTAACCGCAGTCCCGGGGGTGACGATTTCAGTGATTTCCCGTTTGACGATGGTCTTGGCCGTTTTAGGATCTTCGACCTGTTCACAAATAGCAACCCGATATCCGGCTTTGATCATTTTGGCTAAATAACCATCGAGGGCGTGATAGGGAAAACCGGCAAGAGGTACATCGGCAGCTTTGCCATGCGCCCGAGAAGTCAGTGTGATTCCCAATACTTTGGCGCCGATGCGGGCGTCTTCAAAAAACATTTCATAAAAATCGCCCATACGGAAAAATAGAATCGCATCCTTGTGCTGTTTTTTGATACGATGATATTGTTCCATTAAAGGCGTCGTCGACACGTTCAGGTTCTCACATTAGCGAGGATATCGGTTTTTTTTCATCGCGGGGACGATGGAATTTCGTCCATTGCTGCCCCAGTGTAATTTCGTTCTCAGGACATGAAAAAAATCGCGTTTACCCATGGTAATCCAGCGCACATTATATTCCGCTTTGGCAATGCGCAAGGTCTCTTTGGATAGCAGGGAATAGCAGTTTTGTCCATCAATATTCACCTGCACCGGTTCAGCCTCTTTTCGAATACTCAATTCAATTCGGCTGTCGTCTGAAAGGACGATCGGCCGTACTGACAATGAGTGAGGGCAGATGGGCGCAATAATGAATGCATGCATGTTGGGCATCATGAGCGGCCCGCCGGCCGATAATGAATAAGCAGTTGATCCTGTCGGCGTTGCGACGATGAGACCGTCTGCACGATAGGAGTTTAAAAAGGTTCCATTCACTTTGGTGTCTATATAAATCAGCCGCGATGCCAGGCCTTTATCAACGACAATATCATTCAGCGCATAATAGGTTTTTGAAAGATAATCTCGAATGATATCCAGTCTCAGCAGCATCCTTTCAATGACGGCATACCGACCGGCTGACAAATTATCGACCATCTCCTCGAGTTCGTCAACAACGACCTCTGTGAGAAAGCCCAGAGTCCCGATATTGACTCCCAGGAGTGGAACCGCAGCGGCGCCGATTTCCCTCGCGGTGGAGAGCATAGTTCCGTCACCGCCAAATGCGACAATGATTGAACACGTTTGACTCATTTCACTCATGGCGGCTGTTTTAACGGATGCGCTTAGATTCAGGAATCGCCGCAATGAATCTGCAAAAACAAAAGGCAGTCCGCGCTCTGTCAGCAGGGCGACAAACTTGTTGATGACCGGAACGGCCTGAGGTTTGCTGATATTTCCGACGATACCGATTTTCATGATGCTTTCGAGTGTTGACGGTTAATCGAAAGGGTATGCGGCGCCAAAACCGGGTAAGATTTGCTGCTGCGTATCTTTTGCACAATACCCTCTGCAGAAAGGTTTAATGTAGACAGCAAAAACATGCGTTCTCCCTGTTCGATAAAAGTATCGGGAATACCCAACCTGATGAGTTCTACATGTTGAAAATTGTGCATGGTGATAAATTCCGCCACCTCGCTGCCGAATCCTCCCTTTATCGTCCCTTCTTCCACGGTGACAATCAGAGAATGTCGCAATGCCGTTGTTTTGAGCATCAGTTCATCAACCGGCTTGACAAAACGCGCATTGATGATCGTAACATTCAATCCATCCTCTGCCAGCAGAACTGATGCTGCTGCCAGAGCTTGATACACGAGCGGTCCAACGGCGATAATCGCGATGTCTTCGCCTTCGATAAGCAATTCGCTTTTGCTGATGGGAACAGCATTTATATTACCGGGAGTATCGACTCCTTCTCCTAAAGCCCGCGGGTAACGTATCGCAATCGGTCCACTGTCATATGCCACGGCAGCACTGAGCATTTCACGGAGTTCCTGTTCATCTTTTGGCGCCATAATGACCATATTGGGAATAGTTCGCAAAAAGGCCATGTCATAGATACCGTGATGGGTTGGACCATCATCTCCGACGAGTCCGGCGCGATCAATTGCCAGGATGACCGGTAATTGCTGTAGTGCGACGTCGTGAATCAGCATGTCATAAGCACGCTGCAGAAAACTGGAATAAATCGCGCATACAGGGCGCATTCCCTGCGAGGCGAGACCTGCCGCGAAGGTTACCGCATGGCCCTCTGCAATACCAACATCATAAAAACGGTTTGGAAAAGTTTTTGAAAATAAGGTTAATCCGGCGCCGATCTGCATCGCCGCAGTGATGGCACAGATCGTTGAATTTTGATATGCCAACTCGACAATGGTTTGTTCAAAAACATCGGTATATGAAGGAACATTCGTCTTTTTCAGAGCGTGTCCTGTTCGCGGATCAAATTTCCCCAAACCATGAAAATAGGGTGCATTCTTTTCGGCAGGTTCGTATCCCTTTCCTTTTTTAGTCAAAATGTGGAACAACAGAGGACCTTTCAGCCGTTTTGTTTCGTTCAGCAACTCGATCAACTCGGTGATGTTATGACCGTCGATCGGACCAAAATATCGAAAACCAAGACGTTCAAATAAAACTCCAGGAGTGATGAATGCCTTGAGACTCTCTTCTATTTTACGGGCAGCTTTACGGATAACGGGACCAGCGGAAGACATGCGGCCAGTGATTTCCCATATCTCGTTTTTTATTCGATTATAGAGTGGATGAGCAATGATCCCCGTCAGATATTTTGACATGGCGCCAACATTCGGCGAGATGGACATACTGTTATCATTTAAAATGACGATGATGTCTTTACCTGCAGCACCGGCATTATTCAATCCTTCATAGGCAAGCCCACCAGTCAGTGCACCGTCTCCCACGACCGCAATGACATGAAAGGATTTTCCCTCAAGATCACGTGCAGCGGCGATACCCAATGCAGCGGAAATGGCCGTACTGGAATGCCCTACACCAAATGCGTCATATTCGCTTTCGCTGCGTTTTGGGAAACCACTCAAACCTCGATATTGTCTGATTGTATGAAAAAGCCTGCGTCTACCGGTCAGCAACTTGTGGGCATAACTTTGATGACCGACATCCCATATGATTTTATCTTCAGGTGTATTAAAAAGATAGTGCATAACAATGGTCAATTCAACAACGCCGAGCGAGGGCGCCAAATGACCGCCATTGGATGCCACCGTACTGACGATGATTTGACGAAGCTCTTCCGCCAGAATGGACAATTCATCCACAGTTAATTTTTTTAAATCCCTGGGGGAATCAATTTTGTTGAGGAGTCTGCCCATTATGCCTGCTCTTTTTCCTCGATTTCCAGTTGAAAGGCGTCCTGTTTTTTCGAAATCACATAGAGTTTTTCTTCAGCCTGGTTCAATTTCGCTGCACAAAATTGAAACAGCTCGTTAGCTTCTTCAAAATATTGCATGGTTTCATCCAGAGAAGCTTGTCCGCCTTCCAGTATTGCAGCAATTTCTTCCAAGCGGGCAAAAGCCTGTTCAAAATTAGTGGTTTGGTTCATCAAATGCGTCTCTCCATTTGACATCTAATTTGACGATTTTGGTGATTCGTGCTGCCAGAGATCCTTTGCCGAGATGAATGTCAAGATCATCATCGACGCAGGCATCATCCGTCGTTTTCATAAACTGCGACAATCTTTTATGCCAAACCAAAGCAAAACCTCGTTCAAGAACGGCCTGTGGATGAAGACTCGAAAAACGTTTACGCAACTGTATCATTTTTTCATTTTGAAATTTAAACTTGTGCAGGCAATAAGAAGTGATTGCCCTCGACAGCTCGTCCAACCGCTGCTGACGCTGTCTTACCACATCAGCCGATCGTCGAAAAGAATAGCTTTGCTCCATGCTGCGCAGCGTTTTACGGTAATTGCTTAAACAAGAATCTATAGTTCTTCTGCAGGAGAGGATCAGCTCATTTAACTCCTGTGCGACATCAACACTATTTTTAACGGCAATTTCAGCCGCGGCTGATGGTGTCGGCGCCCGCAAATCAGCGACGAGATCGCAAATAGTAAAGTCAATTTCATGGCCGACCGCGGATATGATAGGTACGCGTGAAGCATAGACCGCTCGAGCGACAGCCTCTTCGTTGAATGCCCACAAGTCTTCCAGAGTTCCGCCTCCTCTTCCCAAAATGATCACATCAACGGCGCCGAATTCGTTCATTTCCTCAATGGCGTTGACAATATCCTGCACCGCGCTCTCACCCTGGACCAAGGTGGGACGTAATATTTTCTGTACAAAAGGCATGCGACGATTCAATATCTGTTGAATGTCGCGAAGAGCAGCGCCTGTCGGCGATGTGATGATGCCAATTCGTTCGGGGAAAGGAGGAATAGGCTTTTTGTGAAGCGGATCGAACAAACCTTCATCCTTCAGCTTTAACTTCAAAGCCTCAAATGCAGCCTGAAGTTCACCAAATCCTGCTGGAATCAAGCGGGCGATATCGAGCTGATAAGTGCCTCGTTTTTCATACACTCGAATTGAGCCTAATGCTCTGACCCGCAAGCCATCACGAGGGAGAAAAAAAAGAGCGCCGGCCCGCATGCGCCACATGACGCATGCAAGCTGAGCGCTTTCGTCTTTGAGCGAAAAATAAAGATGTCCTGAAGAGTGGCGGCTAAAGTTGGAAATCTCACCTTCAACCCACACTGTCGGCAACTGTGTTTCCAGCAGTTCCTTGATCTCTAAGGTAATTGCGGAGACAGTGAAAATATCGCTTCGCGATGGTCCATCATCCCACATGAAACGTCTGTTCGTTTTTGGCTTTATAGTTAAAAGGGCTAAGAAATATTCTCAGCCCTCTCTCACCTATTTACCTTTTTTCTTGTGACGATCTTTGCGCAATCTTTTTTTCCGCTTGTGCGTTGCTATTTTATGTCGTTTACGCTTTTTTCCGCTTGGCAAAGTAATCACCTCCTATTCCACGATATCTTGTTATGCTTTATTAATAAAGTCCTTCAAATCTTTCGATGGTTTGAACACAACGGCCAGTTGTTCAGGAACATGCACCGGTTGATTGGTACCGGGATTGCGGGCTGTCCTGGCTTTTCGTTGCACGACTTTAAAGTTCCCGAAACCGCGCAGGTCGATCCTTTCGCCCTGCTGAAGTTTATACTTGACGGTCGCCAGAAAACCGTCAATTACTGCCTGCGTTTCCACTTTGGTTAAACCGGTTCCTTGGGAAACCACATCGACGATGTCTGCTTTTGTCATCATTCCCTCCCCTATTTCATCGCGACGGCTAGATGGTCAGCATATACTGCACGCGCGGCCAGGCGCTGAAATAGGTTTCTAAGAATTCTTTCACATCAAAAGTAAACAACAGATCAAACGGCGTGGTTTTTCGGCGTTCCTGACGGATAATTCGCGGTTCGCCTTTAATGCCCGCTGCCGCTGCTGCTAAGGCTATGGCATCTTCAAACGTGCCCAGGGTATCAATCAAGGCCAAATTATAGGCCTGTTGACCGGAATAAACACGTCCATCAGCCAGCTTTCTCACATGATTAATATCCTGATTTCTCTCTCGCGCCACAACCTGAATAAACTGATCATAGCCGCTGTTGATCCATTCCTGCAAATATTGACGATCGCGATCAGTCACTTCACGATATGGTGAACCAGTATCCTTGAGGGGTCCGCTTTTAATGACCGTCATCTGTATACCGAGCTTGTCAAGAAGCTTGGTCAAATTGGGAAACTCGGCAATCACGCCGATGCTGCCTGTCGTAGTTCCGGGATTCGCCATGATGCTGTCCGCACCGAGGGCGACATAATATCCGCCGCTGGCAGCAACGCTTCCCATTGAGGCAATCACCGGCTTGCCGGCATCGCGAGTTCGCCGAACATGTTCATAAATTTCCTGGGATGCGGCTATCCCTCCGCCAGGACTTTCAATTCGGAAAACGATCGCTTTAATGCTTTGATCTTTACGATATTGTTCGAACTGACGAACAATTGAACGGGATGACGTGATCACACCGTTCAATTCAACCAACGCCACTTTATCTGTTCCACCGGAAAATTGTAGATTGGAGTCACTTCTCATGCCGCGAAGCATCACCAAAAGCAGCAATATCAAGAAAATCGCTCCTGCCAGGATAAATAATCCGAAAATCTTATCCTGTCTTTTTATCATATTGTCACTGTTCTCCGATGCATATTAAAGACAACTATTTTAGCTAAAAAAATGACAAAACGCAAGGTAAAAATTGATGTTTATGTTCAATTTATCGGAGAAATTCCATCTTGGTTGTCATTTTAGGGCAAAGAGCAGCATAAATCCCCAGCATCTGGTCTGCACATCGGTTGATGTCAAAGCGTTCAATTGCATATTTTTGATTGACTTGACCAATTTCCAGGCATAAATCAGCTGATTGAAGGCATGTTTTTATATGGCGTTTTAATTGCATGAGATCGCCGGGATCAAACAAAAATCCATTTACTCCTTGGCTGACAATGTCTGGAATACCACCTACGGTGGTACTGATGACCGGCAATCCTGCAGCCATCGCTTCAATGAGACCGATGGGAAGGCCTTCAGCATAGGAAGCAAGAATAAACACATCGGCGGTCTTGAAAAGTGACAGCTTTTGTTCTCCTCTAACCGGACCGTAAAGTTTGACACATGGCGATAAATTTAATGCCTTTATTTTCTGTTCGGCTAAATCTAACTCTCCTGGACCGGCGATATGGAAGAAGAAATCAAATCCCTCTACACGCAGCTCTGACAACACCTTCAATACATCATCGATCCCCTTACGCCGGCTCACTTCACCAATGTGAAAGAGGTTGGTGAGATCATGTTGACGGCGTTCGTGTTGAAACGGCGCGAGATGAATGCCGTTTTCAATGATCGTTATGGGCGATCGAGGAAGTATCCGCTTGAAAAATTGATACCATGCCGGACTTAAAACAATGATGGCGTGACAGCGATTGAGAAAAAAACGTATGATCCGCTGCAAAAGTTGTGAACTGGATTGATAAAACTGGTCATAAAGTGCGCCGTGCACATGCAGCACAATTTTTTTACCCGCCAATCTGCCCACAAGGATGTAGGCGCATTTTTCCCAGAATGAGGTATACGAGGCGGTGTGAATATGAAGAATTTGAATGGATTCAATGATCAACAGCCGTAAAAATCGAAACATAAATATAATTGAATAACCATAGCTGATCAAGGAGACGCGAAATCCTCTTTCCGCAAGAGAAGTATAGCCGGTATGAATGGCATATTTCCCTCCTTTTTGCAGACCTGGCTTTGAGAGATTCAGCAACAGTACGCGAACGCTATTTTTCAAAGATGACTGCAAAAGGTCACCCATGAAAGCTTCCATACCGCCTACATTGGGCGGCGCCGGACTAATATGCAGCACGGATAATTTCATCATATTTTTTCTTGACAAGATCAACATGCCGCCTGCTCAACCACCAGCAGGCGGCGGATGTGTCAATCCAGAGGCAATTTTTCATACCAGTTCTTTTTCAACGCATATAACGTTGCTGCGCTGATGAGTGCACACACAAAGGCAAACAGCCATTGTCGTGTGATGATGAAAATCGGCAATGCAACAAGAGTAGTCTGCCAGATGATGCCGACAGCCACATTCAGCATATCGCGTTTGAAATTCATATTTTTCTGGAATGAAGGATTTTCCGCGCGGACCAACTTGTCAATGGGACCCCAGAATCCCCAAGGACGGACCCGAGAATAAAATTCTTTGAGCACTTGTTCTGATTCCGGCTTGCTCAACAGACTACCTGCGATGCAGAAAATAATCGAAAAAGCGAGGATGATCGGAAAAGAATTGAGTGCTGATAGTGACGGTAATATCTTTGGAACCGCCAAAGCTGCCAGTATCCCGGAAACCATACCCCAAAAATATCCATATCCGTTAAAGCGCCACCAATACCATTTGAGCACATTCGCTGCCGCATATCCACCCCAAAGCGCCGAAACAATCCATAGCGTAATCGAATTAATTGACTCGACAATCAAACCGAATCCCATACCGACCAGGACAACGGCAATTGAAGCAATTTTGCTGTACACGACCAGCTTTTTATCATCGGCCTTGGGATTGATATAACGTCTATAAATATCATTGATAATGTAGGCGGGTGCTGCATTGACCGTAGCGGCAAAAGTAGACATGAACGCCGCAAGCAACCCGGCCAGCAGCAATCCTAAAAAGCCGATGGGGATAAAATTTCGCAAAGCATAAGGCAGGATCATTTCAAAATCGACATTGGATCCCATCGCCCGCAATTCGGGCAGGAAAAATGCCAGAGCCAGCACACCCAAACCGGCAATCATACAGTATCGGGGAAAAAAGAGGGCGACATTGACAAAACCGCTCATCAAGCTGGCTTCTCTGGGTGACTTGGTGGCGAGAATGCGCTGCATGTCATAATTGGGAGCAGGGCCGGCCATGCTGATGAGTATCCCTTTGAACAGCATCATCATAAAAACGATGCCGAATAAGGAGTACCCATCAGCAGCTATTTTGGCATTGGCAGAATTCAGAATTCCGCTCCAATCCAGATCAAGCCGCCATCCGAAAAATATATTTTTCCATCCATCCGGTAGAACGTGTTCCAACATCGCCGGTGAAACTTTTGCCATAGCGATGATGCCGACAGCAAGCGAGGCAATGGTCATGATGACAAACTGAAGGACCTCGGTAAAAACGACACTGAACATACCTCCCGACACCACATAAATCGCGGTGATTCCCATAAATATAAAAGAGTACATGTTGGCCGAAGATACGCCGGGAATCATATTGGTCAAATCCCAGGGAAGAAATTGGGTGGCAAATTTGCCGATCCCTTTAAAATCATACGCCAAAAAGCCGATAACGCTGATCAGCGCAAAGACCACGACACTGATATGGGAAAGGTTTGATCCCTTGCCTTTGCCGAAGCGCAGTGTGATCCATTCAGCTCCTGTCATGACATTCGAGCGACGCAGCCAGGTGGACAAAAAGACCATCAGAAAAATTTGATTGAACACCGGCCAAACCCAAGGCAGCCAGACACTTTTCAAGCCGTAAACGAAAAGTATATAGACTAACCACATGGTGCCGGTGATATCAAACATACCTGAGGCATTTGACACTCCGAGAATATACCAAGGCATTCCTCGATCACCGAGGAAATAAGAATCCAGTCCTTTTGAGGCACGTTTGGAGATAAAAACACCCAACAAAATTGTCGCCAATAGATATAACAGGATGATTGTCAGATCAATAGCGTGTAATTGCATGTTGATTCCCTCAGGTTGTAGGTTTTGATTGATATTTGATCAATATATAAAAAATGATTAATAAATGCGATTATTTTTTCAGGTTGATGAACATTCATGCCTTGAATCGATTCAGCCATAAAGAAAATGTATCATAAGGCACAGGTCATGCAGATCAACCACAAAATCCTTGCTGCAGTCACAAATGTTTATTATTATGAAATAAATTCAGAACTTGTTGAGCATCATCTCGAATTGAAAGGCCTGCACTGATGAAAAATATTATGTTAGCAGTTGCACTCGTCACTTTATGGCTTTATTCTGGGGTAACTCCT
>Ga0105103_10001995_pt1 | contig 10784 bp, 8 predicted proteins | sample PPLLaktember2015_2_FD_79107 | JGI IMG/M metagenome (GOLD analysis project Ga0105103, IMG submission 79107) | Freshwater sediment microbial communities from Prairie Pothole Lake near Jamestown, North Dakota, USA - PPLs Lake P7 Core (6) Depth... | ecosystem: Environmental > Aquatic > Freshwater >...
TGATAGCTAAAAACTTTGGAACACCTTAATAATATAGTGATATGAGTTTAATACCATTGGGGTTTTGGTCAGGAAGTGAAGTTGTATATCCTATTCAAACAGGATTAACAAATTGTTGGTCTTTAATTCTAAGAGTTCCTGGATATACAGGTGCATGTATTAGAGTTAGAAGATCATCAGATAGCACTGAACAAGACATAAATTTTGTTAATGGAATAGTAGATACTGCTACAATTGCAACTTTTGTAGGTGCAGGAACAGGTTATGTAATGGTTTGGTATGATCAAAAAGATGCTTATGATTTAAGTCCTTACTATCCTTCTTCAGGAACACAGTTTTATCCTATAATAAGATTAAGTGGAACAACTCAAACAGATAGTAGAGGAACACCATCTATAAGATTTGGTAATACTGAATATACTGCACTTTTTACTTCTGCTGGAGGAACTAGATTAATTAATGCTAATTCTGGTACAATCTATTATTCTTATCAAGCAACTACACCAGTTTCCCCTACTACTGTAATGAATCTTGGAGGAAATAATAATGGTAATTCAGTACAAAATCAGGTTTTATCTGGTGGAACAGGAGGTTCATCAGTCTTTTGGGATTGGAATAGTCCACAAACTTATAGATATTTATCAGGAACAACTATAACTACTCTTACAGGACCTTCTCCTGATTTTTTTGTAACTAGTGGTACAACATACTCAAATTTTGTAATCAACAGTAAGATTCTAATTTGTGAACCTGGTGTTGGTTGGAACACATTAGGAACAGGACACTCTATAGGGGGTAGAGGAAATGGAAATACTAATTCTTATTTTCAAGGATTTATAAATGAATACTTGATTTATGGATCAACTGTGCACAATACTGCAACTCAGCAAGAGAATCTTAATAAACTAGCAATAATAAATAAAACAAATTGATATGGCATATATAAAAATAAATACAGATGAAACCTTAGTGTATCCATATACACTAAGTCAATTAAAGAATGATAATCCAAATATATCATTTCCTGAAAATATATTATCTTATACATTAAGTGAATTTAATGTATTCTATGTAAATAGAGTTAGTCCAGGAAATAACCCATATATGATTTATATCCAAACTAATCCAATATTATTAAATGCAATATGGTATGAGAATTGGTTAGAAACTGAAATGAGTTCTAGTGAAATTGAGTTAGTGAATTCTGTTAAATGGAGTGAAATAAGAACTGCAAAAAATCAATACTTATCTGATTCTGATTGGACTCAACTTTATGATTCGCCATTAACAACAGAAAAAAAACAAGACTGGTTATTGTATAGGCAATCATTAAGAAGAGTTACCTTACAAGCAGACCCATTTAATATCACTTGGCCTGTTAAACCAACTTATTAGAAATAATTAATTAAGTTAATGATCTTTAAACAGATGTGTGATGTAATTCATAGATTTTGATTAGATTTAATTAACATTGTTTACAATTAATAGTTAATATGGCAACTCTTAGAAAATTAGTATCTGATGTGCGGTCAATGCACAAAATGATATCAACAGACTCATTAATAACCGACAGGGCAATTGCTGCTGAATTAAAAGTCAACTCCTACCTATTAATAAAAAGAGAAACGAATCTTCGAAAGCTCTGGTCAACTGATACATTGTTTACAACAATTCCATGTCTGGAAATGTGTGAAGTGTCCATATCAGAATGTTGTGATTATGTTGATCCATGTTCTATTGCAAGAACCAAATTCAAACTTCCAAGAATATCAGAAGGTAATTATCAGTATGTAATTCAAGGTTTGTATTCAATCAATGTTCTTTCTGGACAGGGAAAAAAGATGAAAGAGATAACCGTCAATCGTTATCTCAATCTTTTAAAACTTCCAGTTATTAAAAAAGAAGAGTATTTCTGGATTTCAAATGGTTATATTTACGTAAGTAATCCTTCAATCCAAGCAGTAAGATTTGTCGCATTGTTTGAGGAAGATGTTCCAAATGAGATTATGTATCCCGAATGCGGATGCGGAACACCTAACTACACTACAGATCAGTTGTGTAAAAATCCTCTCGACAAAGAGTTTGCACTTCCTGGATACCTCGAAAAGCAAGTGCTAGATCTTACTTCTCAAAAACTCCTTCAAACATATTTCAATCTAAAGACTGATATTACAGATGATGGAATAGATGGTCAAGCTCCTAACTCACCGCAATTGAGATGAGAGTACCTGTAGAATGGAGAAGTGCATCTTTAGAGAATCATAAGGATTTTTGCAAAAAGAATCCTACAGATAAAATATCTTATCAAGATTGGAAAAATATCGTTTACAGTTTTAATTATATGTTCATTGAGCATATTCTTGAGACAGGTGAGAAGATAAAACTCCCAGCAGGTATTGGTGAGTTCTCAATTAGTAAAAAGAAAAAGAAGAGGATTAAAGTGAGGAACGGTAAAGAAGTTGTTAATCTCTCAATCGATTGGAAAAAGACTAAGGAAAAAGGAAAACACATCTACAATTTCAATTATCATACTGAAGGTTATTTATTTGGTTGGCGATGGTTTAAGAAATCTTCAAGATTTAAAAACTCTGACTTGTTTTATTTTAAACCAGCCAGAAATACGTCAAGACTTTTAAGTCATTATTTGAAAGTGGATGACAAGTATCAACATATTTATTCACCCTGGGATTTAATTTAAAGATGTCATATTACTATAAGTATAATTTTGTTAGTCCAGATCCTATTTACGCCACTGTAAAAGAGGAACTCAAAAGCTATTTTGATACAGGTGCTGTAGACGATTTGTTATTTCCCACCTATCTGGATAAGTGTCTTAGGAAACTTGGTAGGTCAACTTATGTCATTGCTGAGACAGCATTGTTCATAGAAGATTTTCAAGCAAGACTCCCAGATAATTTTTATGCTGTTAGAGAAGCTTGGATGTGTACACAAATAAATGGCTATCCTTATCAGACAGCCAATTCTTTTTATTCACAAGCTGCTACACAAACAACAATTCAAGTTTCTCCTTTGACAATTCAAGGAAATCCTTGCAACAATCCTTCTTGTAACGAACCTCTTTGTGATGGTACATGTATGCCTGAGTTAATTCAAGCTGTGTATAAAACCAATAATGAGGTGGCGATGAGTTATCAGAAACGATATCTTTTAAAACCAGGAAACATTTCTGCCAGACAAAATTGTGACGTAAGTTATTCGAACACATTAGATTCATATGGTCAACATCTTGCACCAATAGACAATTTTACTCCTGGAGCATCTACTTACGATTCATTTGATGTACGTGATAATAAGTTTGTCACTAACTTTAGAAATGCAATAGTTCATTTGATTTTCTATGCTCAGGATTATGACACCTTAGGTAATCAACTTATTCCTGATAATTATAGAATCAGAGAATATTTAGAACATTTCATAAAGTACAAGGTGTTTGAAACGCTTGTTAATCAGATTAATGATGAGACATTCAATCAATTGCAACAAAAGCTTGTATATTATAAGCAACTTTCTGATGAAGCATTTATCATGGCTGATATTGAGTTAAAAAAACAAACAGTTTGGGATAAGCAACATCGTATAAAAGTTGGTTTGAATAGATTTCAGAAATACGAACTACCAAATAGATCATATCGCTTAGGTAGAAGAAGAAATAATTAATTCCCATGGCTGAGCAAGAACAAGGTAATATTAAGCAAGAATATAATAACGCTACCAGTGGATTAAATTTGGATCAAACTTTGAACCAATTGCCTAAGGGAAAGCTTACCTATGCTCTAAATGCTGCTGTTGAAAACTTTGATTCCAATTCTGTAAACTATCAAAATGAACTTGGTAACAAGTTTTGTTTAGAGTTTCCTGAAGGGTATGTTCTTATTGGTGAACATTTCATCATTGAACAGAATAAACATATCTTCTTTATTACCAATCCGAGTGTAGGCGGTAGTCAGATTGGATATATGGATAATAATGATTGTGTTTACAGAGTGTTGGTAAACGCAACATGTTTAAATTTCAATATCAATCACCCCATCCATAAAGTTGTCCATAGAATTACCAATTGCAGTACAGAGATTTATTGGACTGATGGATTCAATGCTAGACGCTATCTTAATATTGATGATATTCCAAAAATTCTAAAGTCAGGAAGTCCGCTTTGCGATCCTAGATATACAGATGATGTTGATTGTAATCAACTCAAGCTTCAGCCTAATTTCACCATTCCAAATGTATCAGTTGTTGATGTAGTAAGTGGTGGAAACCTAATTGCTGGAACTTACCAATTTGCTGTACAATACTCAGATCCTTCTGGAAATCCATTTACTTCTTATTACTCAGTTACTAATCCTACACCAATTGTTGATGAATTTATCACCAGTGTAAATTTTAACTACGCTGTAGGGAAATCAATCCTTGTCAATATTTCCAATCTGGAAACATCTGGTCAGTTTCAATACTTTAACCTGGCTGTTATAAAGACGATTAATGGAGTGTCATCAGTTGATCTGGCAGGTACATATTTTATTGACAATGTTGAAAAGCAAATCACATACACAGGACAATTAATAATTAACCTTTCGATCAATGATATATTCGAAAGATTTCCTTTTTATGAAATTGCACAAGATCTAACAGCTGTTCAAGATGTCCTTGTATGGGATCAACTGACATCTATTGATAGAATTAATTATCAACAAATTGCCAGTAGAATTTCTTTGCAATGGGAGAGTTGGAGAATTCCTCCTACAGAAAACTATGCAGACGAATTAAACGCAACAAATTTAAGAGGGTATCTACGTGATGAATTATATGCTTTTGAAATTGTATTCCTTCTTCAAAATGGAAAACTAACAGATGGATTTCATATTCCAGGAAGAGCATTGTCTCTTACTGATCAACTTCTTCCAAGAATTCCAGCAACAAGTCCAGATTTCATCGGTGAGCCAGATCCTCTTACAAACGATGCACCTTATTGGAAGATTTATAACACAGCATCTGTCAATGGATTCTCTCCAGAATATACAAACGATGTTGCTTACAAAGGACCATATCAACTTGGCGAATTTGCATATTGGGAATCTACTGAAGAATACCCATGTAACAAAGATGTCTGGGGAGATCTTGCAGGACAAAAAATCAGACACCACAAGTTCCCAGATGTAAACATCTCTCCTATTTACGAAAGTAAACTTTTCAACACACCACAAACTATGGTGATGGGGAACGATGCTGTTTTCCCAATAGGTGTAAAGATTGATGCTTCTCAGATAAATTTTCTAATTCAATCATCAGATCTTACTGATGAGCAGAAGGGGGAAATAATAGGATTTAAGATTGTACGTGGTGACAGAAGTGTCAACAGATCAATTGTTGCAAAAGGTATGCTTCGGAATGTTGGTGAATACCAACGGGATGATCAAACTTTTCTGTTTCCAAACTATCCATATAACGATCTGAATGCAGATCCATTCTTGACATCAACAAACAATGCATATCAAGAAGAGTGTAGAGTATTTGATATTTATGTGACACAGATGGGCAGTGATCCTGTTACAGGTGATCCATTAACCCAGATACGTTATAATGATTGTAGTAACAACAAACCTGTTTACGAAACATATAAAACAACTGGTGAATACAGAATTTGTTCTGTAGGAAAGCCAGTTGTAACTGTAGGAACTGCTGATATAGGATATGCTGATTATGACATCTATTCATTAGATACTATTGCTTTTGCAAATTTCAAAGTGTCCTATGATGATAGATTCATAGGACCAACAGTACAAAGTGTCGGTGGTAGAGAAGTTACTGTAGAAGCTGTAGCTGATACAGAAGTGGTTTGTATAGAAAGTTGTGCAGATGCTCAAATCAGACTTATTGAACGTGTCAGATCTGGTGTTGATTGCGGAGGCGCAACGTCACTGAACGCATTCAATGACAATAATAAATACAGACAAATCTTCAACTCTCCTGAAACATCTTTCGGACAACCTTTCTTGGGAAACATCCTTAAGCTGGAGAGTGTAATGTTTGGAAGTGGTAAAGCCCACTTTACAGAAGTGAAGGATAATGCCAAGTATAGATTGATTACTGAAGCTGCACAGAAAGCAGCTCTTGATAGTTCTGCTGATCTTGGTGCCATCACTACTCCATTCAGTGCAACAGCAATGTTCACTGCATATCAAGCATATCTTCAAATCTACATAAATGGAATCACCAGAAAGAATTTTGCCTACTCCTTCAACTCTATTGCTGATTATAACTATGGATTAGGAGTACCAGATAACGTTGGTATAAAACAAAGACCTGTTGATATCACTAGATATATTATCCCAGGTGTTCAGTCTATAGGAGATGATAACTCTATCAATAACTGGAATCGTGAAAGCTCTGTCTATGTCAAAACAGATGAAGACAGAACATCACTTCCTTTCCCTAGTCAAAGTCCTAACATGTTGTCTGGTACAAATAGTATCGTAACAGACAAATCAAGATTTACAATCTCTGGAGCTAATAATTGTGGATCACCTGGTAGAGAAGAACCTATACAGGTGGTTTCATATTATGCATCCATGAAGAATAACATTGTTAATCAATGGGGTCAAATTTATTCTTATGAAACTATTGACACGGGATATCAATATATTCTAAATGCACCAAATCCATCACTGACAGTTTTTGGAGGAGATACGTTTATTAGCAGATTTGCTTATAAGACTAAACTTCCATTCTTTATTGACAACAGAGTAAATGCTCCCGACGATAGCGATATTTTCTATGATGAGATAGGTAATGTTGCCTATCCTAGATATTGGCATTCTGCAAGATCAATTCTCAAGAATTATGGAATCCCTAGCCATGGTGTGATGGTAAACATCATTTCATACAAGGCACATAATTTTGATTGTTCTAATGAAGGTTTTGTTGGCACTGACGTATTTGCAGAGACAACAACGAGTAGCACAACTACAACCACAACTACCAGAAAAACTGGAGATGTAGAACCAAGCTCAACAACTAGTTATTATGATGGATATTTTTACATGTTTGCCTATGGTGTCCCTAACTTCTATTGTGAGAGTTCTTACAATCTGGATCTTAGACAAGCCTTCAATAACAGAGAAGGAGACTTCTGGCCCCATGTAAGTACAGATATTCCTGATGATTGGGTACAAGAGTCATTTGTTCCTATTGTTCAAGATAATACCTATTACTACAATACAACATTATCAAAGCAGAACAGAGAGAATACATTCACTCATCTTCCTCCTGACTGGGAGGAAAAGTTATGCTTTACCAATTACCCATTCAGAGCAATTTATTCTGATGTCCAGAATATAGATGCTGATAACAGAGTAAATAACTGGCTTATATACAGAGCAGTTTCTTATTTTGATTTCCCTCAGAATTATGGAAATCTAATCAGTTTGGACGGTATTCAAAACAGAGCTGTCCTTGCCAGATTTGAGAATAAAACTCTCATGTACAACAATCTCTTGACGATTGATACAAGCAATCCTCAGGCTGCGTACATAGGTAACCCAGTGATGTTCAGAGGAGCTCCTCCTATTGACTTTGCTGAAACAGATCTTGGATACATAGGAACTCAACACAAGTTCTTAATGAAGATTCCTCAGGGACAAATCACTGTTGATGCTAAAAGAGGACAAGTATTTTTGATTGAAGGAACTCAAGCTGTAGATCTTTCTGCATTTGGATCAGGTATGAACAGATTCTTTGTGGAGCATTTACCATTCATGATTTACAAGAGTTTTTCAACAATCAATATCGATAACCATTTCAAGGGTATAGGTTTACACGGTGTCTATGACAGTGTGTATGACAGAGTGATAATTTCAAAATTAGATTATGCTCCGAAATCACCTGATATTCTATATGATGAGGTTGAACAAGCATTCTACGTAAACAAAACTTTGAATGAATTTACATTCAAAGAATTCATAACTGTTGCTGACGAAGAGTATTTCTGCAATGTCTCATGGACATTGTCATTCAATATGAATACTAAAAGCTGGATTAGCTTTCATAGCTACATTCCCAACTTTTATATCGCAGAGAATAACTTCTTCTATTCTGGTATCAATGGTTGCTGTGAGGATTTCGATTTCTTGGTAGGTACACTTGTTCCTACACCGAGCACTACAACTACCACTACTACTAATGGTGTTGGTCCAATTACCACAACTACCACTACTACAGAAGCTATTGATTGCGAATTTGATACAATTGTTACAGAATTGGATTGCGCTCTGGAAGGTATTGGTGAAATCACTGATTTAAATTGTGACTTAGAAGGAGATGGTATAATAACAGAAGATACCACTACCACTACTACCACATCTAGTACGTCCACAAGTACAACAACAACCACTACTACCACTGCTGAACCAACATCCACTACCACTACAACTACGACTACAGCTGAACCTACAACTACAACAACCACTACTACCACTGCTGAACCTACTACAACGACAACCACCACTACTACTGCCGAACCTACTACCACTACTACTACTACCACAGTAGAACCTACAACTACTACTACAACTACAGCTGAGCCAACATCTACTTCTACTAGTACATCTACTACCACTACTACCACTACCCTTTGTCCAGATTGTAGATGTTATGCAGTGTACAATGAAGGTGATCCATCAAACGTAAATACAACTACTTACACAGATTGTAATGGTGAACCAGCTTCTTTGAACAATCTTATATTTGAATCTACTCCTACATATATTTGTGCGACTGCTGGAACAATATTGGATGGATTTGGAATCACTTCAATACAAGTTGTTGATGGTCCAGGAACATGCAATAGCACATGTCCTGTCTGCACTACAACCACAACTACCACAGCCACACCTACAACCACTACCACTACTACAGCTGGTAGTACAACTACAACAACTAGTTCTAGTTCTACAAGTACAACAACCACTACTATATTGACATTCGCAATCAATATCTACATATGTGGTGATGTTTGTGGATCTCATACAGGAGGAATTGGAATTTTGGAATATAACGCTGGTTATTCAGTGGGTGAGTTCTTTGAACTTGCAACAGGAAGAGTTGGAGAAATAATAGCAATTACTAATACGACACCTATTACAGACACTGTGATAAATGGTCCTTACCCAGATTGTGCTACAGCATTAGCAACTGTCTGTGTATAAACTTAAAATTCTATAACAATGGATATCTTATTAACATTAACAACAGCAGGGAGTGACACAGGACCATTTGATCTTTATGAGAATTCAACTGGACCATTTGATCTATTCGTATCAGCAGTTCCTAAAATTGATTTAACAACTCTTCCTGGATATGCTACTGTAGTTCCTTCGGGAACAACAACTGTTCGTGTTCAATCTACAGGATTGTGTCCCAATTATATTGATATTGTTCTTGAAGAAACAACAACAACATCTACAACATCTACAACTACTTGTCCAACTTACTATGAGTTAGCAGGTTGTTTACCAGGTGATTATGCATACACAAAAATAACTCCCACTCTTGGTACAGGTCAGAGGTATGTACTTCCTTTAATTCCAGATCCTAAATTCTATACTTATACAGGAGCATCTACTACTACTTGTTCTGTTCCTCTTCCATATCAACCATCTATACAAGCAACATTGTTAACAGGTTGTCCATAAGAAATGTCAAAGACCATCACTATAAAGCTAATTAAGACAGGCCCTAAATCAGGGCCTTTCACACTCAAAGATGTGTGGGGAAATGTTATTGCCAGTGGTGTAACAGTTGAGCAAGTGTCATCTGGAATAAGCTATGTCGTTGATGACAATGTTAATCTTATTACGATTAGCTCTGAAGGTAATTGTGCCTATCAGAAAACATTTCCTGTTACCACTATCACTGAATCAGAATATCAAAATACTACAGTGAATACGGTGTACACAGGATGTGTATGGAGACACATCTTTGACCATGACATCTACAATAACTTCTACGGTAATATAGAACCATACATCATTGAATATCCGTTTGCTTATCAATATCAAGATGAGATACTTCAGTTTGTAAAAGACTACAGTAAGGTGTACAAGTACACTGTTGATCCTTATGGTATATCTAATGATGTATCAAAGGTGGAACTTGACAATGCATGGTTCAACAAAGCTGTTCTATACAATGGTCAACAGTCCTCTGGTGTTCTTGTATTGGTACCAAAACCAATCAATAATCTGAAGAGTTATTTGCAATACCCAATCTTCAACATTGATAGTAAAACAATTACTTATACCAAAGCAGATAACTTCTATAATTACAACACCTTCTGGTCAATTGTAAAAGACAAAAGTCAACCTCTTTTCATTAGAACATGTCAGTCTTTATCTCTTGATAAAGAGGTGAATCAAATCAACATGGACTATGGTACAAGATCATTTAATAAATCACCACTTAGAGCAAAAGAACTTCGAATAAGACACACACTTGACAATCGTTCTGATATACATATTGTGAGTCAATTCATCATCACTCCTTCCCAAATCTCCTATTTGTAATGAATAAAAAATGGCTTGATAATTACGGAAAAGCAGAAAATGCAAACGAGTCCTCCATCTCTCTTCCAGAAGGATTTGAAGGCATTGGTTACAATACAAAAGGAAGAAACTATTCCCCAGCATGGGGAGGACAATTTCAAACAGGTGGTTCACTTCCTGGCTCTGTAGGATTCACATACGCACGTACAGGAGATATTCCAAGCA
>Ga0105103_10001998_pt1 | contig 10773 bp, 7 predicted proteins | sample PPLLaktember2015_2_FD_79107 | JGI IMG/M metagenome (GOLD analysis project Ga0105103, IMG submission 79107) | Freshwater sediment microbial communities from Prairie Pothole Lake near Jamestown, North Dakota, USA - PPLs Lake P7 Core (6) Depth... | ecosystem: Environmental > Aquatic > Freshwater >...
AACACTGGACAAAGAATTTTACAACCGGGGCTATTATGGAACTGTAAGCCATGATGCCAAGGCGCAGTATCAGTTATACTTTGGATGGTTCGATGGCAATCCGTCAAATCTGAATCCATTGCCACCAAGTGAAGCCGGTGCAAAATATGTGGAATTTATGGGTGGTGCCGATAATGTCATATCCATGGCACAAAAATCGTATGACAAAGGAGAATACCGTTGGGTTGGTGAGGTACTGAAGCATCTTGTATTCGCCGATCCAAAAAACCAGAAAGCCAGAAATCTGCTCGCCGATGCCTATGAGCAAATGGGCTACCAGGCGGAATCGGGTCCATGGAGAAATTTCTATTTAACAGGAGCCAAGGAATTGCGCATGGGGGTTAAAGTTATTCCCATGGCAGGCTCATCAGGACCAGACATGATTACTGGGATGTCTTCTGAATTGTTCTTTAATTACATCGCTATGCGATATAAGGGCACTGAAGAGAATAAAAACAAATACAATTTCAATTTTATACTCACCGACCGAAATGAAAAAGCAAGTTTAATCGTAAGCAATGGAGTTGTAAATCCAAGAATTGGTTCACACCTTGAAAAAGATGTAACAGCGACCATTTCGATGAGTCGGTTAGACTTTGCGATATTAACTTCAGGAAAAGGTATAAAATTGGACGACCTGATAAAATCAGGAAAAATTAAAATAGACGGAGACGCTGATGCTTTTAAAGCATTTTTAAACAATATTGACAATTTCGAATATTGGTTTAATATTATCGAACCTTAAAAATGGCGTTATTAATGTTATACTTTATAAAAAAGTGAAAGATCGCCAGAAGTTGTTGTATTCAAAATTTGCATTCCATTCATCAGCTTTAAAAATATTTTTAATTAAAATCTTAATTAAAATTTTACAAATATGAAAAATTATTTTATTACTTCCGTGTTAATTACGCTGACAGTTGTTAGCGTAATGGCTCAACAACCAAAGCCTAAAACTACCGTAGTTTCAAGCCCTAATTTAAATACCGAAAAACCGAATATTTTAATCATATTCCCTGATGATGTGGGTTGGCAAAATGTAAGCGCTTATGGATTGGGAACTATGGGTTACACAACGCCTAACATTGATCGGATTGCACGTGATGGAATTATGTTTACTGATCATTATGCCCAACCCTCATGCACAGCAGGCCGTGCGGCTTTAATTACGGGACAATATCCTATTAGAAGCGGCATGACAACTGTTGGAAGACCAGGTGCTGAACTGGGATTAAAAAAAGAATCACCTACACTTGCTGAAGTGTTAAAAGCCCAAGGATATGCCACTGGTCAATTTGGCAAAAACCACCTGGGAGACAGGAATGAACATTTGCCAACGGTACATGGTTTTGATGAGTTTTTTGGTAACCTTTACCATTTGAACACACAGGAAGAATACCAACAGAAAGACTTCCCTCAAGATCCGGAATATTTCAAAAAACACGGTACTAGGGGTGTTCTTCATACTTGGGCCACCGACAAAGATGATCCTACCCTTGACCCTCGATTTGGAAAAGTAGGCAAACAAAAAATCGAAGATACCGGACAATTATCCAGGGAGAGAATGGAGAATGTTGACGAAGAATTTATTGGGGCTTCACTTGATTTTGTCAAAAGAGCAAAAGCCAATAAAAAGCCATTCTTTGTTTGGTTAAATCCAAGCCGGATGCATATGTTCACGCATCTTAAGCCTGAAAGCCGCTATCTGGCTTTGCCATATACTACTGAGCATGATGTGTATGGAAGTGGTATGATTGAGCATGATATGCAGGTAGGGATGCTGTTGGATGAATTAGAAAAAATGGGTGTATTGGAAAATACAATCGTTATTTACTCTACAGATAATGGTCCGGAGCATAGTGCACGTGCACATGGTGGAACAACCCCTTTTAGAGGAGAGAAAATGACTACTTACGAAGGAGGCGTTAGAGTTCCCATGATGGTGATGTGGAAGAATCACATTCCTCAAGGGAAAATTTTAAGAGGAATTCAGGCGCATATGGATATTTTTACAACACTTGCAGCAGCAGCAGGAGAGGTTAATGTGGTTGAAAAAATGCGCAAAGAGAGAAAACAATATATTGATGGAGTAAATAACCTGGATTACTGGTTAGGAAAGACAAATGAAAGTAAAAGAAATAATTTTATTTACTATCACGAATCTGACGTTAGAGCAGTCAGACTCAATCAATGGAAATTGAATTTCCAAACCAGTGAAAATTATTATTCTCCTTACGTGAAGGAAAAATTTCCTGTCTTTTATAATCTGACTTTTGATCCTTTTGAAAGCTTTGATAACTTAACAGACCGATCAGATATGCTTCAGCGCAAGCAGTTTTTGAACGAACCAATACAGGAGCTCTTAAATGAGCACATCAAAACTTTAATGGAATATCCTCCGGTTCAAAAAGCGGCAACATTTGATTTTTCGGAATTGATGAAAACATTGATGGCAGGTGAACAATAACAAAATGAAATATATTATCATGAAATGCAAAACCCTATTCACAACGATCCTGTCTGCAATCTGTTTAGTGTTAGCAACACTAGTAAATACTACACAAGCAGTAGCTCAAATCAAACCCACTGTTAATAAACCACGTGAAATAGATCGATCAGTCATTCCATTGGCCGAACCAAAATTTGAGGGGGTCATTGGAAAAACCTATAAGGAATCCAAAGGTGAATGGCCAAAATTGCCTGCACCTCCCAAAGGTGCACCCAATGTGGTAGTGATCTTGCTGGATGATGTGGGTTTCGGACAAGTAAGCACTTTCGGTGGACCTATTCCTACACCGGTACTGGATAAACTGGCAACCCAGGGCCTCCGTTATACACGTTTTCATACCACCGCCATTTGTGGTGCTTCAAGAGCTGCACTTATTACAGGACGTAACCACCACAATGCAGGTTCCGGATTTTTGGCAGAATGGGCTACCGGTTTTCCGAGCTATAACTGTATGATTCCAAAAAGTTCAGCTACCGTAGCGGCTACTTTAAAAGGGAATGGCTACGCCACCTCATGGTTTGGTAAAAATCACAATACGCCAGACTGGGAAAGCAGTGTGGCCGGACCTTTTGACCGCTGGCCAACAGGTATGGGCTTTGAATATTTTTATGGTTTTATTGGTGGTGAAGCACATCAGTATTACCCGGCAATTTTTGAAAATACCAAAGCCGTTGAGCCATCAAAAACTCCGGAAGAAGGCTATCATTTAGTAGCCGATATGACTGATAAAGCCATTAATTATATGAAATACAGTAAGGCGGTAGCTCCGGACAAACCTCTATTTATGTATTTTGCCCCGGGTGCCGCACATGCGCCACATCATGCACCCAAAGAATGGAGTAAAAAATTTAAAGGCAAATTTGATCAGGGCTGGGAAAAAGTGAGAGAAGAAACATATCAAAGGCAGTTGAAATTAGGTATCATTCCCTCTGATACCAAACTTACACCACGGCCGGATTGGGTACCTAAGTGGGATACGCTTTCGGTAGATCAAAAAAGATTGTACCTCCGCCTTTTTGAAAATTTTGCCGGATACCTTGCCTATACAGATCACGAAGTGGGTCGACTTATTGATGCCATTCATGCATTGCCAGATGCTGACAATACGATGATCATTTATATAGTGGGCGATAACGGAGCCAGTTCTGAAGGCGGTCCGGATGGTACGCTTAATGAAGTTAAGGCACTCAATGGATTTTCTACCCCTATGGAAGAAAATTTGAAACACATCGATGAAATTGGCGGACCGAATGGAGAACCGCATTACCCGGTTGGTTGGGCATGGAGTGGCAATGCGCCATTTCAATGGGTAAAGCAGGTGGCGTCTCACTTTGGCGGCACCCGTAACCCGATGATTATCTCCTGGCCGGCAAAGATCAAAGATGCCGGTGGTATCCGAACCCAATTCACACATTTAATAGACATCGTGCCTACCATTTTGGAGGCCGCGAATTTACCTACACCAAAAACGGTTGACGGGGTGCCACAAAAACCACTGGATGGTGTTTCTTTCATGTCAACTTTCAATGATTCGAATGCAAAACCGGTTCGCACAAGGCAGTATTTTGAGGTATTTAGTAACAGGGCTATTTATGATAATGGATGGATTGCTGCAGCCCAACACACTTTTCCATGGAGACAGGATTATGCTCCCGGAAACTGGGACAATGACAAATGGGAATTGTACAATATAGATAATGACTTTAGTGAGTCAAATGACCTGGCCGCCTCAAATCCAAAAAAGCTGGCAGAGATGAAAGCCTTGTTTGATGAGGAAGCAAAAAAGAATAATGTCTACCCCCTGGATGATCGTGGTACCGGCCGTATTTATGAAGCCAAACCATCACCCGGCGGATCAGACCCTACCCGAAAACATTTTACATACTATGCGGGTGCTGTAAGGCTTGCTGAAAATGCAGCGCCCAATACTAAAAACAGATCTCATACCATTACTGCTGATATAACCATACCGGAAAAAGGAGGTGATGGTGTGATTGTAGCAGAAGGTGGCTTAGGAGCAGGTTTTGCCTTCTATGTGCTCAATGGTAAACTGGTTTATGAATACAACTGGTTTGACGAAGACAGGTATATTGTTACCTCCTCTGAAAATGTTCCGTTTGGGAAGTCTACTGTTAAATACGAATTTATTTATGACGGTGCCAGCATTGAAGATATGGCCAAAGGCGGTAAAAGTATACTTTACATCAATGGTAAAAAAGTAGGTGAAGGCCATGTGGAGAAGACTGTCCCGGGCCGCTTTGGTATTGATACTTTTGGTATCGGAGAAGATACAGGTTCACCGGTTTCAAAAAATTATCAACCACCTTTTGCCTTTAAGGGTACAATTAACAAAGTGGATTTTGATTTGAATTAAAAAACATTGACATCCCTTTAATTCCTGATGATAGCTAAGGTTTAGCATTTTGCTTTTGCGGGAATTATGTAAAAGCATTTTTCGTTAAAGAAACTAAATCTGAACCTGAATCATGGATAAAATTGTCTGTGATATTTGACCGCACTGCAAATCGTATTGTTTGCCCGCCGGATGAACAACTATGCCAGCTTCGTATAAATTCGAAGCTGGCATTTTGTGTGTTTATAGAACGCATGATAGCACGGATAGACCAGGACCTGGGTAGTGATAAAAACAAACCTTAAACGCAAAATTAGCCTCTTTTCAAACAGCCCACCAGAAAAAAAGCCAGTTAAAAAACCCAATACGCGGTTTTGAGGCTACTTATATCCTTTTTAAATTTTAATCCTTTTATGTATTACTTGTTACCTTTCAAATCTAAAAAAAACTATCTTTGAAAATAACGCCATTGTCATTCCCTTTCTAATTCCCTCATAATGAAAGCAAAATCGATCAAAGGAGCAACTCCATCAGAATTCAAGTCAGCCTTGCAGAAAAGTGCGACGGATGGATTCTTTCCAACCATCGCGCTTGTTTTTTTATCTTATAAACAGGACAGAAAATCCGTATATGACATGTTTCATAATAAAGGAATAGATGTTCTTGGAGCTACTTCTTCGGGTGAGTTTATCGATGGTCATCACAATCAACACTTTTAAACCAAAGCACTAATTATGGAAATCTTAAATAAAATACTTGCTATCGATTTAAATTATATCATTATCGGATTGATCGCGTTCTTCTTTACCCTGGAACAGGTGGTGGCCACTCCGTTTAAATTCCAAAAAAGAGCACAACATTTATTCCAAAATACCCTATTTATGGTGGTTTTTATATTGATAAATATCCTTTGGGCCACGGTGATTGTATTTAGCGTTGATTGGTTGAATACACATCGTGTCGGACTTTTTTATCTTTTTCAAATTCCTGATTGGGCAAAATGGATAATTGGCGTAGCGCTTTTCGATTTTGTTTCATACTGGTTCCATCGTATGTCTCATAAGGTTCCCTTGTTATGGCGCTTTCACCGGGTTCATCACAGCGATACAACGATGGATTCATCCACTTTTTTTAGAGGCCATCCCATCGAAACTTTTTTATGGTTTGGCGTTTCAAATATACTCACTGCCGGTGTTTTTGGGCTTGACCTTTATACCCTCGGAATCTATTTCCTCGTCTCCACTCCTTTTTTCATTTCAGAACACGCAAATCTTCGGTTTCCTGTGTGGTTGGACAACACTTTCGGTTTGATTTTTACAACTCCCAATCTTCACAAGGTACATCATGAGCAGGATCAGTATTATACCGATTCCAATTATGCAGACATCTTCATTTTATGGGATCGAATATTTGGAACGTATAAATATAAAAAGGTACAGGACATGAAATATGGATTGGCAGAATTTGACGAGGATAAAAAACAAACGTTTTGGTATTTGATGAAAAGTCCGTTTAGCAATATTGCCAGAGTCGGTTCTGAGGAATTAAAAAAATAAAACGTTCCATGAAGGCAAAATCAATTAAAGAAAATTCCACAGAAGAAATCAAAACTTCTCTGGAAGAATGTATATCTGTTACCCACGTGTCTGACGGACAGGATTTAAAAACAACCCTAACAATTGTGTTTATCTCCGTCAAACAGGATAGAAAGGTCATTTGCAAAATTCTGGATGAAAAAGGCCTGGAAATTAGTGGCGCATCTTTATCAGGTTAGTCAATGGAAAGCATGAATTTCATGCCACTACCTGCTGGGTGGCATTAAAAGAAAAATAAAAAATAAGAAATGACACAAGCCCGACAACTCGCCGCCATCCTGTTTGCTGATATCATGAGCTACACTGCGCTGATGCAGGAAGATGAGCAACTGGCTCTTCAGTTTCGTGAAAAAATGAAACAAAAAATGAATGCCGAAGTCAGCCTTCATAAAGGAAAAATTATCAAATGGATGGGAGATGGTGCGCTTTGTAGTTTTGATAGCGCAACAGAATCTGTAAGAGCTGCTATTGCCTTACAGCTATTCATGCAGCAGGAACCTGTTGTACCTGTTCGAATTGGTATTCACCAGGCCGATGTTATTTTTGAGGAATCAGATGTTCATGGTGACGGGGTCAATATTGCATCAAGACTTGAATCCCTTGCACTTCCCGGAAGCATTATTATCTCTGCCAAAGTATATGATGACATCAAAAATCAAAAAGACATTCAAACTGTTTCCCTAGGTAAATATGTATTAAAGAATGTAAAAGAACCTCTGGAAATATTTGCTGTAAGCAACCCGGGCTTGAATGTTCCAGTTCATAAAAAACTGGAGGGAAAAGGAATAAAGTATGCTAGCAATAGTATTTCCTTTAAAAAGAAAAGTTTGTTACTGAGGTTATTATTGTTGATGGTTATCCTGCTTGCAGCAGGCTATTTTTTGATTACTCCTTATTACAATGAGCAGAATGCCCGGAATAAATTGATACCCGCAATTCAAAAAATGGTAGATGAAAACTTCCGGGCTCCTACCAAAGCATATGACATGGCCTTGGAAGCAGAAAAGTATATTCCCAATGATTCTGCCCTACTGAAATTATGGCCGCTAATATCTACAACTGCTTCAATGGTAACGGTACCTGAAGGAGCTGAAGTTTTCTGGAAAGATTATGAAACTCCCGATGCAGTGTGGAGATCCGCCGGAATTTCACCTTTGAAAGATACAAGGTTTCCACGTGGTTACCTGCGGATTGAGATTCGGAAAAAGGGTTACCAAACAATTGAATACGCCGGTCCAAGCGGACTATTAAAATTGAGTGAAGAAATTGATACCCTGAAGTTGGATCCAGTTGATCAGCTTCCTGAAAATATGATCAGGATCAGGCAGAAAATAGCCCCCATGAATATTGTTGGGCTGGAACAGGAGGGCGGCAAAAATGTAAGTGAATTTTTAATTGACAGGTACGAGGTGAGTAATAAAAAATTCAAAGAATTTATTGATGCGAACGGGTATGGGAATAGCTCGTTCTGGCAATATCCATTCTATCATAATGGGCAGGAGATTTCTACGGCCGAGGCTCTTGCAAAATTTATAGATAAAACAGGCAGACCCGGACCCGCTAATTGGGAAGCCGAAACCTACCCGGATGGACAGGCCGATCATCCTGTTACCGGTATATCTTGGTATGAAGCGGCGGCTTATGCTTCATTTGCCAAAAAACAACTCCCAACAGTTTATCACTGGAGTGTTGTCGCGCAAACACCCAGAACGGAGTTTATTGTACCATTAAGTAACTATAATGGAAAATCTACCGTACCCGTTGGGAGTATGAAAGGATACAGCTCGTATGGTGTTTATGATCTTGCCGGCAATGCAAGGGAATGGTGCTTTAATGAAATGGGCAAAAATGGACAACGATATATTCTGGGAGGTGGTTGGAATGAACCTACTTATTCTTTTAACGACAGCTATGCGCAGCAAGCCATGGACAGAAGTATAGCGAATGGCTTCCGTTGTATAAAAGAACTTCCGGGAGATACAACCATGCAGAATCTTACAACAACTGTCTCAGCTTTATTCCGTGATTACAAAACAGAGAAACCGGTAGATGATAAAACGTTTTCACAGTTTGCTAATCAATTCAGCTACGATAAAAAACCACTGGAACCTATAGTTGAGGAGACCATTGAGGGTGATTTCTGGAGAGCAGAAAAAGTAACTTTTGATGCAGGTTACAATAATGAGCGCATGCAGGCCTGGTTATACTTACCAAAAGATGCTAAACCTCCTTACCAGACCATTATTTTTTTCCCGGGTTCGAATGTTATCTATACCAAAAAATTTGATGCTGAAAGAACTTCCTTTCTTGTAGGTTTCATCATGAAAAGCGGAAGAGCCCTTATCTGGCCAATTTTTAAGGGAACTGCAGAGCGTCATGACGAATTAAACTCAGATCTGCCTGATGAAACGGTTTTTTATAAAGATCATGTATTAATGTGGGGAAAAGAATTTGGAAGGACTATCGATTACCTGGAAACACGAAAAGATATTCAAGCTGATAAATTGGGGTATCTCGGTTGGAGTTGGGGAGGTTATATGGGAGGCATTATTCCAGCAGTGGAAAAGAGAGTAAAAGCAATTGTGCTAAATGTAGGTGGTATGGTGATGAATAAGTCGCTGCCTGTTGCGGACCAACTGAATTATTTACCCAGAGTTACCCAACCCATACTGATGCTGAATGGAAAACATGATATGTTTTTCCCGGTTGAAACATCTCAAAAACCAATGTTTGATTTGCTGGGAACTCCTGCTGCTGACAAAAAAAGAATTGTATACGAGGTAGGCCATCTTGTGCCAAGGATAGAATTTACAAAAGAAACATTGTCATGGTTTGATATGTATCTCGGGCAAGTGAAGTAGCCACAAACATTTTAAATGTGTGTGTAAAATGAAAATAGATCTGTTAAAAAATACCCATGAAAGCAAAATCAATTAAAGGAAATTCCACAGCAGAAATCAAAACAGCATTAGAGCAAAGTATGGCCGATGGTTATAAACCGACTTTGGCGATCTGCTTTATCTCAAAAAGTCAGGACCGAATGGCCATCAGTGAGCTTTTGGATACCAGGGGTATCTCTATTTTTGGTTGCACGACCAACGGAGAATTTATCGATGAACAAACAGAAAAAGGTTCGGCTGCCATCTTGTTAATGGATATGAACAAGGATTATTTTCAGGTATATTTTGAAGAATACCCGGAAAGAAATTACAGAGAAGTGTCAAGCGGCATTGCCAGAAAAGCAAAAGCAAGCTTTGAAATGCCTGCATTTTTAATTGGCACCAGTCATGCAGCAACTGATGGAGAAGAGATCTTGCATGGCGTAGAAGATGTTGTAGGCAAACAGGTAAATGCCTTTGGTGGCGCTGCCGGTGATGATTATTCCTTTACAGAAACCCTGGTCTTCACTACCGGTAAAGAGAGCAGCATTGGCATGGTATGTATCGCATTTGATGAAGCCAGGGTAGAGATAAAAGGTGTTGCCACCTGTGGCTGGAAAGCAGTAGGTACTGAAAAAACAGTAACAAAAAGCACTGGCAATCATGTGTATACCGTTGATCATATTCCTGTTCTGGATATAACAGCCAAATATGGCGGGTTGGAAAATGTAAACCCGGAAAATAAAAATCTGCTAATTGAAATCGCTGCCAATTTTCCTTTGCAGTTGCAAAGGGAAAAAGGAGATCCTGTGATGCGACCCGGATTGGTTGTCGATTGGTCAGACCGGTCTTTTTATACGAGTGGTTCTGTTCCCCAGGGATCAAAAGTGCGCTTCTCACTCCCGCCCGATTTCGACGTCATGGAAAAGGTCGTAAAGGGTGTTCAAAAGCTGAAAGCAACAGAAATGCCGGAGGCAGATGCCTTGGTGGTATTTAGTTGTGCGGGCAGAATTTTATCGTTAGGCCCATTGATGCCCCTGGAATTAGAGGGAATTAAAAATATCTGGAAGGTACCCATGGCGGGCATGTTCAGCAATGCAGAACTCGGAAGGGCTACAGGCGGCAACCTGGAAATGCATAATCTGACTACCTGTTGCGTAGCTTTAAAAGAAAAGTAAATGAACGAACAATTAAAGACCATAATGGATTTTATCCTGCAGAATGAAACCATATCTGCTGAAGAAAAATCAATGCTGGCAAAAGAAGTTAAAAAAGTTGGCAGTGACCTGGAGATTGCCTTATTCAAACTCGAACGAACGGAAAAGGTTAAAAGAACCACCGCCATTCTTTTGGAAGAAACCATAGAAGAACTGGAACAGAAACGCAAAGCGGTTGAAA
>Ga0105103_10002003_pt1 | contig 10767 bp, 10 predicted proteins | sample PPLLaktember2015_2_FD_79107 | JGI IMG/M metagenome (GOLD analysis project Ga0105103, IMG submission 79107) | Freshwater sediment microbial communities from Prairie Pothole Lake near Jamestown, North Dakota, USA - PPLs Lake P7 Core (6) Depth... | ecosystem: Environmental > Aquatic > Freshwater >...
CTAGAACGTTTTACCCGGCATGTCGGGGATATTCTTGTGCCGGACGGGAGAATCCTTCTCCTGCTATCATCACTCACCGGCCTTGGGGAAGTACAGGATCTCTTTTACTCTCTTGGATTTTCTGCAGAAATCGCACTGCAGCAGGTGGTCGAGGACGAAGTGTTGTATGTTCTCAAGATCATACGCAAGGATCAGGGCACTGGAAGATTCTGCGATCACTGATGTATCTGGAGGAACATACCGACACTTTCTAAAAGGACAAGAACGCCGGCAGTCGTCGTGGTTTTGAGGAGAAATACCTGGGCAGGGATTATTTGCCTGGGATACGAACAGGGCAGGAGAAACAATCCTGTCATGGCATGACAGGGTCTTGGGTATCAGCTGAACAACTCAAGAAAACTGCTCTGGAGAAAACCTCGTTTTATTGTAGGAAGCCCCCTCCTGCGCCACCAGTCCCCCGAGGGGGACGGGGCGCATTGGGATACAGCGATTCAGATTTATTCTGAAATTGTGTGATTTCTCGTACAGGTACTATGTTAATATCCCCAGATGGGGATGCCACAGCGGCGGGGCATGCCTGCATGCCAAAACGAGTGTCAGAGTTTCTGAATGTTTTCCCATGAAAACAGACATGATGCCTGCGGCCACAGGCACACATGATGAAAAAGTGACCCCATTTCCCTATTAAATTGCATTAACCAAATGTGATTTCAGGATTTTTCACTCTCTCAATTATTTGAATGAACGCCGCCGTTCCCGAAGGGGCGCCCCTGTGGCGGGTCAATAACCGGGAGCATTTTGAAAAAAAACACAGAACTGCCCCGCCGTGCCCCGCGAGGGGCCCTGAGGCGGGGAGCTCTCATATCTGCGATTTTCATCGTTCAGGTGTGAACTCACTCAGTTCATGCCCGCTTCTCCAGAGCAAAAAAACCTCGTTCTCTGGTTTATGACGCCGGGATTCTCGCGTTCAGCTTTTTTTCCGCACAGAGTCAGATCAGAACGCTTCACCGGGAAAATCCTTCGTTACAGGATCAGTCGTTTCCGCATCATGTTGATGGCAATAATGCAGCAGAGTATCGTGACTACGATAATCCATACAAGGTGCAGCAGCAGGACGGGTGAGACCGTTGCCTGGGTGAACATCCTCATGATTGCTACGAGATGGGTAAGCGGCAGCAGGGCGAGTGCGATGTACTGGATCGCAACGGGCAGGAGCGTGAGCGGGAAGAAGGTACCGGAAAAGAGCGACATAGGCGTGATGAAGAGGAATGACGGGTAGTTCAGGGTATCAATGCCCGGGGTGATAGCGGTGAAACACATGGCAATACCCGCAAACATCAGTCCTCCCAGGAATGCAAGAGGAACGGCAAGGATTGCGAGGGGGAGGGATATCACGTTGAAAGCGGCAAGTACCGGCAGCATGATCACGACGTAGATCACGCTCCGGGTGGCACCCCAGAGCAGTTCCCCCGCGATCACATCCTCGATCGAAAGTGGTGTTGCAATCATCGCGTCAAAACTTTTCTGGTAATACATACGGACAAACGATCCGTAGGTACACTCGAAGAATGCAGAATTCATCACGGCAATGGCGAGTATTGCAGGGGCGATGAAGGTCACGTACGGTACACCCTCGATCTCTTTGACATAGGACCCGATGCCCATGCCGATGGCAAACAGGTAGAGGAGTGCCTCCACGAGCGGGGGGAAAAAATTTACCTGCCATGTCCGTATGAAGACGGTAAGGTTGCGGTACCATACCTTAATGGCTCGCGGGCTCACCTTGGGAATTGCAAGGATATGCGGCATGGTCACTCCCGGAGTTTCCTCCCGGTCAGTTTCAGAAACACGTCCTCGAGTGTTGCCGGCCGCGTAATAACTTTCTCCGGGCGGCAGCGGTCGAGGAGGATCCTTGCGATATCGCGGGAGGATTCTGTAGCGACCTGTAGCATATCTCCGGCCTCTTCATAAGCGATATGCAGGTCCCGGAGGCATGAGACGACATCCGCACTCTTCTCCACCTCCACAATTTCATGTCCTGCATGATCTCTGACAAGGTCAGCGGGTCTTCCCTCCACAAGGATCCTGCCGTTGTCCATAATGACCAGCCGGTCGCAGAGCCTGGCAGCTTCGTCAAGGTAATGGGTGGTGAGAACGATCGTATTCCCCTGTGTCCGGAGAGCCCGGAGTCTCTCCCAGATCAGGTGCCGGGCCTGCGGATCGAGCCCGATGGTGGGCTCATCAAGGATAAGAATGTCCGGATTATTCACGAGTGCCCGTGCGAGGATCAGGCGGCGTTTCATACCGCCGGATAACATCTCCACCGCGACATCCCGTTTCTCCGTAAGCTGGACAAATGCCAGCAGCTCGTCTGCTTTTTGCGCTGCTGCCTTTTTGGGAATATCGAAATACTGTGCGTACGTAAAGAGGTTGCCAAAACAGGTAAAATCGGGATCGAGATTGGTCTCCTGCGGAACGATACCCAGCCGGGCTTTAATCCTCGCAGGTTCTGTATCCGGGTCCATACCAAGCACGGCGAGGGTTCCCGCAGTTCGTGGTGAGACACAGGCAATCATCTTCATGGTTGTGGTCTTACCTGCACCGTTCGGGCCGAGGAATCCGAAGACCTCTCCCTTTTGTACGGAAAAGGCAATACCGTCAACAGCAACGGTCTTGCCAAAGGACTTTTTCAAGTCTTGTGCCTCAATGATGCCCAAAACAGCCTCACGTTCCCCGACCAGTGGTTCGGCACGTAACCATAAAAATCCTCACGCAGGGAATGCGGCATGCTGCAGGAAAATATGAAGACCGGGATTTTATCTGATTGGTTCGGGATCCGGCAGGAAACCCCCTCACTATTGTATAAAATATCCGCAATAAAAAAATATGGATGGAGGCCGTGTCTGGTTTTTAAAAACGAGAATGGGGGGATTACCTTGCTGCATTTCTTTTTTTCATGAGCTGCTTCACCGCTCTCTCTGCAGTGTCCCTTACATCAGAGAACGGATCACCTGCGAGGGCATCCAGGGGTTCGATGGCCCGGGCATCACCCAGTTTTCCCAGAACCTCTGCAGCACCGATTCTCACCCGTTCATCAGTGTCCTTCAGGCAGGATATGAGAGCGTTGACTGCGAAGTGGCCGTGGATCCTGCCGAGAGCGGCAATAGCTGCAGCACGCACCTCCGGCTCTGTATCACCGAGTGCCTGGATAAGGAATGGGGAGGCCTCCTCTTCCCCCAGCCGGCCGAGTGCCTGGACACACTCCGATCGGACCTTCGGGTGAGAATCGGACAGGGCCGCCCCGAGATGTTCTGTTGCGGCCGGGTTCCCACTCCTGCCAAGCTCCCGTGCGGCGGCCTGTCGTTTGCCGATGGCGGGATCATGGAGTCTGGCAATCAGTGCAGTGATATCTTTCATGAGAATTCAGTGTTCGCATTCATACCCGGATTCGTATGCCGCGATAACACGTTTCGCTGTTTCCGGTGACAACCGGTCATGGACAATCTTCACAAGAGCTTCCACGTCCTCCACCGGCAGGCACCCCATACTTTCCTCACCCTTCACGATCATATCCGTGATGTAGGTGAGTTCCTCGTTGCTGAGCCGGCCAATCCTTTCTGTGAAATCGTTACTGTCTTCTGCGAAGTGATTGGATACCGGGGGAAGTATGGAATGAAACATGTGGCCGGAGCCCGAACAGGTCAGGTCTCCACATTCCGGTGCAAGTTTTTTAAGAATGGCAATATCCTTCTCGTCAAGTTCCCGTGGCATAGCAGTTTCCCGGGTACTTATTTTCCGGGCTTTGGAATAAACGTGCGGGAAGGACAGCGGTCACGGTCGCGGTCTGGTGTTGTTTCCCCGTTGATGCGGCACTCTCCCCGTTCCTTTGTACCTGGTGTATAACTGACACAATCCTGACACGAGGGCATAGATCACTCTTGGGATTTTGAGATATTATCATTTCTGCCGGAGCGGATTATCGCCGGATTCAAAAAAAAAGGAAAAACGATCAGAAATATTTCCCGAGCCAGTTCCTGATTCCGGCAAATATGCCACCGGATTTCTTTGCGGATTTGGGCTGGATCGTGCTCTCCTTGCGGGGAATAGTCCTGCGCTGTACCGGCGCTTCCCGTGAGGGTATATCCTTGAGAGTACCCGGAGGGGTACTCCCGTCCGGCTCAAAACCCCATGCAAACCCGATCTTATATGCCCGCTCGTTTTGTCGGATCCAGGTCGCTGCGTTCATATATCCACGATCCTCTGCCTTCTTGATCGTGTCTGCGTGATCCTGGGTGAAATGGATCTCACGCTGGAGAGCGACTAGCTCGTCATACACCTTATCGGGAACCTTGATCTTCTCCCTGCTCATAACTCTTCTTATAGGGTTATGCCGGGCAACGCTATTTAATGATTCCCCTAAAAAAAGCCGAAATTGCGACATAATCGTTCCCCGGGCGGTTCGGAACGGTCAGAACACGCATCGCACAACATTGATTAGGGCTCTGGTCAATGTTCCATCATTGCGGTAAGAGTGGAGACCGAGTATGGGTAAAGTTCTCTATGAAGGTGACGATTTCAAACGCATGCACCGTTCGGATATGATTGCCCTGCAGCGGCTTGTGGATGCAAAGAAATTCGGGATTTTTGAAGTGGCGTACAAGGACACGAAGATCAAGGTCGAGGTCAAGAAAAAAGGTGACGATGTCGTCGTGAAACGATGGCGGCCGATGTAATGAGCAGGCCGGACTACCCTGACATCCGGCGTGGTATGCCAGGTTTTTACAGAACGTCAGGAGAGCGAGGATTTCAAAAAGGGGAGTTCATCCGCACGGTATTATCAACGAAATACGGATTGCGGACAGCCTCTGCGAAGTGCCCACGAAAAGGCATGCAGAACAGAATGCTGCTCTGGTGCATTCAGCAGCTTCCCTGCGTATGGCCTCATAATTGCCTGTTTAACGGCAGAAGACCTGCCGGATAAAGGCAAACCCGTGTAGTTCACCTGCACGTTGTAGAGTCTGACCTGGACACTACCTCCCGTGATCGCCGGTCCTTTTGGCTGAGCGTACTGACCTGCGTTTTCCCGACGGCTCCACTCCACGGCGTGCGGGTCAGATAACCGGTAAGTCCTTTCTTGTACCCGTCCGGTTCCATGTTTTTAATAAAATCGTGAGACGTTTTTATCAATTGCGGAAGATCCGGTTTTCCTGGAGTTGCTCGGATCTTCCCGACCTTTTCTTCATCCGTCGATTTGTTTTGGCAGAGAAGCTTTGGCAAGAATATATGTGGGTGATGGACACCCGGTTCCCGAATCCCTCTCGTATGGTTTACCACTATCAATGATCATCGGCTTCCCAGGTGCCGTGCTGCTCATCCAGAGAACCAGAGAACACTAACTTTTTTACTCCGTATGCATCAGCCCCGGTCCGGGCACATCGAGCCAACCGGAATAACCCCGCCATTATCCTTTTGTTCAATCGCTGCATATTTCCACCCAATTGCGCAGAGAAACTCCGATAGAAATGCGGGGCTGGTATGCTGCCGGATCGAAAAAAGCATGGCAACAGTTCTTTGAGACGGAATATCGGAAGAATTATTTATGTATATGATATAGGTGCATTACACCGTTGCATTGCAATATATTAATTATTAACTAATGAAATTACACTTTATCCCAAAAATGTTGAATTGATATTGAAAAACCATTATGATTTCAGTATTTGTTCTGCTTTTTGGATTAGCAAAAGAATGTAACTATTCGCTTACCCTGGTGGTGTTTGACTTGAAAAAAAAGTTCAGTTATCGACTGATACTCTTAACATTTTTAATGTTAGGTCTTGTATGTGCGGTCAATGCGGATATCCCCGATTTTGCTGATATATCTGGTCATGCAATGTTAGATTGTAGAACACTGAGTAATGTTGGTTGCAATGAACCTGGGTTTCGTCTCTCGCAACACGTCACATCAGATCATGAATTAACACGAATTTACCAAATAGTAGTTGACACCTCATCAGTTGATACAACAAGACAAACCGGAATAATCACACAACCCCCCAATCCAATCTCTCCACCTGCTGGATGTACTATTTCCGGGTGGGGTACAAAACAACTCACCATTGGGTGTTCTCCCGGTTTACGGGTTGCATACGACGCTTACACGAATCTTACCGATATCATGATCGAGGACGCCAATGGAGCTCCCGTAAATGATTTTACCGGAACAAAGATTACTGAATACTTTAAAGGTCAGGATTGTATATTCTCGGGTACATTTGGAAATCCAAATTCTGGTTTTCCCGGTGTTTCTGCAGATTTTGGAGGAAACTGCCGTTTGGAATATCATTCATTGTACCTTTATATCGACTCCAACCCGCAGGGAGCAGAGATCCTGATAAATGGTGAAAAATTTTATGAGGTTACCCCATTTTGGTGGTCAAGTTATGACCAGTCATCAGTAAATGTGCAGTTGATTCCGCCAGACTCTATCACGCCCTCAAAAATATATCATGTAGATCTCAAACATTATAAACCGACATATCTCTATATCGATCTCACGAAGGGTAGTCCTGAGTTCCCTTCAGCTCTCATGCCAGCGGCATTGATTATCGGATTCCTCGGAGCCGTTTTGCTCCTCCAGAGAACCAGAGATAAATAATATTTTTCACTTCTTCTGCACCTGTCCACAGTCCGGGCACATCCAAGCGCAGGGAATGAATTTACCATCAACTCGCTTGTATTACCGCTGCATCTTGAATGATTTATCCGAGTGCTTGCAGAGCTTGTGTTTAATGTCCATAAAAGATGTAGACAAGTTGAGAAAAATACCCGCGCAGAATGCGCCGATATGTTCCATTTTTCAAGTTAAACGATTAAGAGAATCAGACCCTGAATGAAAAGTGCTGCTATGGGGATTCGAACCCCAGTCGCGAGCGTGAGAGGCTCGCATGATTGGCCGGACTACACTATAGCAGCAGTTGCTCACTACATTGGGAGATGAGGTTACTTATAGTTTTTTACGGGGCAGTTCTGGCAATTCTTTCCGGGATGGTTTCCGGATTGGCAGGCATCAAAATATGAAGAGATGATCCGCTGTACGTTGATCCCTGGATGATAGTTTTTTCCCGGCATTTTCCTGCCTTTCTCGGCTCCGGGGGCAGTGATATTCTGATCCTGCTGTTCTTAAGGGACCAGCACCGTTTATTTTACTGAGATCTGCCGGTGGACCATAGGTCGACAAACAACTATATCTCGGACATGCAGCGATTAATATAAGAATGAGTAGTCTTGAGGAACAGATCAAGGAGCTTGAAGACGAGTTAGTCAAGACTCCCTACAACAAGGCTACGTCCAAGCACATCGGGCGTGTCAAAGCGAAGATAGCCCGCCTCAAGGATGAAGCCGTTAACCGGGCCATGAAAGCCGGTGGTGGCGGGGAAGGGTATGCGGTCAAGAAATCCGGGGATGCTACCGCCGTCCTCGTCGGTTTCCCATCCACCGGTAAGAGTACACTTCTTAACAAGCTGACCGGAACCGCGAGCGCCGTTGCCGCGTATGCGTTTACCACACTCACGGTGGTGCCCGGGGCTCTCGAGCACAAGGGAGCGAAGATCCAGATCCTCGATATACCCGGGCTGATCGCAGGGGCTGCCATGGGTAAGGGGCGGGGCAAGGAAGTGATTGCGGTCGTCCGAGGCGCCGATATCATCATCATCCTCGTGGACGTCTTCAACGAACGGCACTTCGATGTTCTCCTCAAGGAACTGTATGATGCCGGTATACGGATCAATGTCCTTAAACCCGATATCACCATCAAGAAATCCTCCCACGGGGGTATCCGTCTCAATGCCGTTGGTACCCTGGATCTCGATATTGAGGAAGTGCGGTCGATTCTTGCCGAGAGCAAGGTGATGAATGCGGACATCCTCATCCGCGGAAATGCTACGCAGGACGACCTCATCGATGCTATTCAGGGGAACCGGGTCTATGTCCCGGCGTTCATCGCTGTCAACAAGGTCGACCTCGTGGATAAGGAACGATTTCTTGAGATAGAGCACGATATCGCCGGGCGGTTCGGCAGTCCCCCGCTGATGATCTCAGCTGCCGCGGGATATCACCTGGAAGAAACAAAGGACGCACTGTATGACTGCCTCGGGTTTATCCGTGTCTACTTAAAGCCCCACGGTGGCGAAGCAGACCTTGAGGAACCCCTCATCATCCGCAGGGGAAGCACGGTCGAGGACATCTGTACCAAGCTCCACCGTGAGTTCGTCCAGAAATTCCGGTATGCACGGGTCTGGGGAAAATCCGTCAAGCACCCGGGCCAGCGTGTCGGCATTACGCACAAGATACTTGACGAGGACATTCTGACGATCATTGTGGAACATTAACACAGCCCTTTTTTTTTTTAAACCCGACTACCATTTGACTTACATTACTGAATTCTTAACAAAAGGAAAACGGGTAAACCCCGGGCGAAACGGCGCTTTCCCAACGTGAGCACGGAAGCGTGACGGTCGCCTGTCAGAGGATAATAAAGGTACCGGGATCGTTTTTGGGAGTGCCCATACTTCCCGCTCCCCCCTGGTGATTTTGCGGATTCTGTGATTTCGGTCTTACGGCTGCATATTCGTACTGACGGCATTCCGTAGTATCTCAAGGGGGGCATTTGTCCTGATGCCATAACCGGAGAAGTGCGTCCGGGTTGCAGGATACCCGGCAGCCCGTATCCGTTCAAGGACGATCCCGATACCCGGCGGGGAACAGCCCAGCAGTTTTGCGATATGGTGGTAATCGTAAAAGCTCGATGTGGGTAATTCCGACCTGCAGGTATCCAGCAGCCGTTTGAGATCTTTTTTCGTCCCGAATTCCCTGCCATCAAGTGCTTCCTGCATCCGCACAACCGTCTCATCATTCCGGATACTTCCCAGCCAGAGCGGACCAATGGGCTGGAGCGGCACGCCGCAGTGCGGACAGGTCCGGTCATGTGCCTGCAGTCCCGGTTGCTCCTCGCGGTACGGGCATTTTCTGCACTGGTGGATAAAGCCCATGTGTTTCAGGGTGTCATCCGCGGCCTGTGCCCCCCGCAGCAGCCTGAGGTGGAGGCGGGTGAAATGCTCCCGGGCATAGCAGAGGAGCGGTTCGACACCACGGTCGTACTTCACCGTCTCCCGGATAACAAACCCGAGGAGGATCCGCAGGCCTACCTCGCTGTGGTATTCCGTATTCATGGGTATCGCCCCGTACCTGCGGATTCCGGCCTTCAGGTGGGCTCCACACAATGGTGCGGTATCCGTGGCCGTCACAAAGAGGAACCGGCGGCACCCGCGGACAGCAGCATCAATAACCATAGCCGGTGTCCCGAACGGGTCGAGGTCTACTGCATCAAAGGACTGTTCCGAGAGCAGGGCATTGACATCCCGCTCCAGGATAGTAACAGGAAGACCATTGTGGTTTTTATTTTGCGTAATCAACCCGATGGCGGCCGGGTCACGGTCACAGATTGTCACCGGAATATCACATTCTTTGGCAACCCTCATGCCCCGGATACCGGTAGCTCCCATGGCATCGAGATACTCGGAAGGTTTCAGGAGGGAGAGGAGGAGTACGGTTGCGTCCCGGTTCAGTTCCATCCGGGGGTTGAAGAAAATGGGTACGGAACCGGGAGGGAACTGTGCTGAAGCATCCTGTACCGGAACAAGTACTGATGTTGACCCTTCCACAACCTCCGTAAGTTCCATTGCGCACATCTGTTGCAGCGCGCAAAACTTATACATATTCCCCTGCAATGGATATGAGCAGGGCGAGTGGCTTAGCCCGGACATAGCGTCAGCCTCCTAAGCTGAATGCCGGGGGTTCAAATCCCCCCTCGCCCGTATTCTGGTTATTTTTATGAGACTGTTCCTGCAGGTTAATTATCCGGGAGCGTGAGTGTTTATCAATGAGCCTCGCAGGCTTTTTTACCATCACCCGTCCGCTCAATGCCGCTGCAGCCGGTCTTGCGGCTGTCATAGCCTACCTCATCGCAACCGGCACGGTCATCCCGGCAGTTATTCTGCTGTTCGTTGTCGTTACCCTGATCACTGCGGCCGGAAATGTTGTTAATGATTATTTCGACGTGGATATCGACCGGGTGAACCGCCCAGAACGGCCGATACCCTCCGGGCTCGTCCAGCTCCCTGCTGCCAGGGCATATGCTCTTACGCTCTTTCTTGCCGGGATCCTTGTAAGCTTCTTTACCAATTCACTGTGCATTGCGATCGCGGTCTTCAACTCGATCCTCCTCATCGCATATGCAGCCCGGCTGAAACGCACCCCGCTCTTAGGGAATATTGCGGTGTCCTTCCTTGCCGCGAGCATGTTCCTGTTCGGTGGTGCCCTCAACGGTCTGCCGGGTTTTTTTCACGTTATGCCGTTTGCCGTCATGACTTTTTTTGCCATGCTTGCCCGCGAGCTGGTTAAGGATGGTGAGGACGTGGAAGGGGACAAGGCCAGCGGTGCTGTCACCATCCCTATCCGGTACGGGATAACGGCAACCATGATCCTCGCCCTTTTCTGTGCTGTACTGGGAGTTGTGGCAAGTCTTGCACCGTACCTGTGGTGGGGGTTCTGGTACATTATCGGCATTCTTCCTGTTGATGGTATCATCCTGTCCGCCTGTATAAAAGCGGTCCGGTGCACAACGCCGTACGATGTAAAAGTCTCGGGAGCATCCACGCTCCTGAAAGCCGGCATGTTTGCCTCGCTTGTTGTCTTTACACTGTCGGC
>Ga0105103_10002004_pt1 | contig 10767 bp, 13 predicted proteins | sample PPLLaktember2015_2_FD_79107 | JGI IMG/M metagenome (GOLD analysis project Ga0105103, IMG submission 79107) | Freshwater sediment microbial communities from Prairie Pothole Lake near Jamestown, North Dakota, USA - PPLs Lake P7 Core (6) Depth... | ecosystem: Environmental > Aquatic > Freshwater >...
CTTGGAGAGGCCCTGAGGCGGGGAGCCCTCATAAAATTACAAGGTTTTCATGGTTCGGGTGCGAACTCCCGTTCATACACATTTCTATAAAAAATGCCCAATTCCAGTAATTTCGGGAAGTACCAATCCCGTTGCGATGACCTGCGCCGCCCCCGAAGGGACGCCCCCGCGGCGCTTCAATCACCAAAAAAACTCCGTTCTGGCCTCCCAAGAGCCTGTTATGGATGCCATTCGTGCCTTACAATTTTTCATGGTCAGGTGAGAACCATTCATGTTCATGCCCGTTTCTACAGCAGAAAAAATCCAAATTCCGGCAGAAGTTGAAAAACTGTTCAATGATCAAGGAGGGGATAGGGCCTGTCTCCTCCCTTGACCCACCCCTTCGCTCAGGAGACTCCCGTAGTTCTTTACAAGGGATTTTTCAATCACTTCCCTTATTACTTCTGCCATGATTATCGCTTATCGGGGACGCCACAGCGGCGGGGACGAGCCAATGGCGAGTCCCCAGGAGCGAAAGAATAAGTGAACAGCATTCAAAAAATGAGATTTAGTCATCAGAATATGATTATATACTCTTTTTTTAAAACATCGTTTAGAAAAAGTAACTGATGAGAGGTTCGCCAAAACATTATTCCGGTTTTTCCTGTACCGGACCACAGCAGCTTCCCGGTTCTCCGCCGCAACTGCACTCCCCGCTGTCCATATCCTTACCCCTCAGTGCAGCGCTGATCATCGCCCAGGCGCATCCGACCCCGCTCTGCACCGTGATAGCCTGCACGGGACAATTAAGAGCACAGGCACCGCATTCCATGCACGAGGCGGGTGCAGCCAGTACGGCAGTCTCCCTGCCGGGCATGAAGACTCCATGCGGGCAGACCCTGCTGCACATACCGCAGTTGATGCAGCGGTCCGGATCGTACTGAAGCGTGTTCACGCGATAACTGTCAAACATCAGATCACCTCAAGCCAGCCCAGCAGTCCCAAAGATATGCCCAGCACAACGCCGGCGGCTGCCATAACCGCAATGATCGGAACGTAGCGGAAGATCTCGTTTCTTACCCCGGTCCGCGAGGTAGTCGTGCTGCAACCGGTAAAGTTGAGGGCGAGGTACGCGGTTACTGCCGGCATGATGAGAAGCGCCATGCCCGCACCCGCTGCATTCATCCACACGGGACCGGAGGCGTCAGATGTAAAAGCTCCGGCAACAGGGAGAGCGGCGATTGTACCCAGAATAAGTCCTTTGGTAGAGAAATCCCGGGTGGGGAGGAGGGGGAGGAGGAGCGGGAATGCGACGGTACCGGCCAGAACTGCCGTGACTGCTGCGAGGGCTGCAAGAGGGCCTGCCAGGAAAAAGAGGACGAGTGCCCCGGCTATAGTGGGTGGTGCCGCGTGGACGAGCTCGACAGGTACCAGGACAAGCCGATCGGCAAGCGGGAACCGGACCTTTCGCATATCGGGCGTTGCCGTGTGGGTTTTCAGGTAGCGGGGGAGATCAGTTGCCCGGACGGGACCATACTCGACTTTGAATCCGGAGCGGCGCATGACTTCCGGCCATGAAATACCCGGTGCACCCAGCTGGGGGAGGACAATGGTGCGGTGGCGGACAACATGGGCAAGATCGCTGCATATAACAGAGCGGACCAGCTCAGCGGTACCGAACGTGCCTTTTCCGGCGGCGCACCAGACATTGATCCCTTTGGTATCGAGTACAAGGATATACGCATCGATTCCCGCGAGGACAGAACGCAGGGCATCGAAACTCAGCGTGTAATTGGCGGATGCAAAGACCGGGGAGTCAGCATCCGGGTTGCCGAGCCGGTAGAGACCGGGTGTGACTGTATGCCCCATCCTGTTCACGCCCCAGCGGGCAAGGAAATGGTCGAACCGGTTGGCAAAGGTGATCGTGCTGGTGGCAGTGCTGATGCCGAAAGTCTCCCCACATGTCTCCTTTTTACCCCCTGTGCACCCGCACGGGAGTGACGCGGTTTCGTAGGTGCAGGATGGTGGTGTTTCCATCGTTATGCTCCTTAGTCCTGCCCATTCATGAGCGGACCAAGCACCTCTTTAACCATCCCGCTCAGGTTTTCCACTTTCATGAGCGCGAGGCAACAGACAGTACCATTTTTCTCCCAGCCGATGAGGGCAAGCTTATCTCCGCTTTTTATCCCTGCCTTTTCCCGGACATCTTTGGGAAGTACCATCTGTCCGCGATCATCGACACTCAGGACCGCTTCCACACGGCACCCCTGAGTCGAACTGCACTCGCAGGAGGGATCGCCGGGGGTGTCATAAACTGGCTTTTTTTGGGGCATATGAATTCTCATAATAATAATGATTTTCTACATATTTATATTTATCAGAAAAATCTGAAAAAACTAATTTTATTGATAGATGATGTGATGCTTCTGCCAGCCCTGATTCCACTAAAAAGGACCCCGGTCAGGATGATCACCGTTATCACAACCAGATATTTTCGGCGGACAAACTCTTCTTTGCCCGGTTTTGTTCCATCCCGGCAGGTTACCGGTAGCCCATGTCTGCCAGTTCTTTCATCACTTCGCGATCATCAAGGTCGTACCAGTGTTTATATGCCTCGGCAACAGCAAACCGCTGGCTGCTCCGTATATTGAGGCAGAACAGCTGGTCCACTTCAGCAGCGACCCGTTCAGCCGAAGATGCAGAAGAGGTTGGCACTGCGACAATAGTGTGTGCCGGTCCTGAGGTGCGGATGCTTGTAATTGCCGCAAGCATGGTGAACCCGGATGCGAGCCCGTCATCTGCCAGGATGGTTGTTTTTCCTGCGAGGTCAGGAAACGGTCTCCCGCCGGTAAACCGGGCAATCCGCTCCTGGACATTTTTCCGGGTCTGAGCAACGGCGGCATCAACCTCCGCCTGCGACAGCCCGAGTGCTGCACGTAACCGTTCGTTGATCATTACCTTCCCGTCCCAGGTTACCGCACCAAAACCTGCTTCGGTGTTGCCGGGGATCTGTATCTTTCTTACGACAGCAAGCTCAAACGGTGCCCCGAGCGCCAGCGCCACCCCCTTTCCAACCGGGATCCCTCCGGCCGGAATTGCAATGACCACCGGGTCAGGGTATTCCAGGTATGACCTGATGAACATGCCCAGCTGCTTTCCCGCGTCCTGCCGATCGGTAAACACAAACCTTCGTTCGCGGAGCTGCGGGTTGTCGAGAATTACTCCCATGCACGGATGCTGGAAGTCCCGGAGTATAAACCTGTGTATGCAGCTCACCAGGAGAGTGTATTCCTCGTGGCAATACCCTGTAAGTGTAAATGATGGCTGACGGGGAGCAGTACTGAAATTTTACGAAAAAATGGGGACTGAATAAACCCGTTACCTTTTATTACGCATAATTCCCGCACAAAGCCCGACAATTCCAAGTGCTGCGATCACGACCACCGGGACTGCACCTGCCCGCGTCGAAGTCGGTGTTGGTGTAGCCGGTACGGTGACTGCTGTGGTGGTAACAACGGGTGTCAGGGAGATCATCTGTGCAGATACCGTGCGGGTGCTTCCGCCAGGAAGACTGACCGTGGTATTCCAGGAATAATAACCGGGTGCATTCAGCTCGACCAGGTGATTTCCCGGTGCGACGCCGGTGATGGTAACCGGGGTTTTGCCCTTATAGAGGGTATCAAGGTAGACAAAGGCATTCGCTGGATCTGAGGTGACATATATCGAATTTGGTGATGAAGATACCGGCGCAAGAGCCGTGTATACATTCGTGGTAGCGCCTGCAGAAATTCTGACCAGAGTTGAATATGACTGGTATCCGTCCAGAATAAATGCCACCGTGTAGCTCCCCGGCGTCAGCTGATCGAACGTAGAGGGGGAAACGTTCCGGTAAAAACCGTTAAGATAAATTTTTGCACCCTGTGGGGATGAATCAACCGACAAAACGCCATATGTTGCGGTTGGTGTCGGCGTTGAAACCGGCCTTAATATAGCGTAAGCCTTTGTAGTGCCGCCCGCCTCGGGCATGGTAAGTGTTCCTGCAACAGTAGTATATCCGTCTTTTTCTACCCGGAATGTGGATACGGGTGCTGCCATATACACAGTAACGGTCAGCTGGTCTTCCGAAGTCAGGCCCTGGTACTTATTGTCAAAATACACGGATGCACCGTCGACATTGCTGATGACCTGGATCCATCCCTGGTTGCTGATTGCAGCGACGCCGGCAGGGATCATCGCGGCTGACAGGCACGCGATTAAACAGAGAATGATGATTCCTTTTTTCATATGATTCACGATCCTGACACGATTTCTTCAGGTATTGGTTTCAGCCAGACTCCATACTGCCTGGTTCTGGTAATCGAGGTTGACCAGCACATAGGTGTCCTGGGGTGTGAGTGCAGCCGGTATTTCGTATATCAGGTAACCCTCCGCCCTGTTGCTCTCTCCTGGCTGGATGTATCCGACCTCTCCTCCCCTCCCGATCTGGTAATCGTACTGGGTCCCGGTAACCTGATCAATAGTCACATCAGAACTCCTGACGGACGAATAATTATACACCTTTCCGTTACTGGACACGACAAACTGTTCTGCTGAAGGAGCATACACGGCATTGGTACCGGTATTCAGGACACGGAGATAGATGAAGAGGAAGATGTTTCCTGCCTGTGGTTTTTCTGTATTATAGCCACGCTGGAGCCCAAGGGGCTGCGGGGTTGCTGCCTGCAGGCCGGGGCTGTTCCATGTCGGGGACGTCCAGTTGTAATCGGATTTTATATCGAACTGGTATACCGTTGCCTTCCCTTGTTCATTTCCGCTTCCGAATGTTGCGTACTCATTCAGGGCCAGAGCATTCGGAAATGGTTCTGAGGTTGGTGTTGGGGTTGGCGTCAGTGTCACTGCAGTCGTGGGAACAGGAGTCTGAGACTGGACTGGAGGAGTAGTACTGGTGCATCCTGAAATGAGTACGAATAAGAGTACTCCTATTACTGCGAGGGTAAACCTGAATTTCATAGAATCCCTCTGGCTTAAATCGGTGTTGCGTCTATCTCCTTCGGAAGCATCTGCCTGAGAAGGATATCCGGTACCTGCTGCGAAGTATGAACTGCCATATCGAAGTACGCACGGTTATCCCTCTCACCCTTGTACACCAGATCAATCTGGAAGTGGGAATCAAGAAGTGTAATTATCCCCAGCGTTGTGATTACTGCACGCCGTTCTGATATTACCCTCTTCTCACCGACCACCATATTCTGCCTGTCGCCATCGATGTCGGTGATGATCAGGCCCTGGTTCGAGAGCACGATGATATGTGTGTTCCCGATGGTAATCGTCTGACCTTCTGGGAACGAAACACCATAATTGGTGGTAAACGGCATAGCAGGCCCCGGCGCCACATTTGATACCGTCACATTCAGCGTCAGGAAGGCTGCAACAATGAGAATAATCACGAGCAGAATGATACCGAGAATGATCGACACTCCTGAACCCATGCCGCCTTTTCTCTTTTCCTGGGCACGTTCCTCTGCACGTCCTTCCTTCCGTGACTGTTCTTTTGCTTTATCGAGCTCCTGCTGCCTCTTCTTATCCTCTTCCCGGGTTTTTTCCCGGACTTTTTCTGCGGCCCGGTCCTGCTCGAGTCCTTCTTTCCGGGTCTGATCTTTTGTCTTTTCGAGCTCCTGTTGCTTCTGTTTTTCCTCTTCCTGAGCCCTTTTCCGGGCTTCTTCCGCCGCCCGTTCTTCATCCTTTGAAGTAAGATCTGCCATATAATCACCACATTTCCTGAAGATTTTTCCCTCGTCATGTCTGATTCTCTGTTTCCCAGGAATAACAGTTATCATGATGTCATAGAGAGTTCATCTTCAAGTGTTACCCATCTCAGAGTAAAGGGGTATATAGCGAAAATAGCTATAAAAATCTTATCTGGTATTGCAGGATTCAGAATGACAGAAAATCTTCCTGTCTTGCATCATATGTGCATAAAAAATAATCTTGAAAAATCTTGCAATTGTGTTAGGACGATTCGCAAGACCCCATCGGATCAAAACAAGAGTGGGGGATCAGACCGTAATGCCCAGCAGGCTCAGGATAATCAGGAGGATTGCTCCGGGAAAACCGGCAAGGGCACAGATGATGACGGTTATCCAGTCATACCCGATATCGGGTTTTCCCGCGTATTGCATGAGATGAAAGAAATTCACGATGAACAAGGTGATAAGACCAACGATGGCATTTATTACCAGCTGCCCGATATTCCTGACGACATAGAATGCTATCGCCAGGAAGATGATTATGACCAGGATGAGAATTGCAATCCCAAGAAGTGCCATAGATGACACAGTATCCCTGTCAATTATATAAAATCTCTGGTCGTATCAGACAGATTATCAGGTTCGTGGACACTTAAGAAGAAAAACGTCGGCAGAGAAAAGGCTAAGGTGAGATACATGCTGAAACGTGAAAGACTCCACGAAGAGGTTTTCAGCTTAAAAAAAACGTTTCACTCCAGCGTATGTGACTCACAAAAATTCCGGGATTTACTTAAGGCTCGTTTGCACATATTCCGCAACAAGTTTCTTCAACAGTTCCAGCATCTCTGTGTCGTGTAAAAGCAGGTCACGGATTATTTTACGTTCTTTGTGTATCCGTTCTTCCTTTCCCTCTTCAGCAACATCGAATATCCCTTGATCGATCAGTCCTTGTATCGCACGAGGTGTACTCTCGACGGACATGCTGGAAGACCTTGCGAGCCGTTCCAGAAACCCTTCAAATAATTCGGCAGGTATCTGGTTGGGTTCTATATCAAGATGGGTAAATTCACGAAACACTACGTCCTCATCAGGTGCCAGAGGTTCGCTCATTGTTTTATCTTTCTCATTTTTTCCCTGAAATACTTAGTCATTTTCACATGATACCCGACGGGGAATATGATTAACTGCACAACCACAGTATCTGCAAGCAGGACGCGAAACCGGGTTTCTATCCTTGCTACCAGTTTTTTTGTATTCGGTGGAAAAGAGAGCAGGTCCGTTACTCTTACAGCTTTATTCCGGCTCTCCAGAAATCCCGGTCCTGCATGAATAACGGATAGCTAAATTACCACTGATTTCTCCGCAAATTTTATTCGAATCAGGAAGTGGAAATCAGGAATACATTTTTTTAAAACACAAGAAAATCGGTTTAGTGGAAACGGGAATGAACGGGAATGGTTCTCACCCAAACCATGAAAAATTGTGAAAGTATGACAGGCATCCGCAGCTCTTTGAAAGGCCGTGGGCGGAGTTTTCAGCTCATTGAAGCGCCGCGGGGGCGTCCCTTCGGGGGCGGCGCAAGTCATCGCAGGAACGGGATTGGCACTTCCCGAAATTACCAGAATTGTGCAATTTAATATGAAAATGTCCTTGGTATTTTCATCCTGTATGCTTGTGGCCCTTCGGCATCATATCCGTTTTCATAGGAAATCCTCAAAATATTTTTCTTAACGCTCTTTTTTGGGCTACGGCATATAATGCCTACGCACCCGTCGCTGTCGCACCCCCCTGGAGCGATAACTCCAGAGAAGGTAATACGACATAATCGCAAAGCGAAGGGGCGGTTCGGGGGGACAGGCACTATCCCCTCCGTAAACAGGTGTTTTACCATTTGTTGAAAACTCAGGGTTTCTACAAAGCCATAAAATCCGTGGCATGCACATCGAAGTTTCATCAGCGAGGTGTTTTCCGGCACCTGCAGGTTCCAGTTCTGCCATCTGCTCAAAAAAATTGTATCATAAAATCCTGGCAGGGGTATACATTGGAAAAACCAGGTACACAGGATTTATTATCATTTATGCAGTAATGCACACCTATGGAAACATCCCTGATTACCGATGACGTGAAACTGGGGCTTCTTATCGCCATAGTTTTTATCGTGGCGATTGTCGCATTCTGGCCGCTCATGACCGTTTTTATCTGGGCGGGTGCAATTGCTGTGGCCCTGTTACCCATTCATCAACGACTATGCAGGATTGTAAAACCTTCGGTTTCTGCCACGTTTATCACCGTATGGGTCCTCCTTCTCATCCTGCTGGTAATGTCGCTGGCAGCGTTCCTGCTGATTAACAACGAGGAGCATATCGGGGATATGGCGCTTTCAATGATAACCGGATTGAAAAATACTGGTTTGTCCGGATTTTTACCGTCATTTACTGAAGCACAGCTCAGTAATTTTGACGAAACGCTGAAAGACCTGATGCTGAAGACACTCCTGTCCCTGACGGGCAATGTCATGCAGACACTTCTTTCCATCATCATCTTCTTCCTCTCGTTATCGATGCTCCTCTTTTATGGTGAAACGATCTGGAATACTATCTCAGACTCCCTGTCCCCGAAACTATCGTGTGCCATTAACAGGATGACCGAAATTTCTGAGAATACCATATATGCCCTGATCATCGTCCAAATCTCGGCAGCGATGATCTCGTTTGCCCTTGCACTCCCGTTCTTCTACTTCCTGGGGTATGGTGACATACTCCTCTTCTCTTCCCTGATCGGTTTTGCGATGCTGATCCCGCTTATCGGGGCACAGATCATGATTCTTATCCTGGCGCTGTACTTTTTCAGCCTTGGGGATATCAGGGGTGTCATCGCAATGCTGTTTGTGGGGTATCCCCTCCTGAGCGGGTGGATCGATTTCTATTACCGGCCTGTCATGATGGGAAAACGAGTCGCGGTTCACCCGGTGATTATGATGATCGGTATTTTTGCCGGAGTGCCGTTCATGGGGTTTGTCGGCTTTATTATCGGCCCGGTGCTTATCGCTCTTGTCGTGACCGGCGCCCAGTTACTTGCACATGAGTATTGCGACCCGGACCTGTAACCCAGGGTCCTGATTTTTTCAGGGCAGGCCGCAACAACGGTCTGATGTTGAGCACCAGGAAACCGGGTAAATTTTTTTAATCTGACAGGATGTATTTTGAATACAGGTTCACCCCGTTTGCCACGAGAAAAACATTCATCCATGATTGGAATATCAAAACCGGATCGGTGATCCGATACGGTTAATCAACCTGAAAATAATCGAATTTGAAAAATAAAAATTGTAACATCCGGTAAGATTTTTATATAGATTCCCGACATATACTCGCTTGCTCTGATATGGACACAACAATTTTCAGGATGATTTCCCTGAAACATCATGAAGATCATCATATCAGGAGACTGATGAAAGGAGTTGAACAATAATTATGCCAGAGAATACTGTAGACCGGATGGTAAATAAGAGTGTATCAGGAGCCGATCAAATGAAGATCCAGACCGCAGAGGCACTGGAACAAGCTGCACGCAAGCTGCGGACTGCAGACATTGCAACGCATGGCGATGAAGTCAAGCATGTCCTCCATGATGCCGAGGCACGGATCCACCAGTTCAAGGAAGAAGTTGGTGTGAAATACCATGAAATGGAAGCCGAATACCACAAGAAAGTAGAACCGGTCGAGACTATCATCAGCGATCACCCCATCCCTGCAGTGATGGTAGCACTGGGTGTCGGGTTCCTCTTCGGTATGTTGATCAGCAAATCCTACGATTGAAGAGGGGTCGTATGGAAGAAACGGCCTTCGATGAGGAATCATCGATAGAATCGGAATTCGCCGCTACGATTAAGTATATCGATCTCTATCTTCGCCAGAAGACGGACCTGTTCCTCCAGCACTATGTGTTCGAGCCATTTGACCTTCTTGCAAAGAAGCTCATGTACCTGTCGGTCCTGGTTACCCTCCTGGTGGCAGGTACCCTGATCCTGCTGGCGGGAGTGATCCTCCTCATAGCAACAGCGGTACCCCTCTGGGCAGCCCTGCTGATCACGGGAGTTTTAATATTTTTCGTGGGAGGTATAATCGCGTATGTGCTCTTCTCAGAGAAGATCGTTCTGCAGACCCCAACAGCGACGGAGATGATGGACCGTGGAAAGACGTAGGCAGATAACCGAAGAAGATATCCTCATGACCGAGGCAATGATCGCCAGGTCTTACGGGCGACTGAAGCGGTCAGTTGTGCAGGCACCATCCCGGGCCTTCAGATCTGCGGGTGAAACGGTCAGGAAGCACCCGTTTGCAACAGCAGCTGCAGCAGTCGGGGCCGGCATAGCCCTGTTCGGGCTCTTCAGGCTGATGACCCGGCAGGGTGCAGCACGGGACAAAGACGCCGGCAGCAGGGAGCGGGGATCCCGCCCGGACATGACACGGCAAATTCTGTCAATGATCATCCCCCTGGCCGCACCTTACGTAACCGGATATCTGAAGAACTATATGGCAAAAGTTTTCTCCGGGGAACGGGATTAATCAGAAAAAAATTATTTTTTTTTAGTCCCGGGTATTTCTGTACCCCACAATGCATTTTCATACCGCTGTGCTGTCTTTTGTGCCACGGGTGCAGAAAAATTCGTGTTTCAATCCTGTCTCCTGTGCTCCAGGACAGGTGTGGCAGATGGAGCTTCTTTCAAAATCGATACAGAGAATACTCCTTCCAATAAAACAGTAAAACCATTCGTGTTTACTGTTCGCACAGGTATTGTTGGTTCGGGCACACCGGGCAGTTACACATATCACGGTACCTGGCCATATTCTGTGCCTGCCTGAATGGCGTCATCGCCATGATTTCCGCATACTTCATTTCAAAGGCATTCATGCCGGGCCACCAGGATGCCATTTCTTTGTATCAACAGTATCAGCGGGAATTTCTCTGGTGAAAACCCCTTTTTTATCTCATGGGGATTACAGGGTTTTTGAATGATTGATCAAAAATAAGAAAGATC
>Ga0105103_10002005_pt1 | contig 10765 bp, 10 predicted proteins | sample PPLLaktember2015_2_FD_79107 | JGI IMG/M metagenome (GOLD analysis project Ga0105103, IMG submission 79107) | Freshwater sediment microbial communities from Prairie Pothole Lake near Jamestown, North Dakota, USA - PPLs Lake P7 Core (6) Depth... | ecosystem: Environmental > Aquatic > Freshwater >...
GAAATTTCAGCTCATTATGAGGGTATTAGCGACGAAAAAGTATTTCAACTATGGAGTCCGTTCAGGATGCTCCTGGCTGTTCAGAATCAGCATATAAAAATAATCAAACAATCATTTTGGCTAAGACCTGGACCACGGGTCGGGTTGATTGCCGAGGAATTGGCCCGAATTATTTCTTTAAAATCTATTAATGCTGATTAATTAATGATTAAAGCAATCCACTTGTGTTATTCAATTGGCCAAAAACCAATTTGGAGCAATAGTTACAGGTGTATGCAGCACAGAGAAAGTGGATTATATAATAAAACTGGGCGCCGACAAAGTGATTGATTATAAAAAAGAAGATTTCTCAAAAAACGGTGAGACCTATGACCATATTATTGATATTCCGGGAAAGGGTTCTGCTTCATCATATAAAACATCACTGAATCAAAGGGGAACCTATTTGTTTGTCAGTTTTAAAGCCAGGAACCTGCTTCTGATGTTGCGGACAAAAATTTCAGGACAAAAGAAAGTCATATGTGCTCTGGTATCTCCTCAGGCAAAAGATCTGCAATTCATAAAAGAACTTGTTGAAGAAGATAAAATCAGGCCTGTAATTGACAGGGTATTTAAAATTGACCAGGCACCCGAAGCGCATAGGCATGCAGAAAGTGCAGAGAGAAAAGGAGATGTGGTAATTAATCTTACGCCGGAACCATAGAATCGTGTTCTTTAAAACTGACCGGGAGATTACTGGGTCTGTTTAAGCTTACCATCAGGGATAAATAGGATAAGAATCCCGGTAGGAAAATCTAGATCATGAAAAAAACACCATTTATAATTGAGGTTTTTATTTTTGCTTTTTTTATAACTTCCTGCAACAGAGTGGAGAATTCTGTTCGCCCGGCACAGGTCAATGAAAAGGGAGGGTACTTTTTTACTGCCAGGGATGGATCGAAAATATTTATCCGGGAGTATATTCCTGGGGTAAAACCTGCCAGCACCGTTTATATAATGTCGGGGATAACCGGTATTAATCACAAAAGCGAAGAGGATATAATTGATATTCTAAACCATAATAAAAATCGTGTTGTCGTCGTTCACCCACGAGGAACAGGTTATTCTGAAGGTGAAAGAGGAGACACTGACCCGGATGATATTATTGAAGATTACTGTGAAATTATCAAAGGTGATAGCTCTTACTCAGCCGAGAATGAGAAGATTTTACTGTTTGGTCACAGCATGTCGTGTGCATTTGCCCTGGAAGTGGCGGTGAAACTACCCGGGTTAGATGGCCTGATACTTGTAAACCCCCCTTACAAGCTTAAACCTGCAAAGGGTATGAGTCCGGGTTTCTCCGATTACCTGAAGTATATCGGATATTATATTTTTGCTCCTCATAAACCTGTTGTAAACATGGCCGGGGATACTTCCGTAATTATGGATGAATCGGACAGGTTGGAATCGGAACTGCGGAATAACGATTCTCTCCTCGTAAAATACTTCAGCATGCATTGTATGTCAGAATCAAAAAAGATAATGGATGGCATGTGTGAAAATGCCAGGGCAGCAGATTTTCCCCTACTACTTATGTATGGTGAAAATGATCATATTGTTGATAAATCCGGTTGTGATGAGATTTTTTCTGCATGGCATTGTGATAATAAGAGTTATGTAATAATAAAAGACGGTTCACACGGCAAATCGACTGCGGTAAAAGGAGCCGAAACCATTGCAAAATGGATAGGCAGTTTATAAGCACCGTGACCGTCGACGCTGAACACCCATAAAAAGACGGGAATAATTAATTTAAATAGATAAATTTGTTAAACTTCTTTGGCCTGGAGGGTGTTATTATCGAAAGGGCATCTCTGATGCAATCAGTTTGGTCCGGCTAAAGATGATCAGATTGCACGGCAATATTTAATTATAAATGAAATGGTCAGAAAAACCTATATGAATCCTTACCTTGCCGGCACGCTTCTCGGAATTGTGCTGCTTCTGGCAATGGTTGTCGCGGGACGGGGACTGGGAGCGAGCGGAGGCATTAAATACTGCGTGGTTGCAGCGGTGAATACTGTCAGCCCTTCACATATTGAAAACTCTCCCCATTATGCAAAATATTTTGAGGACGGGAAAAAACCTATTACCAACTGGCTTACTCTCGAAATATTCGGAATTGTAGCAGGAGGATTTATTTCAGGCGCCCTGTCGGGCAGACTGAAACTGAAAGTTGAAAGAAAACCGGGAATATCTGTTGCACGGAGGCTGGTTTTTGCATTTCTGGGTGGAGCGCTCTTTGTGTACGGCGGACAGCTGGCACGGGGATGTACAAGCGGCGCTGCACTCTCTGGCATGGCAGTGTTGTCAACAGCCGGCTTCGTGACCATGATCGCCATATTCGGCTCCGCATTTGCCTTTGCATGGTTCTTCAGGAAGAACTGGATATGAGGGAAGGCATAATGGCAAAAAGGCGTGAGTCGTGAGTCATGAGGCAAAGAGTGAGAGGCTAATCCGGACGGATCCCCTCCCGGGAGGGGTAGGGGTGGGTTGGTTGGCAAGGATTAAGAGAAGGCTTGAAGATATTGAGAGGGAGAAGAGGGGAATGGGTGAGGTACTAAGGACTAACAGACCATAAGACTAACAGACTAACAGACTAAAAGACGAGAAAACTATGGCTCCATTATCATCATACTTCATGTTCCCTGAATGGCTTAATATGCTGACAGCAGTCCTGATTGGAACAGCTTTCGGATTTGCCCTTGAACAGGGAGGTTTCTCATCGAGCCGGAAGCTGGCAGGGATGTTTTACGGATATGATACAACCGTGCTGAAGGTCTTTTTCACGGCGGCAATCGTTGCCCTCATCGGTTCACAGTTCCTCAGCTACCTGGGCTTGCTTAACCTGAACCAGGTTTATGTAAACGAGTTCTATGTTGCTTCTTCAATTATCGGAGGTGTGATCATGGGAGCCGGATTTATAATGGGAGGATTCTGTCCCGGGACCGGACTCAGCGCTCTATCAATCGGGAAAATCGATGCAATGGTCTTTGTGGCCGGAGGATTTACCGGTGCCTTTCTTTTTACCGAAACTTACCACCTTATCGAGAAGATGGCTACTTCCGGCTACAGGGGACCGGTGAAGCTCAATGAGTCACTCGGCCTTTCCCCGGGACTCTTTACTATTCTCCTTACTGCCGCAGCTGCCGTCATGTTTTTGGTTGCAGAGCTTGCAGAGAAGAAATTCGCCAGACCTGAAATAACCAGAGAACTATAAATTCTGACATGGAAACCGGAAGAAAAATATCCCTGCTGCTTATTATGCTTAGCCTGATACTGGCTTTACTGCCTCTTACATCCAACCGCTCCTTTACAGGTGAGCCTCACAAACTGCTTGCAGACGTTTTAAGCAAAGAAACCTATCTGAGCGTTGACCAGGTAGCAGGGTACATCGTTACGGAGGATAGTACAGTTCAGCTCATTGATCTGAGACTGCCTGAAGAATTCAGGAAACAGACAATCCCGGGAGCCGTCAACGTACAATACAAGGATCTCGTCAGTAAAGATCCTGACATCTGGCTGGGAAATAAGGACATTAAAAGTATTTTTTATTCTGACAATGTTGCTGAACAATCCTATGCCCTGGTATTTGCAAGAGGACTGGGTTATGATAACGTTTTTGTTATGGATGGAGGCATCGGTGAATGGATGAAGACGGTAGTTGAGTCAAAATTTTCCGGAGAAAGAATAACTGCAAGGGAAAATGCTCTCTTCGAGACCAGGAGGCGCGCAGGCGAGATGTATACAACCCTTAACAGCCTGCCTGACAGTCTTAAGGCAGAATTCCTGGAATCGAGAAAATTCTCAGCTAAAAAACTTGACGGCGGATGCGAATAATTGTTAAACAGGTTAGCGAAACATGAAATTTCTGAAACAATACCGGATTATACTTTCGATCTTCATTCTGGTTTTGATCCTTGTTCTGATTCGGACCCTCAGCCCCGGTAATTTCAAATACGATGCAGTTAAATGGGCGGAACCCTCTGCAACAGGCTCAAATATTATAAATGAAGCACAGCTGGAAGCAATGACAGGCAAAAAGCTTCTGGTTGATATGGGAACTGAACCTGTATCAGCCAACCGGTTCGGAAATACCAGTGTAAGAATGGAGCCGGGATCGATCCTTGAAAAACCTCAAATAAGGCTTATAAGGAAGAACAAGGGTCCGGTAATATTGTATTCTGATAATATTTCTGAAGCTGCCAAACTGTGGATGATACTGAGTGAGATGGGGATTAAAGATCTCTATATTCTTTCTGGATCCACAATTGAGGAATAAAAAACCGGCCTGAAAATTCAGCAAGCCGGTTATTTATTCAGATGATCCTGAATTATTTTACCACAGGGTAATCATTCGATTCTGCGAGAGTGAACGGGAGCCACGACAAAGCGGTTCTCTCTTTTACCATCTTATCATACATGAAGCTGTTGTTTCCGTACCTGAGAGTCCTTGCATCATAGCCGAAGAGCCTCAGGAAGGCAGTCGCGAAGGCTGAATTATGGCCCGTTCCGCAGTAAATCACAACAGTTTTATCATAAGGGATGGTAGCCATCATCTCAGGAAAACCAAGCGTCGATTCAGGCTTGTATCTTACGGCGCCTGGAATATGTCCATCGTCATACTTATCCTTCCTCTCAAGGTTGATTACGAAGTAACTACCCGGATCGCTGAAGACCTCGTCCGCAGTTACCGAGATTTCTTCAGTGCCTTCTTCAAAAAGCTTGCCGAACCGCGCATCCGCAATCTCCTTTCCTGTTGCCAGGCCGGTCTTCAGTTCCGGCATCCCAACCGGTCCGGGGGCTTCAGTTGTAACGGTTTCAAGGCGTTCTTCATACTTTCCCGATACACCTTTCATCCATCCGTCCTGAGCATAGGCCCTGTTCCATCCTCCCATGCCCCACCTGAGGGCGAATACGTTTCCATATCCCATCATCCTTAACAAAGCAGTAGTGTACGATGAAACCTGTCCGTCGTCACAAACAATAATGATCCGGTCGTACTCAAAAGGCCTGATACCGGTTTCAAAATATTCAGGGAGATCACTGAAGTTCCTGCTGACAGCTCCTTTGATGTGGCCTTTGTTGAAGGATTCAGGACTTCGAAGGTCAATTATCAGATTCTTCTTTTCGAGTTCCTCGAATACAACTGAAGCCTTTATCAGACTTGGAAAATACTGGCTGTTAACATAATCTCCGTTTTCTTCAAGGTCTTTCAGAAGCAGACTTGTTTCCTGCCCTATCTCTGGTGCCGGGGCCTGTGCAGTATCAGCCGGTTTGTTTTCATTTCCACTGCTTCTGCAACTCATTACTGATATTGAAAGCAACGACACGAACAGAATAAAAATTCCTGATTTAAAGTTCATAACAGGTTCCTCTTTAAGGTTAAATATTTACAGCCACCCTGTCCTTATCGTATCTCAGAGTTTCAGTCCTGTTGCCTTTATCGTCATATTTATACTCGGTAATGGCGACGCCGTTCTCGGGATTATTAATGATATTTCTGTCCTTGTCCATATTTTTGGTTTCTGTAAGAGCGCCGTGCTTATCGTAGGAGTATTGTGTAACAGGCACCATTTTCCCTCCTACATATTCATTGTCCTGATCGTAGTAGACTGTCTCAAGCACATTGCCGTTCTCGTCGTATCTGCTGACGCGCTTTGACCATCCCCAGTAGAGATTTGACATGAGGCCCGTGACGTTGAACACTGCAAAATCTTCAACATCGCCATGCTCGTTCGGAGCGAAGGTGAAGTAGGAAACGCCAATATCACCGCAGTTCTCGGCAGTACAGTTGTACAGAGTGTCTCCCATATAGTTGGCCATTCTCGTGACATAACCCTTGTCATTATAGGTAAACCGCAGCTCATAGAAGGGGCAGAAGGGATTCATTATGGTTTCCTCGTTGGCAAGGTTATATCTCTTTTCCTGGAGCAAACCGTCGGGAAGTATATTCCACACATAATGATTGATCTTGTTCCGGTTTTCAACAGGCTGACCGTTCCTGTCAAAGAACTTGAGTCCCGTGCGTACACCGTTTTCATCCAACGTGTATTCTGCTGTGAAAACACCGGCCGATTCAATTGGCTGATTGTTTTCGTCAGAAAAGTGCTTGACCTGCTTATTGCCTGAATACTCATAGGTTATTCTTGCTGCTCCTCCGAGCGATCCGTATCCCAAAAGCTCATCACCTCTTACATATTCAACTGAAAGAAGACGGTCCTCATTGTCATAGACAAATTTGTAACTGTTGATGCCTGCAGCCTCCTCAGGGGTAAGCTCACGTGAGCCTCTCTCAATGTCCCAGGGCGTCTCGCTGAAAAGAATGTTCCTGTAATACTTCGTTCCCGGTTCAGCAACCTTTTTCGATTGATTCTGGTTACAGGCTGATATTAAGGTAATTGTCAGAACTGTAACGCTAAGCAGTAATAATGATCTTCCTTTTTTCATAGTCATGTTTAAAATTTCATTTCCTTCAAATAACATACAAATGTAGAAAAATGTTCAGGATCAGACCAATTATGTGAAATGGGCTCCAGGGAGTTCAGCACCTTTTCTGTAATACTCTTTCGTTGTTCAGGATCTTCGCTTTTAGATTGATATCAGCAGTTAATTATTAACAGAAAATCTAATTGGCTCAATTTCTTCTGTTTATCACCATGGCTCCGGTCCATCAGTAAACTGCAAGCGAGTACATCTTTGAGCTCCGCAGTTATTTATCTTCAGGATTCTCATCTTAACCAATTTTATTATCAATGATTATTACCGTAGGACCAAAGAATGGATTATTGAACAGGCATATAATATTATTCACATAGTACAGATTCTTTACCGGATTGATTCGTACAACAGGCACATCATATTTAACTATCAAACAGACCAATGCGTTAACTTGCGAATAATACAACTGTATTAATTGCAGAAATGGACTAAAAAGAAATAATTTTGTAAAATCGCCCTGCTGCTGTTGATAAAACAAAAAAGGAAGTTGGTTTAAGGGAAGGTTTAGCATGCGAAGCACGTTCTGTAACAAACGGCGAAGGGTGATCTTTACGACCGGTTTTTCTAAATTAATACTCTGCAAATGAAAACAATGATTCAAAAAAGCTCCTTCTGGCTCCTGCTTTTATTTATGGTAAGCGCCCTCAATGCCCAGGAAAAGCAAAATGTAAGTAAATGGCCCCGTGGCATAACCTATGAAATATTTGTCCAGTCATTCGCCGATTCAGACGGTGATGGAATAGGTGATATAAAAGGGATGACCTCCAAACTTGACTATCTGAGGGATCTGGGAGTTGAAGGAATTTGGTTAATGCCGATAAATCCATCCTCTTCTTACCACAAATATGACGTCAACGATTACTATGACATCCACCCTGATTACGGAACGATCGATGATTTTAAGGAATTTGTAAAAGAGGCCCATATCAGGAATATTAAAGTAGTAATGGACATGGTTTTAAATCACTCAGGCAGCCGGAATTTGTGGTTTAAGGAGGCATTAAAGGATGAACATATCAAATACTGGGATTATTATGTATGGGCTCATAAAGATGATCCCAAAGTCCAGCCTGTTGTTATAACCAATCCTGACGGAACCACAAGAAGAGAAAGGAGTAACTGGAATACAGTCCCGAACAGTGATTACCTTTATTTTTCACATTTCGGAAGGAACATGCCGGACCTCAACTTCGACAATCCAAAGCTGCAGCAAGAGGTCTTCAAAATAGGAAGATTCTGGATTAAAGATGTTGGCGTGGATGGATTCCGCCTCGATGCTGCCAGGCATGTATTCCCTGATGAGAGGGCAACTGACAATCACAGATGGTGGGAATACTTCCTGAAGGAGATGCAGGCTGTGAATAATGACGTTTATATCGTTGGCGAGGTATGGGCCGAAGCCAATATAGTCGGTCCTTACCTCAAAGGAATACCAGCCCTGTTTAACTTTGACATGGGTGGTTTGATTATTGAAGCTGTAAATGATGGAATCGGAACCAGTCTTGCTGCAAAGCATAAGGAGATTGAAGATTATTATAAAAAAATCAATCCTGATTATATCGATGCGACATTCCTTACAAACCATGATCAGAACAGGATAATGAGCAGCGTAAAAAACGACCCTGACAAAGCAAGGATGGCTGCAGCTTTGTTATTCACCCTGCCCGGATCACCATATATTTATTATGGTGAAGAAATCGGAATGCTGGGAATGAAACCCGATCCAAACATCAGGGAACCTTTTATATGGGACAAAAAAGAAAATGACAGGATCAGGGCAACATGGATAAAACCCCGTTTTTCGACTGACTCAACCGTAATAAGCGTAAATGATCAAATAAAGGATAACAATTCACTGCTTAACCACTATAAGACACTCATTAAGCTTAGAAATACAAGTTATGCACTAACCTATGGAGATCTGATCGTTGTAAATCAAAAGAATCCTGCATTATGTACATTTATAAGAGAGGATCAGAGAGAATCATTACTGATCATTCATAATCTGTCTTCAAGGAACCATACATTCAATTTTCCTGCAAATCTGAAGGCATTTAACAAGGTTTATTTCAAAAACAAAGAAGCCCGGGTAAGCAATAATCAGGTATCGGTCCCCGCTTACTCCACTGTTATTCTGAATAAATGATTATGGTCTTTTGCTGCTTTGCTCATTCTGAAAGCGATACACGTCCTGGTGATTAAAGGACAAGATATGGAAAAGGCAACCCGCCGTCCCGTGCTGTCATTGTTACGCAAAAAAATCCAAAACGCCTGCCTGCAGGCATAGGATGTTTTGTTTCTTCCAGCCCGGGTCTTTTTGAGCGTAATCATGTTGGTTTTATTATCAGCTCTTTATAATCTGAATTGCCATTATTTCGAATATCTTACCACTAAAATTATTGAGTGGATGTAATTTACCGGGCTAAGTGAATTATATTATTTTATTTAACAATTCAGTGAAAATAAGTTGACATTTCTGTTTATAAAGAGGCTATTTTACAGATCTTTAAAGTGATAATTATTTAAAAGCTGATATGCTCAACTCAACCCCATTACCGGAATTAATAGGAGGTCTCCTTAAAGCCTGCCGGCTGGCAGTTCTTGCGACGGAGGGAAACGGACGGCCACATGCAAGTTTGATAGCAATTACACCTTTTCGTGGTTACCGGGAAATGATCTTTGCGACTTACAGGAATACACGTAAGTTCGAAAATCTTAAGCTTAACGGCAGAGTAGCTGTCCTTATACAGGGAGAAGAAGAGGATAGTTCAGGCCAGAATAAGACTATCGCACTTACAGCCTTTGGCCATGCAGCCGAGCTTGAGTTATCAGAGCATGAAGAGGCTGTACATGTCCACAGGGAAAAGCATCCTGATCTGACACACTTTCTGGAGTCATCTGATTTTGTCTTATTCCGGATTAGGGTAGAAGCATATCAGATCGTTAATGGAATTGATGATGTAACCTGGTTTAAGGCAGAAGACCTCGGGTAATAGATTGCCGGCGATGAGGCAAATTCAAAGTTGTCCATTGCCACGCCAGCTCATATCCCTAATTTCTGGTTTATTGCCAGAATAGATGAAGTAATTGTTGCAGTTGGCTGGAATGAAAAGCAGTAGACTAAAGAACTATGATACATCAGGATAGACTAATTATCAGGAAGCTTATTCATCTTTCTTTAGGTCTGGTTATACTGCTAATTAGCTATGCTGTAGAAAAGAATGTTTTATTATACTTGATTTTAGCAGGCACAATTTTCTCTTTTCTGTCTTTCAATTCTGAAAAATTTCATCACTTACATAAAACTACCGACGCAAGTCTGGGCACCATTTATTATCCCATCGGGATATTATCATCCTATCTGATTTTATATAATCTGCCCATATATTATTTTCATTCATCATTGATGGTGCTTACTATTTCAGATACATTGGCTTATTTTGCAGGTCTGATACACCGGGGTAATATCTGGATTCGACCGTTTCACGACAGAAAGAGTATATACGGAACCGCTGTTTACTTCCTTTCTTCCTGGTTGATTTTCTATCTTTTTTTACCCGGATCATTGATTTTAAATATCCCATTCATCCTTTTTGTTTTATTGTGGGCTGTTCTTCTTGAGACTGTATCAATAAGAGGGTCTGATAATCTGAGTATTCCGGCCGGGATCGCCCTGCTTTTCTTCCTGACTTATCATTATGAGGCTGAATACCTTTATTTGTTATCAATTTTGTTGGCTTTGGCGCCAGGTTGCTTTTTGTTATTTAAATTCAATATTCTTACTTCCCGGGGAAGCTTAATTGCCTTTTTTCTGGGCTTTTATCTTGCAGGCATCAGAAGCTGGCCCTGGTTGATGCCCGTTCTGCTCTTCTTCCTGAGTTCTGTAGCTTTTACAAAATTACATCATGCAATAAAAGGTGCCGGAGATAAATCAACAGCCCGTAATGCATGGCAGGTTGTAGCTAACATTATTTGGGCAGTTTTCAGCTCTGTCTTATACTTATTTACGCTGAATGAAATTTTCGTATTGTTGTTTATTGCTTTCGTGGCTGCTGTGACAGCCGATACCTGGGCCAGTGAAATTGGTCCCTTGCTCAATAAAAGATGTTTTTCTTTGTCAAAGATGAGGAGTGTACCGGCTGGGACCACTGGGGGGATTTCATTTTTCGGCAGTCTGGCCTCATTGACTGGTGCAACTTTTATCTCTTCCTTGTCATACTATCTC
>Ga0105103_10002009_pt1 | contig 10756 bp, 6 predicted proteins | sample PPLLaktember2015_2_FD_79107 | JGI IMG/M metagenome (GOLD analysis project Ga0105103, IMG submission 79107) | Freshwater sediment microbial communities from Prairie Pothole Lake near Jamestown, North Dakota, USA - PPLs Lake P7 Core (6) Depth... | ecosystem: Environmental > Aquatic > Freshwater >...
CAACAGACGCTGGGGAATATGGATTGGTATCAGGGTACAGCCGATGCGGTTCGACAATGCATGCGCTATGTTCAATCTCATAATATCGATCATTTTCTCATCCTTTCAGGCGATCATCTTTATCGAATGGATTACAGCCGGTTCATCGAGTACCATCGTGAAAATGATGCTGATTTGACCATCCCGGTGATTGCGGTTGAAGAAAGCGCCGCCTCCTCATTTGGATTGCTGAAAACCGATGCAACCAATTCCGTCGTCGAGTTCAGTGAAAAACCCAAGGGTGAAACCCTAAAGGCGATGGCAGTCGATACAATGCATCTTGGTTTGGCTGAAGAAGAGGCAAAACGTCGGCCCTATATAGCGTCGATGGGTATTTATGCCTTTAAGAGCCATGTTCTGCAGAAAATTCTTGACGAAAATCCGCAACAAAAAGATTTTGGCAAAGAGATCATACCTTCTGCGATTGAACACCTGAAAGTTCAAGCCTATTTGTACAAAGGATATTGGGAGGACATTGGAACCATTCGCGCCTTTTATGACGCCAATATGGCTCTGGTCAAGTTTCCCACTCCTTCGTTCAGCTTTTATGATGCGACCGCTCCCATTTATACACGGCAGCGATTTTTACCTCCCTGTCGTTTTATGAATTCAGATATCATCGAATCAATGATCTCAGAAGGATGCATCATCAACAAGGCGGTCATCCGAAAATCGTTGGTTGGAATTCGCTCATTTGTGGACGAGGGCGCGGAAATACATGAATCCCTCCTCATGGGATGCGATTATTACGAAACCCAAAGAAAAGTTACTGAAACTGTTCATTCGCAAATACCTATGGGTATTGGCAAGAACTGCATCATCAAAAAGGCCATTATCGATAAAAATGCCCGCATCGGCCGGGACGTGAAAATCATCAATAAGGATGGTCTCGATGTTGATGCGCGTCATGAAGAAGAGGGATGGTATATTCGCGATGGTATTGTCATCATCCTGAAAGACGCCGTCATCCCTGATGGTACTATCATTTGACACTGCTTTGCCCGCGACGGGTTGAGCCTGATTATTAAAGCTCCTGAATCCATGATCAAACACGCCATCATCACGGCTGCCGGGAAAGGTACCCGGCAGTATCCTGCAACCAATGCTGTGCAGAAAGAGTTGTTTCCCCTGGTCGACCGAGACGGAATCAGCAAGCCGACTCTCCAGATTATTGTTGAAGAAGTGATGAATGCCGGGATTGAACAAATCGCCCTCATCGTCCAACCGGGTGAAGAGAGACAATTTAAGCAACATTTTAAAGGATTGTCGAAAGAGGAGAAAAAGGCATTCATCAACAAGCCGTGGGCGCTGACTCTATCGGAAAATCTCGATCACATGGCTCGCGCAATTACCTATATTCACCAATCCGAGCAGCGCGGCTTTGGACACGCTGTCTTCTGCGCCCGAGAATGGGCGGAGCAGGAGCCTGTACTTTTGCTGCTTGGCGATCATGTTTATATTTCCCGCGAAACACGTTCCTGCACTCGACAGCTGATTGATGTCTATGAACAATTCCACCGTTCGATTTTCTCGTTGCAGCGCACGCCAGTAAACCAACTCTATCTCTTCGGTGTGGTTTCCGGTAAGCCTATGACCGAACGCGTCAACTTGTATCAATTGGACAACATCATCGAAAAGCCGGATGTCGAGCAGGCCCGCCGGCTTTTGCTCATCCCGCAATTGCCCACGGACATGTTTTTAGCCATTTTCGGCATTTACATTTTGACTCCCAGGATTTTTGAAATTTTAGAAAACAATATCCATGCACAGGGTCAAATTGATGGAGAAATCCAGCTGACGACCGCTCTCGCCGAATTAATTGCAGAAGAAGGTGTGATCGGCTATGAAGCCAATGGGGTGAGGCTGGATATGGGAACGCCATTGGGTTATCTGCAGACGCAATTCATGTTGGCGTCTCATGGACCATTTGCACAGGAAATCGATGATCTGACCAAAACTCAAATCCATCTCCGGATTGGCTGATTCATCGATGAACTGTGCTGTATTGAATCCGACAAATAATATTTTTAATTTTTAATTCCCATAATAGGAGCGATCTATGAAATCGGTAGAATTGGCATCGAGTGTGTTTTGGGGCGTGATCTTGGTCTTGTTGACGACTTTTGGGTCTTCTTATGCGGCGCTGCGTGTCGATCATCTCAAGTGCGAATATAAAACCAATCCCGTCGGGATCGACGTCGATCATCCGCGCCTGAGTTGGCAGATACAGGCGGATAGAAAGGCTGTCACCCAAAGTGCCTATGAAATTCGCGTCGCAGCAACGCAAAAAGATGTCATTGTCGGGAAGAATCTGATGTGGAACACAGGCAGAGTGAAATCGAATCAATCCATTCAGGTCGTCTATGAAGGTCCCGCGCTGGAATCTCGTCGTCGTGTCTATTGGCAGGTGCGTATATGGGATAACAAGAACATTAAATCAGAGTGGAGCGAACCTGCATACTGGGAAGCCGGACTGTTGAAAAAAAATGATTGGAAGGCTGATTGGATCAGTGCGGATGTACAGGAGGACGTGAATGTCTCTTCTCCCGCGCATATGCTGCGCAAGACTTTTACCGTAAAGGGCCAGGTCGAGAATGCCAGACTATATATCACCAGTCTTGGGCTTTATCAGGCGGAAATCAACGGCAAAACTGTCGGTGACGAGGTACTCACTCCGGGATGGACCGCCTACCAAGATCATGTTCAGTATCAGACATACGATGTCTCTTTTCTCCTCAAAACAGGCGCCAATACTTTGGCCGTCACCTTGGGAGATGGATGGTATCGCGGTTTCATCGGTTTTCAGGGACAACGAAATGTGTACGGTGAAAAGCTTGCTCTTCTGTGCCAGTTGGAAGTCACCACTGCCGATGGCCGGCGCGAAATGATTCTTTCGGACACTGGATGGAGAGCAGCGACCGGCCCGATTCTTCTTTCAGACATTTATGATGGTGAGACCTATGACGCCCGTCTGGAAAAAACCGGTTGGAATCAAGCCGGCTATGATGATTCATCCTGGTCAGGCGTGGTTGTCACGGCGTCGCCGTCGGCGAAAATCATGGCTCCGGCCGGACCGCCTGTTCGTCGAATCGAGGAAATCCGTCCCATTAAAATCATCAACACCCCCCGCGGCGAACGCGTGATTGATATGGGACAAAACATGGTGGGATGGGTGCGCTTTCGAGTTCAGGGAGCCAAAGGAACGACTGTCGTTCTCCGTCACGCGGAGGTTTTGGATAAAGAGGGAAATTTTTATACGGAAAATTTGCGCGCCGCCAAACAAATAGTACATTATACGCTCAAAGGCGGCGGGATTGAAACTTTTGAACCGCATTTTACCTTTCAGGGATTTCGTTATGTCGCCGTCGAAGGATGGCCTGGAACACTGAGCCTTGATGCGTTCACCGGCGTTGTTGTCCACTCCGAAATCGCGCCTTCGGGAACTTTCGAATGTTCAAATGATCTCATCAATCAGCTGCAGCACAATATTCGCTGGGGTCAAAAGGGTAATTTTGTCGATGTGCCGACGGATTGTCCACAGCGTGATGAGCGTTTAGGATGGACCGGAGATGCCCAGGTCTTTGCCCGCACCGCCTGCTTTAATCATGATGTCGCCGCTTTTTATACAAAATGGATGAAGGATTTCGTCGCCGATCAGCAAAAGGAAGGTCAAATTCCATTTGTCATTCCCGATGTACTGTCCGTTCGCAGCGGTCGTCAGGGTAATTCGGGCTCTGCCGGATGGGCTGACGCTGCGGTGATCATTCCCTGGACCATGTATCTCAACTACGGCGATGTGCAAATCTTAAAAGATCAATACGACTGCATGAAAGGGTGGGTTGATTATATGGCCGCTCGCGCCGGTGAGTCGGTCTTTTGGAACACAGACTTTACCTTCGGCGATTGGCTTGCGTTTGCAACAACCCGTTCGGATTATCCCGGCGCAACCACGGATAAAGATTTGCTGTGTCAGGCTTACTTTGCCCGCTCGACCGACCTGCTGCAGCGAATGGCCGTCATTTTGGGAAAAACCGAAGATGCGGAACATTATGCACAGCTCCTCGCCCGCATCAAACAGGTTTTCCAACAGGAATTTCTCACCGCCAACGGACGGCTTTCCTCCAACACTCAGACGGCCTACGCGCTCGCGCTTGCGTTTGATCTGCTGCCGGCGGATTTGCGGCCGAACGCAGCTGAACGGTTGGCTCAAGACGTCAATCAATTTAAACACCTCACCACCGGCTTTTTAGGAACACCGGTTCTATGCTTTGCCTTGAGCGAAAATGGATATTATGATGAAGCATTCATGCTCCTGAATCGTCAGCAATATCCCTCTTGGCTTTATCCCATCACTAAAGGCGCCACGACGATCTGGGAACGATGGGACGGCTTGAAGCCGGATGGTTCTTTTCAGGATGCCGGTATGAATTCTTTCAATCACTATGCTTATGGCGCCATCGGCGAATGGTTATATCGCGTTGTCGCCGGAATTGAAATTGATGAGAAAAACCCTGCCTACAAGCATACTTTCATTCAACCGCACCCGGGCGGCGGATTGACGTATGCCAAAGCGGAATATCAATCCATGTACGGCAACATTATGTCGGCGTGGGAATTAAATCATTCGACGCTTAAAGTCACTGTTGAAATCCCGGTCAATACATCAGCCACCATCAAATTGCCGGGCGCCAAGATCGAAACCGTCACGGTGGATGGTAAGCCGCCAGCCAAAGTGAAAGAGATCATCAGCACTGCTCAGGATCAAGCCGACGCCGTCATCCGCGTGGGTTCCGGGAAATATGAATTCAAATGTTCAATTGATTGAACAGACGTCCTATGAAAAAAAAGGCCCGATACACGCTTCGGGCCTTTTCTCTCCGTTAAAGGAGATTCAATGATGAAGGGGGAATTTTTAGGAGATCTTTTTCAGATGCGATCTGAGTTGCGTTTTTGACTGCAGTCCGACCATACACTCGACAAGTTCGCCTTTCTTGAACAGCAACAGCATTGGCAACTCGGTAACGCCATATTCTTTTGCAATTTTAGGTTCCGCGCCAACATTTACCTGAACGAACTGAATTCGTTCGGCAAATTCAGTTTCCATTTGCTGCAGGATCGCTTCCATGAGGAAACAATCGCCGCTCCAATCAGCTCGTATCTCGACGCAGCAGGTCGCATTGTTTCGGGTAATTTTTTGATAATAATCTTCATGCGTCAGATCAATCACAGTCGTTTCTCTCGGTTCTCAGTGAGATTCTGCTTGAACTATACCTTACTTTAAGCCATATTGCTCAGCATTCAATGCTTTCGCAGAAGCCAGAGCCTGATCTTTGGCAATGCGTTCTGCCGCGCGGACCAAAAGGGTTTCGTTGAATTCGCGGATCGAATCCATTTTCGCATAATAGGCCTTGACGGCGCAGCAGCACAGTTTTTTAATGCGCTGGTTTTCTTCAAACCGCCGATGACGTTTCAGGAAATCCATGGCCCAGGGATCCTCACTCTTGTACAATGTCACCATCGCCAGCAATCTGACATTATCATCCTCATTGTTGCGGAAAATTCTGATGATATCATATATGGTGCTGCGATCGAATGTCAACTGATCGGCATATTGGATCATCATGCACATCGCCGAATTGCGCAAGCCGTCATTTTCTGAGCAAACAGCAAGCGCCAAATTCTTTGAGAACTTTTGCCAATCGAGTTTTGCTTGTGGTTCTGCATAAATGGCAGAAACCAAGAGCACAAGAGCAATCACTGAATAAATAAGCTTTTTCATGGTAAACCTCCAATGGTTGTGGTTGAACGCTTGACAACACTCTCTCATTCAAAGACAATGCCAAACCGAATTTCGTCTTTGTGTGAGGCAGTCAACCATTTATAAAATATTAAATTAGACGAATGAAATATGAAGTGAAAAGGTAGAAATCATAATACTATTTTTTCTGACAGATCAGGAATTCCTGATATTTCAGGAATAAAGGATGATCATCGCACAGAGACGGTGAGCCAAAATCAGCTATTTTCTTCTCCGTTTTCAGAGAGATTTAAACCGGGCGGGAGATGCCCAATTTCTGCATGCGGGATTCGAGGGTTTTCGGATGGAGACCAAGCAGCAGGGCGGCGCCTTTATCGCCGCTCACCCGCCAATTGGTTTTCTGCAGGATTTTAATGATATGCTGTTTTTCGATTTCTTCAAGTGTGCAGATTTCCAGCTGGGCTGCACTCTCAGCAGAGGTCATATAATTGTCTTCAAGCGATAATCCGGAGCCGCGACTGGTGATGACCGCCCGTTCGATCACATTCTCCAGTTCGCGCACATTGCCCGGCCAGGAATATCTCACCAGCTCATTCAAGACATGTTGAGATACGCTGTGAATGGATTTGCCCATGCGCTGGCTGTATTTTTTGACAAAATAATTGACCAACAGCGGAATGTCTTCGGGACGTTCCCGCAGCGGCGGCAAAACAATGGGAAACACATTCAATCTGAAATAGAGATCCTGGCGAAATGCACCGGATTGAATCTCTTTCTGCAGATCGCGGTTGGTCGCCGCAATGATGCGCACATTCACTTTCAGCGTCGTGGAACTGCCGACACGTTCGAATTCACCTTCCTGCAGCACGCGCAACAGCTTGACCTGCAGTTCCATGGGCAATTCACCGATTTCGTCCAGGAACAGCGTGCCGCCGTCCGCCAGCTCGAATCGGCCTGCTTTTCGCGCCAAGGCGCCCGTAAAAGCGCCCTTTTCATGACCAAACAGTTCACTTTCAATTAAATTGGCCGGCAACGCGGCGCAGTTCACCTTGACCAGAATACGATGGTTGCGTTCGCTCAGGTTATGAATCGCTCGCGCAATCAGTTCTTTGCCGGTACCGGATTCGCCGGACAGCAGGACAGTCGCATCAGTAGCAGCGACCTGTTCGACCTTGGCAAGCACCTTATTGAACAACGCACTTGTCGTGATGATATTCTCAAAATTCGTGACTGACTTGATTTCTCCCTTGAGGTACACGTTTTCAGCCTGGAGCCGATTTTTCAACCGTTCGACCTCATCGAGAGCAGCCTGGAGTTTTTGCGCGGCATCGGTACGCTCGTGGACCCGTTCCACCAAACTTTTCTGCTTCATTCGCGCGGTCGCGATTCGTCTTTTCAAAACATAATAGATGATTCCGGCCGTCATCAGCGTCAGCAAGAGGCGAAACCACCAGGTTCGCCAAATCGGCGGCGTGATCATGATTTTCAGCATGGCGCCGGTCTCGTTCCAATGACCGTCATTGTTCGACGCTTTGACACGAAAGGTGTATCTGCCGGGCGGTAACGTCGAATATCCGGCATATCGTTTCGAGGCGTCTGTATAAATCCAATCTTTATCAAGGCCTTCCATCTTGTACGCATAGCGATTTTTTGACGGTGCGGTGTAATCGAGCGCGGCAAATTCAAAAGAGAAATAATAATCCCGGTAGGAAAGTCGCAGCGTATTTTTCTGATTCGATTGCAGCAATGTCACCGGCTGATTGAATATGTAAAACGCGGTGATCACAACCGGCGGGATATGTTCATTCTCTTTGATGTTTTCCGGAAAAAATGAATTGATCCCGCTGATACCTCCGAAAAACATTTCCCCGCTTTTGCTCTTAAATGCCGAGCCGCCGTTAAATTCACTGCTCTGCAGGCCGTCTTCTGTGGTATAGTTGATGAACGTTTTTTCTCCGGGATCGAACATGGTGATCCCGTTGTTGGTGCTCATCCATAAATGTCCTGACTCGTCTTCGAGAATGCTGTAAATTGAATTATCGCCCAGGCCATCCTGTTTGGTGAAATGCTCAAATATTCCTGTGCGGCGATCGAACTTGTCGAGTCCGCCGCCATAGGTGCCCAACCACAGCATGCCTGATGCATCTTGATGGATGCAGAAAACATTATCATTGCTGAGTGCTGTCGAATCTGCTGTTCTGGAACGATAATGGGTGAATCGTTCCCTCGCCGGATCGAATCGCTCCAATCCGCCGCCTTGAGTGCCGATCCACAGCATGCCGTCGCGATCCTCATGAATCACACGCACATAATTATTACTCAAACTAAATGACTGATCGGGCCGGTTCACATAACTTGCAAATTTTCCGCTCTGCCGATCGAACCGGTTCAATCCGCCGCCGTTGGTTCCAATCCAAAAAATGCCGTTTCGATCTTCATATATGCAGCGGATTTCGTCATGGCTCAATGTACCGGGAAGATCAGGATCGTGGCGATAAACGACGAATCTTCCGCTCCGAGGATCGAACTGATTGAGGCCGCCGCCATTGGTACCCAGCCACAAGAATCCCAATCGATCGGCATGAATGATGCGCACAATATCATGACTCAGGCTGTTACTGTTGCCGGGGCGGTTGCGGTAATGCGTCCAGGTGTTGTTGATTCGGTTGTAACAATTCAGTCCGCCGCCATGAGTTCCCACCCAAAGATTGTTTTGGCCGTCTTCATAAATCGACCAGACAATATTGTGATTCAGACTGTTGCTGTCATTGGGATTGTTTTGAATTAATGAGAATTGCTCGGTCAATCGATTGGCTTTGCTGATTCCACCGCCATACGTTCCCAGCCACATGACGCCGCCGCTGTCCATATAAATGTCATAAATTTCATCATAGCTGACGCTTTTTGCATCCTGCGCATCATATTTGAAATGGGTGAAGATATCCGTGTCGCGATCTAATATGTAGAGTCCGCCGCCGTTGGTTCCAATCCATAAATCACCGATGGCATCCTCACAAATCGAAAACACGCGATTGTCGCTCAAACCTTCGGCCGCCTGGGCTGAGGCGCGATAATGGGTAAAGTGGAGCAGACCGTCGACGTTGGATTCGAGCTTGTCCAATCCGCCGCCGTCAGTGCCAATCCATATGGTTCCAGCGCGATCCGCGTACACTTTGCGGACGCTGTCATGGCAAAGACTGTTTTCATTCGCCGGATTGTGAAAGAAATTGACAAACTGATTGCTCTTTTTATCAAAGCGACTCAATCCGGAATCGGTGCCGATCCACAACATTGTATTGCTCTCGCAAATGCTGCGGACGCGATTATTGCACAAGGTGCGCGGCTGATGCGGATTGTGAGAATAACAGGTCATCTTGTCGAGGACAGGATCATAACATGTTAAACCGCCATCGGTGCCGATCCAGATCAGCCCGTCGCTGTCCTGGTAAATATCCCGCACCACATCATGACACAGGCTGTCGGGATTCTGTGGATCGGCGCGAAAATGCCGGAATTCTCCCGTTTGCGGGTTATAGCGATCCAGACCGCCATGAAAGGTCCCAATCCACAGGTTGCCGGTTCTATCCTCAGCAATGCACAGGGTATAATTTTGACTCAGACTATTGGAATCATTCGGATCATTGCGCATGACGGTAAAATGATAACCATCAAATTGATTGAGGCCGTCCTCGGTACAAAACCACATATATCCCCGACTATCCTGAAGAACTCGATCGACAATGCTTTGAGAAAGTCCCTCTTCTATTGACAGCCTGTCAAATTTCAATCTTCCGACAGCAAAGAGATGATGTGAAATGAGTAAATAATAAAGTATGGATAAAATGATCCGCAGCCGCTTTTTTTTAAATTCATTAACGTGCATGAACCGAAATGCCATTCCTTTTTTGACACTCTATCTTACGATGGCGCTTTTGTTCGGTTACAAAAAAGTTCAGCAGCGATCTGTCAAACGCTGCCGACAACCTCTGCATGCTGATTCACGCAAAGAAACGCAAGGAATAACTGACAGAATTGGCCTCGCACGGAGTCACTGAGACACAAAGAAACACGGAGTAACTCCTCGTCCTACACCCGACGAATTGACTATTTCTGCATCGAAATCTCTGATCAGGGCAGAAGACAAGGAAAAAGAATTCCATGAAAAAACCTGATCGTGTTGAAATATTGTACTCATTTACTTGCCGCCTTTATAAATGGATCATTTTCCTTTGTGTCTTGGCGTCTCAGTGCGAGGTCTTTGCGAACTTGCGTAAAGGTGCGGATGTATATGTTACCCATAACTGAGGTATTACGTCTTTGTCGAAAAATCCCTTGCATCTTTTGGTAAATTTGCTTATTTGAAAAAACAGAATTCACCAATCAAAGGAGAAGAAAGATGAAAAAGCTGCTGCTCATCCTCACAGTCTTGACATTCTGCAGTCCACTTTTTGCACGAACCAAACTGGTTCAGGCGACGATTGATCCTGCTGTAGCATCCGGTGGAGACCAGGTCAAATGCGTGGTGGTATTTTCCGGAATCAAAGATCTGCAGTCGGTTAAAATTATTCCCCGAGAATATGCCTATGAAATTCCTCAACCTTTCGCACTTGAACGGGATGAAACCGCGTCAAAAGAGACCTGGACTCTGCAGACGATGGTTCCCTATGAAGTGATGAATGAAAAAGTGAATTTGGAAATCAAGGCCTTTGATAAAAAAGGCAAAGAGGTCGTCATAAAGGAATACAAGGATCAGACCTACGGCAAAGCCGGCCTCATCGAGTTTGAGGTCAGATAGGCGCACCGACGGCCGCCCATTCATTTCATTCCAGCCGTTTCCAACTGTCGAAACGGCTGGAATGAAATACTGACCTTGATGAAGACTAGCGAGAGAGCGAAAAGGGCGCCGCATCCGCAGAAGATGCCCATTCGAAATTGGGCTCTGGGCCCATTTTGAACAAC
>Ga0105103_10002011_pt1 | contig 10748 bp, 4 predicted proteins | sample PPLLaktember2015_2_FD_79107 | JGI IMG/M metagenome (GOLD analysis project Ga0105103, IMG submission 79107) | Freshwater sediment microbial communities from Prairie Pothole Lake near Jamestown, North Dakota, USA - PPLs Lake P7 Core (6) Depth... | ecosystem: Environmental > Aquatic > Freshwater >...
CACTACTATCTCTCCCTCTACACCTGTCATTGCTTGCATCCACATTGGGGTAGTCTTACCAGCAAGGAAAGCCAAGTAATCTTGTGGCGTCTCGAACGGCTCTCCGTAGTAGTTCTCTTGCGTTATCAACTCGATTGCAGAGCCAGTAAGAGGAGCCGTCCTACCGTACCAGAACTTAATCAGCGGGTTATCCCAGCGGTTGAATCCCACAACGTCGGTCCACTTCTTGTCGCCTTCAGCCACATCGATTGTAGACCCTACGATATTAGCGTTGAGTCTCATAAGGCCGTAGAAGAATCCGCCGGGGCCTACGTTTTGCCCGCCGATATTGATAGTCATAAAGTTTGCAGAGGTAGGGTTAAGGTCAGGCTCCTGTCCTGTAGCCTTGCAAACACCCATATATATCGCTGTGCCAGCGACCATCATATTACCCAGCGCCTTGCGGGCCTCAGAGCCTTTCATTCCGCCGGAGAATGTATCACGCACCAGCGCCATGCAAGCGCCGGTATACCGGTGAGCGAAGAAACCGAAGGCGTTTAACATGGCCTTCTGGTTAGCGCCCATGCCCAGAGCCGCGGTAGACATTACTCCTACCATACGGTCCAGCTCGTGCGCCAATGCGCCGAGGTCTTTGGTAGCGGTGCGGGGAGCCATTGCCTTCCACATTTCAGCCCGGGCCACAATCGATGGACCTGTCCAAGCGGCCTCGGTGCGCCCCAACGTCTGCTTATTTATCTTCGCTACGATAGGTTTGACTTTGGCTCCTGTCGTCGAAACGGATGGCCTCTGCTGCCAGCGGGTGATGAGGCCAGTGGCCTCGGTAAATTCTGAAGTCTCTATATTACTACCGTGCGTTACCATGTTATAGATAGCCTCGGCGTTTTCAGAGACGTACTTATCCACGTTCTGCGGGTGCATTACGAAGTCGAACTGTTTAATCATAGCCTTCGTCCAGGCGTAAGGATTACGTCCGAACACTGGAGCGCCCTGAATGAATCCCCAAGACAGGTCAAATGTCGCTGTCAGTTGGCGGGAAGCCGTAGAAAGGTTCGATGCCATCTTCAGCCAGCGGTCAGCGTCCGTCTTGAGTAAAGCGTTAAGGTGATCCGACAGAGGCTTTGGAAATATCTTCCCTGTGAAAGCAGGCTTATCTACTACTCCCTCAGCCACGGATTCGCCCGCTTGATACGCTTTACCCGTCAGTGGGTTCTTGCCCATTGTCCGTGCCTGCGCTGCGGTGAGAGGTGTTACGAAAGGAGACTTGGCCATATCGAGAGCCTTTGATTTCTCGTGCGCAGCAACCGCTCGAGTGGTAGATGTCGCCTGTACTTCCCTCTTGGCTATATCGGCCAGTTCCTTGAAGGCGATAACTCGAGGGGACTTATCCGCCAAGCTCTTTGGCAGTTCGTTCGCAAACTTCTGTAGGACAGACAGCCGTGCGCTTTGCGCCGCCGTAAGCTCTATGCCCTTGAGCGCATTTATCTCGTCGAACAGCATCATTACTTTATCTTCGTAGGAGCCCAGCCCGCGCATAATCTTTACCGCGTCCAGCTCCGCCTGCTTCCCGGCGAGGATAACTTCACGCTCCGCCTTGATAAGCTCGATCTCAGCGGGAGTCTTGAGCGGCTTGGCTACTTTGGCGGGAGCCTTTGGGATTGCAGCCTCAGCCGCCGGAGCCACAGGGACCTCGGGGATAGCGGCAGCTGGCACTTCTGGAGTCGTAGATGCTGTTTCCTTGCCTATAAATTCTTTAACGGCTTCTGCTCTGGTATCAAATAGCGCCCGTTTATCTTTTGGCTCCCATTTAGCATCGAATATATTACTTTTAGCATTAGGATTTAAGAGGTAACTTCCATCTGCTCTCTCTATATAATAACGTCCATATTCGTTTGAAACAGGATAACCGGTATCGAATAACCCAGCTATCTCCTCACCCTTTTTATTTTTAAGTACCCATTCTGGATATGCTCCTACTGGCACTCCACCTTCAAGGTCAACTTTTTCCCACGTTCCAGCTTTAGTTTTGACCTTAAACTCTGGCTTAATCGCAGCCTCGACGGGTCTTGCGGGCAGGCCGGCCACTTTCTCAGCGTTCGCTGCTATGACCTCGAGTTCATCCGCCCGCTCTCTCATCTTGAGAATATCCTTGATATGTTTAGCCAAGTCGTCGCTGTTAGAATAGCCGAACTTCTCGGCCAGTGTGTCGAGGACGTTCCCTATCTGGTACTTACCAGCGTTCTTTAAGCCGGCAGGGACCGCCGTAACTTGGCTGGGTATCTGCCCCTCCAAAAGAAAGCGAGCCTGCTTTGCCGTAACCCACTCCGGCATTTCGCCGTTCGGGAATACATTGAATATACTCGAGGACTTCTTACCTATCATGCCTCGGAAGTTTGCAACAGGGTCGTTTGCCAGTTGCTCACGAATGACCTCTAACTCCCGTGCCGCCTGATAGCCTTCAGCGCCAGCGGCAGCAGCTTCCTCATCGGCAGCAGCATTGGCGAGACGGGCATCGATAGCTGGGGATGCTTCTGTCCCACCATACTTGATTACGAGGCCTGGGTATTCAGCCAGCACTTCGGGCGGTACGGGCAGGCCCTCTCGATATGCCTTTGTGATAATATCTTTATGTCTGCCGACTTCAACAAACGCTGGGAGTTTATCCACGCCAGCTTCTCTTGCCGCTACGACACGACGCCGATTGGTTGAAAAGAGTACACCCTCTTGTCCTTCATTGGTTTTCACTACCACAAATACAGGCGGGGGCTCATGCCCCTCTTTCATCCACTGTGTATACTTCTGTGTGGTCGGCATAGAAGATATTGATTTAAGTGTTTCACCTTCAAGGGAGAACTCAATATCGTTAGGATTAACATACTTCATTTGATAGACGTATGGGTTGTCTCCATATCCATCTATTACAAAATCACCCTCTTTGAATCGAGGAGCTATCGGGTTATCCATCTGATTGCTCTTGGCCATAGCCTCAGAGTCAACAGTAAATTCTTTCCGTGTCATTTCCCACGGCTGCTTGGTTGCAGGTTTGACTTGAGCAGCCGCAATATCTTCTTCGTGTTGACGCTTTGCTAAATCAGTTGCCCATTTCTCTACTTCTTCAGGGCTCTCAAGGAAACCTATCCTCTCGAGTTCGGCCTTAACTTCCAAGTCTGTAGGAGTTTTACCAGTTCGAGAAGTAAGGTCCGCTTTGGCCTTTTGATATTCTCGGTAGTATGCTCCTAAATCATCGGCCTCAGGCGCAGCTGCTTGGGCAGCCCTGGCCTCGTTGAGCTTGAGTTGGTCTATCATATCAACTTGGACGTTCTTGCCCTTGCCCTGCGGAGTTACGACTTTATCCTCGCCGAACATTCCTTTCTGTACTCCGCCCTCGAGTTCGCCGGGGACGGCGGCGGGGATGGGAGTAGAGGGACCTGTTTCGTCCTTGACTATCTTTAGTAAATCCTCGCCCGCATCATCGGCTAACCCGCCACGTTCTCCTAATGCTCGGTCCTCTTTAAGTGCTTGCTTATAATCGTCGATAGCTGTAAGGATTTTATTGTTGTTCGTTACAGATTCAAGTTCTGAGACTAAATCTCCGATAGTCTCAATATCTCCGTCCTCAAATTTACTGAGCAATGCAGCCTCGGGAGTGGCCGCCTGCTCGACGGCGGGAGCTGCGGGAGTGGCCTTCGGCGCTATCGGAGCCTCTGTGGCCATTTCCATATTCCACAAATCGTCATTAGTAAATCCAAGTTTCTTGCCTTCTTCAGCTAGGGCAATATGCGCTTCAAAATCAGCAATCTCCTGTTCTGTATACCCTCTACTCCGAGAGTAGGCTTTCCAATCTTTTACCATTAGTGCTGATTCTTCTGGAGACATTTGGCGATTAGGGGTTTTCTCTGCTGCTCTTACCTTTTTACTGGAAGCAGTATATCTCGCCTCAAAGTCTGCCTTTACTTTAGCCTCTACGTCTTTTATTACACGCTTACTCATGCGAGTTGTCGTCTTGCCCTTCGGGGCCTTGACGATAGGCTCTGAGGTTGTAATCTCCTCGAGGCGCTTCTCGATAGATTCCATGTGCGCATCGTAGTATGCTTTCGCGGCATCCGTCTTGATAGACGGGTCATTGGCCACGATTCTCTCAGCGAAATCATCGATGGTAAACTTCTCTGTGGGCATCTTCATGCCGCGCGGCATCGGGGCCTTTGATAGTTTCTCTATCTCAGCGACAAGAGCCGCCTGCCTCTCGGCCAGTGTGTTCAAGAAATCCTTTTTCGTTGTGGTCCTCGGCAGATCCACGGCGTCTCGCAGGGCTTTGGCTACTTCAGGGAAGTCACGCTCAATCTTCGCCAGAGTCGCGCCGGGCAACTTCTCGTTGCGCGCGGCACGGTTGACAGCAGACAGCAGCAGCTTCGCGGATTCCGCTTTGTTCTTGGCCATGCCGAACTCGAAGTAGAACTTCGGGTCTACTCTATCCTTCGCCGTTCTCCAGAGCGGAGACAACTGTTTTAACATGCGCTCGTTCGATGCAAGGTTGATCGATGCGGTCATGTATTCGCCGAGCTGGGTCATAGGGTCGTCGTAAATAATTCGTTTGGCAGCGCCCTCTTGTGCGGTAGTATACTTCCGATTCTTCAGGCCGGCGCGTCCAGCGACGCTACCTCTCGGAGTCTCGAGGAACCCTTCGGGAGTATCTATGCCTTTGACTTTACGGTGCCACACGAACGGGCCGGGGCGGCGCTTGCCGACAGCCTCGAGTAAAGCATCTGCGTTCGACTTCGCCTGCCTCAGAGCTTGTATAATCTCTCTCTGCTGTTGAGTAAGAATGAAACGCTCGGGATGCTCGATAATATCGGACATCTGATTACTCAGTGGGATAATAGAATCAGTGACCTTATCTTTAAGTGGCGCTACGGCCATTGCGAAGCTGCCCTCGTCCAGTCCGAATATCTTTGCTATGTCCCCCTTATTCTTTATCATGGAGAAGTACATAGACGCTTGGTTGGACCACATTTCTTGGGCAAGGTTCCTATCAAGGAAAGACATTCTGATAAGGTTATCGGGTGTAGTGAGCGCCGTCTCCCCTCCAACGAGCTTAACAGCCTGTTGTAGCCCCTTAATCTTTCCTCCCTTAACGGCAAAGGTTTTAAGCGCATCTGGAGCCACTTTACCAAGAGCCAGATAACCGTCTGGAGCCATGTGGAACGGCAGGTCAGCGATAGTCTTGGCCACGCCTGTCAGCGCCGGAGCCTGTAACTTTGCCAGTTGCGCAGTTGCCGAGGGCAGAGGCCGAAGTATAGGCATCTTGGGAATAGCTTTATTTATAAGTTTACTTGCTCCATACAGAGGATAGGAAACAGGAGCGGCCATTACACGCTCTGCTGTGAGCGCAGTTTTGGCAACAGTCTCAGCGCCTTTGGCTACAGTCCCAAGCCCCTTTACGCCCTTGAGTGCAGTAGCGCCAATGGCCAGAGGTTTGACAGCCATAGCGCCGGGGATGAGCCACGGTAAGGTTTCGGTAACGCCCTTCACGCCTATGTTTATATCTTTACCACCAACAAGAGGGACCCACGACGGAAGTGATCCAAGTGTTAGCATCGGGTCCTTCCATGCGTTGTACTGCGCACGTTCCCGCTGGAGCCAGCTCATGCCTGTAGTATCCACGTCAGGATTCTCTGGAGTGAAAGGAGATAGCACAATCGAAGCCAGTGGAGCGGTAATCTCATTCTGTATCCACTCGAAAGGCTTGGATAGTCCGCCGAGGATACGCTCCCAAGTAGAAGGCGGCTGATAGTTCTGAGCCTGGGCGGCAGTTTCCGCTGTAGCGGCTATCTCAGTTGCCGTAGGCTGTACGGCAGCAGGTGTTGACTGTGAGAGTAACGCATCGATCTCAGCACGGGAGTATCCTTGATTAGATAGGGCAGCACGAACCTGTCCCGTGTCGGTATAATAAGTGTAAGGGAACTTATTGGTATTCGTTATTGGAGTAACGCCTGTTGTCATTTTATCTCCACGTTATTTTTGCTGGAAAGCTGCAATCTTCGGTGCGCCTTGCGGCTTGAGTCCTCTCATCCACCACACATTGCCCCAATAGTCGCTAGGTTCCGTACCGGCATAGGACAGATACCCCTCCATCATTGACCTCTCAGAAGGAGTCATCCAGTTATACCAAGTCTTTGACAGGGCCGGGAAGTAGTTCTGAGACTTGGCTGTGTCCAGTGACGCTCCAGCCTGTACCTTACCCTCAAAGAGTTTGGAGAGCCACGAAGGAACGCCACCGGCGTTATCGGTAGTGGCGAGATTGTACTTTATCCAATCACGAGGATTGGCGGCGAGTTCGGCCAGCCATTTACGCCGTGCGTCCTCGGCTTCCTTCTGCTCTTGAGCCAACTGCGCAGCCTGCTGCTGCTGATACCACGCCAGCTGTTGCTCCCACTGTAATTTCTGTTGGGCCAGCTCGGCGGCGGCGGCCTCTTGTTCTGCTTTGGCCTTCTCTCTTTCAAAGGCGAGCTGTGCGGCAGCGTTGGCATCATCGGTTGATACACCAGCAGCCAGCGCATTGTAATATGCGGCCTGCGCGGCATCGGCGGCGTCCTGTGCAGCTGTTCTACCTGAACCAGTAGAGCCGTTTGCCGTAGTAGATAACTCAGTCCATGAGAATTGCCCATTACTGTCCAGAGTGTAATATCCGTAACTGCCATTTGCTAGTGTCTGTGGAACAGGTGTCCAAACCCATGCGCCTGTGTCATAGTTCCACTGGAAAGACCCATCAGCACCGGGCGGTTTCGGTGGAGCAGCAGTTGTTGGCCCGCCGGATACTGTCGTAGTAGTTGTCGCAGGCGGCGGGGGAGTAGTAGTAACAACTCCGGCTTGCCCTGCCCCTGTACCAGCGGGTAGAACAGTTTGAGCAGCCCCACTAGGCACTTGTCCTGCTGGAGTAGCACCTAATCCCATCTGATCCCTCAATGAACCATAGCCAGAAGGATTGCCACCAATATCAGGGACGGGAGTATAAGCAGGTGTTCTTCTACTACCTAGCCAGTTCATTGTAGATGTTGCTATATTTAACATTGGGTCAGCAATAACCGTCCCGGTATTACTTACGTTTCTTGGTGTAACGGATGGTGTTGGCGTAGGAACAGGAGTATTGGTTTGGATATAGTCCCTCACGTTGCCCAATGTTCCTGTGCCGGCAGGGGCCGGGGCTACAATAGGAGCGGCTGCCTGCGTTCCCTGCGCCTTAGCAAGTGCCTGCTTCAAAGTATTCAGCATTTGCACATACCCGGCATAGGCGGGAGACATCTTGTTGGTTCTTGCAACTAACCCCTCATAAGTTGCTATCTGAGACTGTAATTCTGCTATTGTAGCCATGTTATCACCTCTTTTTAGACTTTATTCTATCTATAACCGAGCCGTAGTCCGGTTTCAGTACGTCCAGTTCGTCGTTGCTAAACACTCGAGACGCCTCGAATTGCTTCTTCTCGGGGACAGGTTGCATCTTGAACTCACCGAACGTCTCGTTGAATACCTTCTGGTCCGAAACCATTGTGTCGGACAGCTGGGTTATAATGTCGTTGACGCTCCCCTTTTTACTCATTGTGCCACCATTCCCCTCTTAGTGGGCAGTTCTCCCCTTGCGCCAGCGATACCGCTATTCACGATACCCAACTCTGGTTGGGAGCCGAGGGGTGCGGTGCCGCCGGACGGCCCGAGCCGCTGTTGTTCAACGATTCTCGCAGCGTTCTGTCCGGGGATCTGTCCGCCGGCCATCGGACCTTGCTCCCCTGTGACTCGGCCCGTAAGAGGGATAGCCGCCTGAAGTACGTCACTGGCCTCTGCCGCCTTGAGTTTTTCCAAGAGGGCCTTCATTTCATACTGCTCGAGGGCCTGCCCGAGAAGTAGAGCCTGATACTGAGGCATCTGCTTAATCTTCTCAATGAGAATCTGTTGGCTCTCTTGCACATCGGAGCGTCCGGCGTAGTCCTCTCTACAGGTCCGCTTGGATATAATCTCTTTTGCTTCCAACTCCAGGCCGAGTTTAATCTTCCTGTCGTTCTCGGCTGGGTCTTGAGGCTGTAAGGAAACAGTAACGATAACGGGCTCCATTATGTCGTCCGGAGTGATAAACTTACCCGCAGCGAACGGCACCGGCTGTTGGATAACGTGCTTAATTAAATATAACGCCTGCTTGATAGCGTTCGCCGCCATGTTCTCGAGGGTGCGCAGGGGAGCGCGATACTTTATACGCCCCTGACCTATCTCGAGGCCACGCAGGTAGCCAGAAACGTCGCCTTGAGGGCTTGTGCCAGAGAGTAAGGCAGAGGCCGAGGAGTTCTGAATATCCGTCATTACGCTGGAGAGGATAGGGTATGTGTCCGGATTGATGCGGGCGACGGGGAATAGGGCTATGCCTTCGATCACACCGTTCCTTACAGGTACGTTCTGGTTTATCTCGCCCGGCCCGAACTTAATATCCCCCTGAATACTCGGGTCTACAGCGTAGGATTGGTATACGTTCTGCCGGAAGTGGTTGCCCATTGCGGACTTAAAGCGGGACTCCTCCTCGAGAGCGGATATGATAGGGTTGAGTAATCCGATGGCCTTATCTTCTGGTTTACCGTCCGGGGAAGTCTTGCCCCAGCCTGAGAATCCCCATGTATAGGGTAGGAAGTTAAATACGTTCTTAATGACATCTTCGGCCATGACGGCCTTATCGTCTGCGAGATAGGACCGATACTCGTCCGACCAGTATTCCATCCACGCAATCTCTTGGAACGGGTTATTGGCGTCGTACCCGCCCCAAGCGTCCCAATTATTCTTTATATCTATAGCGAGTCTCGAATACCGTTCAATGGCAAACCGGCGCCTGCCGGACGGGTCCGGATAGAATGTCCGCGGATCGATAGCCCTGAAATAAATCGGGAATTGATTGCGCTTCTCGAGGTCTGCTATCTTCTTACGAGCATTGAAATCTTCGTTGCTCTCCGTCGCTTTTGGCTCAACTGTTTTCCATGAGTTAGCGTCGAACAGTGGGCCTTTGAGAACAGCCATGCCCATTGTGCAGAGGTTCATTGCGCACTCTTTGAGGGGGGATGCCTCGTTCTGGGACTCCATTTGCTTCAGGAGAAACTCGGCAAACTGCTTGACTATATCGGCGCTCTGTTGCCCTTTTTCGGAATCAGAGACGCTTTCTACCTTGACCACAGGAGAGTCTGTAATCAGCTGGTTCGCTCCCGTCTGCACGAGCCAGTAGGCTGTAGGCGGGATATAAACTTGGAAACCGGCGGGGACCTCTATCTTCTCAGCGAAGTCGAGATTATACATCTTATGACAGAGTTCCATGTTCTCGTGCATCTGAGAGTACACCTTATCCTTCAGGCCGGTATAAAGAGTGGTTATTTTACTGATGTCTGGTTTATCCATACTACGCCCCTCTACCTTTTTTCAGATAACTTCTGGCATGAACTTGCACCTTCGGCTTAACGCCGCGCGCGACCACAGCGTACCGCCTGGCCGACATGCCGTGACTCCAGTTATGAGTAGTTTTCTCAGTGTACTTGCCCGCTTTATCCTGAAGGTAGCGGAAGTTCCTTTGCTCTTTAATGCAGTTGAGGCTGCTCTTGGTCCAGTATTGCTCCATCTGGCGTACAAGCTGGTGTCCGTACTCCACGGAGTCCTTGCCCTTCGGAGCGGGGTAGATGTTAAAACCATACCGATATATCTCCTCTATGCTCTTTGGTTCGGCTGAGTCACAATATATCTGGTCGTCATGTCTTAATACACCTAATTCGTCTAATCTATGCGCAATCATGTCATTTGTCAAGCCCGCTTCGTAGAGTATCTCCTCAGAAAATAATTTATTCCCGTCAATGACATTCCTTACTACTACAGTCGGATCATTTGAGTATCCCAAGTCCATGCCGTAAAAGACCTCTCCGCTGGGCAAGGCATCCACTTGCTTGAACTTCGGGTATACCAGACCCTCTACCTTGCCAATAAGGCCCAAACCGTAGATATTCCACCAGTTAGGGTCTGTATCTCTGTATGCCTCGATAGTAGCGACGACCTCTTTCGGTAGGAGCTGGATAGCGTCTAAGTAAGTAGAATGAATATATACGTTCTCGGGCTGGTCGAACAATCGATTCTCGTGGGCCCAGAACTCGCTGACCGGGTTCCAGTCGAGGAAGGTGAACAGCTCGGTCCTTGTGTCCAACTCACGAAACGAATCGTACACCACGTTATTCGCCTCGTTGATAAACAATACTTTGCGCCGGCCCCCTCTCATCTTACTCGGGTCGTCCGCCGGGAAAAACTCTATCTTCCCTTTGCCAAACGAGTAAATGTGGTCGCTCATATTCCAGCAGGCCGGGTTGAAACTCTCCCCCAGGATCATCTTGAAATCCCGTATGCAGCCGCGCTTCAGGTGCGGGAAACTCTCGCTCACCACGCTTATCAGAAACTCGCTCTCTGCGTTCTGCGCTATCAATACCAACCCCTGCAATATGCTCCAAGTCTTACTCGAGCTTGTCCCACCCTCGTTGAACGCCCTACGCTTCCCGTCCACCCACGCCCGCATGTTCTTCTCGAATATCTCCGTCACTTCCAGCTTCATACCTGCTTCAACCTGCCCTTCACCTCTATCACCGGCCCCTGTATCGCCACTCCACTCCCTCCACACATCACCGACATCGCCACACTCTCTACCTCTACCTGCCCATCATACGTCAATCCCTTCTGACTCGTCGCCACCACTA
>Ga0105103_10002012_pt1 | contig 10747 bp, 9 predicted proteins | sample PPLLaktember2015_2_FD_79107 | JGI IMG/M metagenome (GOLD analysis project Ga0105103, IMG submission 79107) | Freshwater sediment microbial communities from Prairie Pothole Lake near Jamestown, North Dakota, USA - PPLs Lake P7 Core (6) Depth... | ecosystem: Environmental > Aquatic > Freshwater >...
CTTCATTACCGTCAAGCCCCGTAGTCGGTTCATCCAGTACAATAATCGACGGTGACATTGCAATGACACATGCGATGGCCAGCCGCTGGCGTTCTCCCCGTGAGAGCCAGCGGGGGTAGAGATGCTTTGTATGCATGAGCCCCACATCCTCCAGCGCTGCATCGATAATCCTGTCCCCATCGCTGATACCAAGATTTTTCAGGCCGAATTCGATCTCATCCTTTACCGTATCAGCAAAAAACATATGATCCGGGTTCTGGAAGACCAGCCCGACATGCCTGGCGAGATCGGTAATTGTTGATGCTTTTGTGTTGTTCCCCCGGATAATTACATCCCCCCCGGTGGGAGAAAGAAGGCGGTTGAAATGTTTGACCAGTGTGGTTTTTCCCGATCCGTTCTCACCGACAATTGCCACGAATTCTCCCGCATGGATATCGAGACTGATATCGTCCAGTGCCAGAACATCCCCGTATGCATGGGACAGGTGCTGTACCGTAACAACGGGTGATTTTGCTGCAGTGTCTGTCACGGCGGGAGTGAGATGCGAGCTTCTGACTCCCGTGAAATCCGGGATCACGATCCGTTTTATCCGTTCGTCCTTCAGGACTTCTTCAGGATTACCCTTCGCGATGACCGAACCGGCTTCCAGCACCACCAGCGTATCCACCATATCTTTGAAATGTGCATATTTATGCTCAACAAGGAGGAGTGTCTTTCCCTGTGCTTTCAGGGAATTCAGGATCTCAACAATCCTTTGGGTGGCGTGTTCATCCAGTTCTGAGGTGGGTTCATCGAGGATCAGAACATCGTTTCCGAGCGCAAGGGTTGCAGCCAGCGCAACGCGTTGTTTCTGGCCTCCCGAGAGATGATGCGGGGAACGGTTCCTCAGCTCAGCAAGGAACGTCGTGGCCATGATCGATGCGAGGCGTTCTTCAATGACCTGCGCTTCCAGGCCACGGTGTTCAAGTGCAGAGAGGATCTCTTCTTCAACCGTGGTGAAGATCATCTGCGCTTCAGCATCATCAAAGACGATACCAATCATCTGTGCCAGTTCTGACAGCGTGGCATAGCCTGATACATCCCGTCCTTCAATAGTTACCCGCCCTTCTTTTCTGCCCCCGTATTCATGGTGCAGGATACCCGCTGCTGCGAGGCACAGGGTGGTTTTTCCGGCCCCGGAGGGACCGGTCACCAGAACACACCTGCCTTTTTTTACCGAAAGGGAGAGCTGGTGCAGCGCCGGCTGCACCGTGTGGGGATACGTGTAACTGACTTTTTCGAGTTCAATCATTCCTGTCCTCTTACCAGGACCCGGCTTGAGGGTATGTAGAGGATCTGGACAATGACCGCATTAAACACCGCGGTGATAACCACGATGGGAACAAAAACTGCAACAAATTCCCAGAGATTTCCGTTGTATTTGGTAAGAATTGTGGCACCTACAAAGATAATAGCAATCGCGGCAAACGTAAACCCGCTTGCGAGTGTTGCAAGGAATGTAGTAACCGTTGGCGCTAATCGTGTCCTGTTCTTCGTCACCGCATAGAGTCCGAAACAGACCAGTGCGCCGATGGGTTCACTGATCAGGTTGGCCGGAGGGAACATGGAACTTGAGATCAGCATGGAAATGACCCCGGCGACAAGACCAATACCCAGCGCCTCGTACACCTTTGGCCGTATAAGGATGATTGCAAGACAGTAAAATGCAATAATCATATTCGGCGTAAGCGGTGTATGGAGCATCGCAAGGAAATACCGCAGGATCGCACCGATAGCAAGGAGAATTCCGACAATCGCAATATCTTTTGACTTCATGTACATCACATCGTTGATTCATCAGTAACCAGACATTTCAGGAATCTAAGAAAGCACCCTAAAGCGGTTAACTAACTCATACTCTGATGTATAATTTTATCCATTAATGTATTAAAAAGTAACTTACCTGTGGAAATACCGGTAATACCGGCGTCAGGATCCCCGTTTTATCACCTATGGATCCTTAATAATTCCCTCAGTCTTCACAGATACTATTGAGAGCAGCCAGGGAGATCCTGAAGCGGGAAGTCCTTTTGTATGCCGTATGATTTCTGGTCCTGGTGTAACTGAATATCAGGAATATCCTGCTCTTTCCTCACCGTTGCCATGCCATCCTTTTGTCACTTTCGCACCGCTCAGACCTGATCCTTATCCACCCGTGCGTAGGAGTGATCCGGTGCTATGCTGATCGAACTCCGCAAGGGAATGACGCTCCATCCCGGCACCTTTAATGCGGTGATAGCTCCCGGGAAGGTGATGGTCTCGGCACTCAACAGTAACCCGGATCTCCAGCGTTTTCTCTTCCTGTATGTAAGCGGCAACTACTCACGCCTCCTCTCTTCGATCAGCCGGTCATCCAGGAACTTCGAGGTCCGCAGGGCATTCACGGCTCACCAGCTGTTTACGATACTCAAAGAGGCGAGCCACACAGTTGTGCTTGTGGAGCACGATCCGACACTCTTTGAAGGGGCGGAGATGATGATACCGCAGATTGCGGGGATGCTCAAAGAAGCCGGTCGTGAATCACTCGTGATCCTGTACTCACCCGCCATCGACCGCTCATTTTCCGTCCTGATGCGACAGGCCGATCGCATCATCGAGATCGCGCCTGCTGACGATCTGGCCGGGACTGCCCTGTACCGCAGTTCCCGCTCACCCCGCCATGGCGGGACCCTTCCCGGTGCGCAGCGGACCCTGGAGGTGTCGTGATGGGAAGAAGTTTCGAGAGCGTCCGGCAGGGTGTGAAAAATATTGCTGACCGCTGGGCCCGCTCATCCCGTGCCCTCAAAAAAGAGGACCAGCGTTATGGTGAGAAGCTGGTGGAACTGGCAAAAAAACATTCCAGCGAGGCGTTCATGGCATGTGACGATCCGCTCGAAGCTGCCGTCTTCTCGGCACTTGTCGAGACGATCAAGCGCCAGGACCAGATCGAATCTCACCTGAGGGAAGATGTGGATCGTTGACTCGGCGTACCGGAACGGCGGGGTGGATCTCTGGACAAAAGAGGGCACGGTCATAAAAGTCCATCACGAGTACAACCCCCCTTTTTTCATCCACTTCCACGATCCGCCTGCTCACCACGATATGATTGATGCCCTCCAGGAGCGGTACAGTGCAGAGGAGTGTACCATCCGGACCATCTTCGGGAACCTTCCGGGGTACTCGGTCTGTGCAGGCCGTGATGTTGCCGAGGCCATCGAACAGCAGGCACAATTTGACGTAGATCTCTTCAATGTCGATGTTCGCCGGGACCAGCGCTTCATGGCGGAGAAGGGTTTCTTCCCCTGCAGTGCAGAGAATGATTCGCGATACTCCCCGGAATTCCTGCACGACCTGACCATTCTTGAAATGAGAGTCCGCGACAATCCTGTACTCCCCTCCCGCTTTTCAGATATTGAGATCACGTGCGGACGCACCGTGCGGCTGACCGGGCAGACACGGGACGTGCTTTCCGATCTCTTCTCCCTTGTCGGGACCTTCAACCCGGATGTCATCCTCATGCCGGATGCCGATACCTGGATGCCCCGGATCCGGAAGGAGGCAGAGAAACACGGGCTCGTTATGCCCTTCTCACGAAACGGGAAGTACCGGCAGATGGAGGCGCGGTCCTACTGGAGTTACGGACGGGTGGAGCACAAAGAATCCGCCCTCATTCCGGATGGGCGTATCCTGATTGATACTGAGCAGTCGTTTGTATACCAGGAAGGCGGGCTTGAAGGAGTGCTGATGGCGGCCCGGCTTTCGGGGCTCCCGCCGAACCTTGCATCCCGTTTCACCCCGGGGACACTCATCAGCAGTTACGAAGTCTATGAAGCGGTGAAACAGGGTCTCGCCGTTCCGTTCCGGAAAAGCGACCCGGAGGTGATCCGGCACATCTCACGGCTCCAGGCAGCGGACCGGGGCGGGATGATGTTCCAGCCGGCACCCGGCATCTACGAAGACGTCGAAGAGATTGATTTCACCTCCATGTACCCTTCGATTATTGTGCAGTCCAACCTGTCCCCCGAAACGATCGAGCACCCGGAACGTGCCGGTTTTCTTCCGGCAGCACTCAGGCCCCTTCTTGACCTGCGTATCACTACCAAACGGCTGAAGAAAACCGATCCCCGTCTTGCCGGCATCGATTCAATCCTTAAATGGATGCTCGTCACCTGCTTTGGATATACCGGCTACAAGAACGCAAAATTCGGGAGGATCGAAGTACATGAAGGAATCACCGGAAGGTCCCGGGAGATCCTCGTCCGCACGAAAGATATTGCAGAAGAGATGGGTTTTACGGTGCTGCACGGGATCGTGGACTGCCTCTGGGTCCAGGGTGCTGCAGTGGAGATACTGAAACAGACTGTTGAAAAAGAGATCGGCATTCAGACGGAGCTTGAGCACTTCAACTGGATTGTCTTTCTGCCGATGAATGACGGGTCCGGTGCATACAACCGGTATTTCGGCAGGCTGTCAGATGGAAGTGTCAAGGTACGGGGGATCGCTGCACGGCGACACGATACACCTGAGTTTGTCCGCTCGATGCAGGGTGCCATGCTGGAGGTCATGGCAGGTGCCGGAAACATCGCAGCGCTCACCAGCAAAGAAGACGTGATCAGGAATATTTTCCACACTACCGTACGCCAGCTCCCGTTTGCAGACCCCCGGGCACTGGTCATCCATCGCCGGATCAGCAGGCTTACCTATGCCCACCGGTGTCTCGAAGGAGCAGCCGTGCAGGCATACCGGGATCGTGGCATTGAGATTGCACCGGGAATGAAGATCGGGTACATTGTCCGGGACGCACGGCGGTACGCGGTGGATACTGAATGGGATGCCGCCGGCTTCGATCTTCCGTACTATCAGAACCTGCTGGAAAAAGCCTGGGAAGAAATAGCGTTTGCATTTCAGGGTATTTTCCCGAAGAGAAAGAATAAAAACCAGGAATTGTGCGGATACCCCCAAAAAAAAGACCGGCTGCCAGCAACATTCATTGCCTTGACGAACGCTCTCACGTATACGGAATGATGTGACATGCTGTTTTCACCGGGAAGTGATGAGATCTATGCAGAAGCGCTCGCCCTGCATGAGAAACATCGCGGGAAACTGGAGATCCATGCGAAAGTTCCGCTTGAGAATATTCATGATCTCTCCCTGGCATACACCCCGGGAGTTGCTGAAGTGTGCCGGGAAATTGCCCGTGATAAGAACCTCGCATACCGGTATACCCTGAAGGCGAACACGATTGCCATTGTGACTGACGGTTCTGCAGTCCTGGGTCTTGGAAATATCGGAGGGTATGCAGCCATACCGGTCATGGAAGGAAAAGCAATCCTGTTCAAAGAGTTTGCCGGTATCGATGCGTTCCCGATCTGTTTTGAGAGATTTGAATCTGATTTTACCGACCAGGTAAAAAATATCGCACCGGTTTTCGGGGGTATTAACCTCGAGGATATCGCGGCACCCAAATGTTTTGAGGTTGAAGATGCCCTGCAGGATATCGGTATTCCGGTGATGCATGATGACCAGCACGGGACAGCGGTAGTTGTGCTCGCAGCACTCCTCAATGCCTGCAAGGTAACGAAAAAAACGTATGAGAACCTGAGGATCGTGATATGCGGAGCCGGTGCTGCCGGCTATGCGATCACCCGGTTACTCAAATGTATCGGGTATGACCCCGGGGTCTGTTCCACCGTGCACGAGATTATCGTCTGTGATACGAAGGGGATAATCTTCCGTGGGAGAGAAGGACTGTACAAAAACAAGTACAAGTTTATTATTGCCGAGGAAACAAACCGCAGGGGTCTTGCGGGAACCCTTGCAGATGCCCTGCGGGGAGCAGATGTCTTTATCGGTGTCTCCGGTCCGCAGATTGTGACAGAAGAGATGGTCCGGTCGATGAACAGGGACCCGATCGTATTTGCGCTGGCAAACCCCGTCCCTGAGATCTGGCCGGAAGCAGCGAAGAATGCCGGGGCAGCAGTAGTGGGGACCGGACGGAGTGATTTTCCGAACCAGATCAATAATGTGCTCGCATTTCCGGGAATATTCCGGGGGGCTCTTGATGCCCATGCTTCACGGATTACCGATGAAATGAAGATTGCTGCGGCGCATGCGATTGCCGATTATATCAAAACCCCGCGGTTTGACCGGATCCTGCCACATATTCTCGATAAGGAGGTGACAAGAACAGTAGCAGCGGCGGTTGCAAAGGCTGCAGAGAACTGCGGGTGCAGCAGAAAAATTTAACATTTTTAATGGACTTCGTGCTCGTAGCGTTGTGCGGCTTCTCCGCCTTTCAGGCAGAAATCATGATACAAGAGTCCGAGATCCCGGGTAACCGGGCATTTCCTGCAGGTGCATCCCGCATCTTCTGAAATACAGAGCATACTTTTTCCGGTGATACAATACAGCAGCTCATTATGTTCGCGGGCGCAGCGGTTGTAGGAAGGGCATCCCGGACACAGACAGGACTGCCGCTTTTCAAGAGTAATCTGCCTGCGTTCTTTCGCATTTTTCTCCCAGGACATGTTCAGCCATTGTTCGAATGCATCCATATAAATCCCTGAATTTTTGCCACCAGATCAGCCATATCCGGTGATGTCATAATCAATTGCTGTTGAATTTTTTGCACATTCTTTACCATGGACAAGTACATCATCAATCATCTTTTTAAGCAGGGCCGGGTAGATTGCCCCTACCATTTCCTGCACGGGTTTCCCCTCACAGAAAAATTTGAAGGTCGGGGTACTCCGGATGCCGTAGCGTTCAGCTGTCCACTGGTTTGTCATGATGTTTATCCGCACAAAGACCACGGAATCCTTGTATTCCCCTGCGTAATTCCTGAAATAGGGCTCCATCTGGTGACAGAATGTACACGTGGGGCTGTAGAACATCACTGCTACGGGGCGGGTGCCTTTCTCAACGGTTTTTTCCCAGCTGAGGTCATCTGCTTCAATCAGGGGTTCGTCTGCCATCGGGTTCCCTCTCAGCCAGACATTAGAGGATGCTGCTCATATAGTTTGTCCTGCCGGAAAGTACTGTGATGAAGCGGCCAATTTATTGCATAAGCAACGAATAATTCGATCAGGAACGGGAGCGTGACAAGTCATGTTGATGAGGATTGGCGGTAACGATGTCGAGGGGGTCGATGCACGCTGGATTGATGTGAAGAACCCTGCAACCGGCGAGCTGATTGATAAGGTCCCGGCAGGGTCAGATGAAGATGTATCCCGTGCAGTTGAAGCTGCAGACGCGGCTTTTGACCGCTGGGCAAAGATGCCGATGCGTGACCGCGGGATGATCCTGTGCCAGGCGGCCCGTATCGTGAGAGAACGGCATAAGGACCTTGCCCGGGTCCTTACCCTTGAACAGGGAAAACCCCTGCGGGAATCTGTTGACGAAGTGCGGGGCTATGCAAATATCCTTGAATTCTATGCAGGGATTTCTGCCCGGCAGCAGGGTGAAACCATCCGGCTCGCACACCAGGGGGATTGTATCGTTGTGCACCAGCCGGTCGGTGTGTGCGGGGCCATCATCCCCTGGAATATGCCCGTGATCATCATGGGCTGGAAAATTGGTCCTGCCCTGCTTGCAGGAAATACGATGGTGCTGAAACCGGCATCAACAACGCCCCTGACAGATCTTCGGCTTGCACATATTCTTGAAGAGGCAGGGCTGCCCGCCGGTGTCCTGAATCTCGTGACCGGGAGAGGCGAAGCAGCTGGTGAAGCTATCGTGAATCGCCCGGCCATCAGAAAATTATCCTTCACGGGAGACTGCACGACCGGTAACAGGATACGCGAACTGGCCGGGATGCATCTTAAGGATCTGACACTTGAGCTCGGGGGTTCCGATCCGATGATCGTCATGCCGGATGCCGCACTCGACAAAGCCGTTGAGGGTGCATTACGGGGCAGGTTTTATAATGCTGGGCAGACCTGCACTGCGGTAAAAAGGCTCTATCTCCATGAAAAAATCGCGGCGGGATTTATCCAGAAATTAAAAGAGCGTGTTGACTCTCTCTCAGTCGGAAACGGACTCGGGTCCAGGATTGATATGGGTCCGCTGAACAGTGCGGGTCAGCGGGAGAAAATCTCCCGGCTGGTTGATGAGATCCGGGAAAAAGACCAAGGTACCATTCTCTCCGGGGGCTGTGCCCTGAAAGGGACAGCATATGAGCAGGGATTTTTCTATCGCCCGACACTGGTCAGTAATGTTGTTCCAGGTGCACGGATGGTAACGGATGAAATTTTTGGTCCGGTGCTTCCGATCATGACCGTGCCGGACCTCAGTACTGCCATCCGCGAGGCGAATACTACGCGGTTCGGGCTGGGTGCTTCGGTCTGGACAAAAGATCTTGCCACCACAAAACGTGTATTCGATGAAGTGAAAGCCGGTATAATCTGGGTGAACCGCCACCTCACCGTCCCTCCTGAAGTGCCGTTCGGGGGGTTACATGCGAGTGGTATCGGACGGGAGAACGGCCAGCACGCGCTTGACAGTTATACACAGACCAAAACCCTGTTTCTGGGCTGGTGAAAAAAAATTATTTTCCTCGTGATATCAGTATCCCGGAAACCACCGCGATAGCACTGATAAGTCCCCATGGTGAGAGTGGGGACTTTGGTGTCGTGGAAACGGGTGAAGGTGGCGGGGTCTGTGACAGTGATACTGCCGGGATCGTTGTTGTTGGTATGGATGTTATTTCCGTTGTGGGCAGTTTCTCAAAGATATTGAAGGTGGCTGATCCTGTCACCTCAATGACTGTTCCCGATACCCTGACAAGATATTCATCCGGTTTAAATGTTGATGCATCAACGTCAAATGACCAGCGGTTCATCCCCCCGTTTCCCGGCTGTACGGTGACCGTTCCGGATGAACCGGAAAATTCACCGCTCTGCGATTTCTGCGATGGTTTGAACGATGATGATGTGATTTCAACGAGAAGCCTGTTACCCGCTGCTATGTTAGTCGAGCCGGTGATGGTAAACCTGTCACCGACAGCATGATCTCCGATCGGATCAATAAATGCAGTGGGATTGCCGATGATAAAAGACGTGGTGGCAAATGTATCGTCAAGGTTCTGGCTGTTGATGGCCCGCATCAGTGCATTGGCCCCGTCAGGTGTCTGGAGGCTGCCTGTTCCCGTGAGCTGGAAGATGGAAGTGCCGGTTCCCAGCTGCCGGTTGATCACGCTTCCGGTCGGTCTGTCAAAGTAAATATCGAACTCCCCATTCATCATCGGGTGCTGGACAAGGACATAATACTGGCCGGGTGCAAGGTTTTGCGTATCGGCGGATTTTAGTTCGAACTCATATGTGTTATCCGCATTTGTGTATACCGAGGCAATCTTCACATAATTATACCCGAGCAGCCAGATCTGCAAACCATTGCCGGGGTGGCCGGTTGCAATGCCGTGAATAAATACCGGGTCCCCGTTTGCGATTGTAGGCGCTCCGGCAAATGAGGTGCCCGGAGACAGGGTGATGGATGATGCCGGTGGGCTGATGAGACTTACACTCAAAACCAGAAGGAAAACCAGATTGCGAACAGACGGATTCGTCATACTCATCAGCTGATATAGTTCCTGAACGCTGATGAATGTTGTCTGGTTGATCCCTGTCAAATTCTTTTTTAGGTACATGGGGATTTCCCCTGCTCCTGACAGGTTAAAATACGAAGTGAGTGGGAGGAGTAAGCCTCCTTCTGTTTTAGCGGCATTCAGCTCTGCGTCATACCCGGACGGATACCGAGCTATCCAATGGTCCTGTTCTGACTTGCACCCGCAGGGGTTCGCCGTTTCATCGATTCCTGTTGGTTGGCGCTCAGCGAGTTATCACACGTTTTTGTGTGCACTCGACGGATGAAACCGTCTCGATCGCTTCATGACTGGTAACAGGCCGTGTCGTTTCTGTGCCATTGCCGTGACTCTCGCCACCCGTACTTGTGTACGGCTGCGTGCCCGGTGGGTGGGGGGACTTTCCTCAGCGGCCATAAAGGCCACCGTCGGCCGCTCTCTCCCTCTCCTGTAATACTATGTGGTTTTGAGGAGATAAGCACAATGCCTGCAGCAAAAAACCGTTGTTCATCGGCACTTTTTAATCGGGAAGCTACGATGTCCATGGTTTTATTCAGGGTAGAGTTCACCCTGCCACTATGGCGCCCGGTCAGGATGGCGTTGTATAACCAGAGATCAGGTATACCGGTAATACAGATGAATCGCAGGGGGGGCGTCCTTTAAAAGAAGAAATTAGTCGATGAAATCTGACTATACCCTGATTGTTAAATACCCCTTTCTTATGATCCCGTTCGATAGATTGTTAAATAAGGTGCACTAAAGACGTTCACAAAGGTAAGGGTGAATGTGAATGTACCTGCTCGATGCAAAAGAAGGAGAAATGGCGGTTCAGCTGGCCCGCGGTGCCATTGAATATGTTATTGCAAAAAAGCCAAAACCAGCACTCTTACTCACCCCGATTTTTTCGGATAAACGGGGTGTTTTTGTCACGCTCACCAAAGCAGAAGAACTTCGCGGGTGTATCGGCTTTCCGTACCCGGTGATGCCCCTTGGAGATGCCATAGAGGATGCCGCTGTCGCGGCCGCAACCGGCGATCCACGGTTTCCCACCGTTCGGAGGGATGAACTAGCCTCAGTCCGGCTCGAAGTCACGATACTTACCGTTCCCTTTCCTGTTGAAGGGGACCCGGCACGGCGGCCGGAAAAAATTGA